>Ga0307948_1001603_pt1:0-15000 | contig 16167 bp, 14 predicted proteins | sample OrgLakmetagen280_FD_201824 | JGI IMG/M metagenome (GOLD analysis project Ga0307948, IMG submission 201824) | Saline water microbial communities from Organic Lake, Antarctica - #280 | ecosystem: Environmental > Aquatic > Non-marine Saline and Alkaline > Saline | place: Antarctica: Organic...
TCCAGTGCCCCCACCCGGACAAAAAGGGTATTAATTTGCTTCTTATTCAGATAGGCATCCATCTGCATACTCATCAAGACCTGAAACTGAAGTGTTGCAGAGTTATGGGGCAAGAACTGAGATACGGACGCCCATGCACAAATGACTTACCAGGCACCCATAACTGGCTTGCACAACTCCACATTGCTTCCTTTTCTTCAGAATTCTACTGACTATCTCATGCTGGCACAATCTTGAAAGTTTGGAGTCAATTGCTGCTCCAATGGCTTGACTCACCCCGCGGCCTGCACCCGAGCGCATGTGCCTCCGACTTTTGGACATGTCCACAGACCCCCCCTCAACCCAATTTGCTCAAAAAGGATGCCAATCGACTGGGATTGAGCTGAGGATTCCGCTGATGTATTTATAATTTCGCACACGTCACTGAATAAATTGACAGCCCACCTTCTTCTAAAGATTTGCAGTACTTGAGGAGGAAAAACATGTGGAACACAAAGTCCAGGCCTGCGTGTGTGTGTGTGTGTGAGTGTGTGCGTGTGTGTGTTTGTGCGTGTGTGTGTGTGTGTGTTTGTGTGTGTGTGTGTGTGTGTGTGTGTGGACTTGTGCATGAACCTGTGAACCTGTGAACAGTCCAAAACAAATGGCGTGAAATGAGCTTGAGGTCAATGTTTTGGCACACACACAAACACACGCACACACATGTAACTCAATCGTAGTGCCTCTTATTCAACGAGGGAGGGATGCAACCTGAAAGTGTGGTGTACAAACTCACCAAGGTTCCCGAAGAAAAAGAAATTTGTGAACACACGCCAGACCTCCCCCTTCCGCATGATGAGCTTGGTATTGAAGTATACATTGTAGGGGGTGATGATCTGCGTAAAGCCGCAGCGGCAGGGCGGTATCATTTATGCGAAGCGTGAAGTACACATGTTTAGGATGCGTCAATGGTTCAAAGAGCATCTCCAATAAAGCTACGACACTGCATTGCACTCATCGCATGCACGTAGGGTTGGCCGGAACCATATAAGTACAGTGTATATACGGTTTTTTCGGCAGGGAAATCACCAAATATACGGTCATATACGGTGTGTATATAAAATTCTGGCCAACCCGACGTGCACGTTGACGTAAGACTTAGGACATTGAACGACAGGTGAAAGCCTACGTGCTAGCACATCAGCATGTCAGTAATTCATATCAGTATAACATATGAAGGGGGCAGGGGGTGACAATTTGATTATCATAAATGCCTGGGATTGCAGTGGTGGGTGTGGGTTTTTTGTTTGTTTGCACAATACCAACAAGTTGTATAACGTGCATCTCCTTATCGCGCTATCTGCTGTGACAGCTACAAGCGGGCGTTTATGAGCAGGAATGAAAATCATGAAAGTTTTGGATGGTGCTCAGCACACAAACACACGCAGGCACGCAGCTCACCTCTAGTGCACAGCCTGCTGTCGTTATAAATGCTAGGGTCACATAGGTCCTCGTGACGATGGGGAGCTGCTTATACCAGACATCTAGGCTCATTTGAACTCTGCATGTGGTTTTAACAACAAGGTGTGTCGTATATTTGCACGTGTGTGTCGTATATTTGCACGTGTGCGTATGTGTGTGTGTGTGTGTGTGCATGCGTGTGTGTGTGTGTGTGTGTGTGTCTGCATGTGCGTGTGCATGCACGCAGATTCGTGCGTGTGTGTGTGTTTGTGTGTGTGTGCGTGTGTGTGTGTGTGTGTGTGTGTGTGTGTGTGCGTGTGTGTGTATGTGTGTGTGTGCGCTCTTGTGTGTGTATGTGTGCGTGCACACACACGTGCGTGTGTGTATGTCTGCGTGTGTACGTGTGTGCATGTGTTTGTATGTGTGAGTGTGCGTATGTGTTTTCGTGTCTGTGTGCATAGCGTGGGTTGCTTTACAAAGAGGGGGGTTATACCTGTGTCCTCTTGCTGCCCACCTACGGCACAAGTGCCCGGTACACTAGCTTGGACACAAGTAGCTGGCAGTAAAGAAAGGCAGCAATTATTTTTCAATCAAATCGTAATTAAAATAATAATATTGTCCGTTTAATTGCCAGCTTCTACCCCTTTCCAATGCAAAACAGTGACTCCCTCCAGCATGACCACGAAGCACTGCAACAAGCAAAAGAGCTGCAGAGAAAGAGGGATGAAGGGCGTCTGCTTGCATCCAAGGCTCAGCTCAAGAAGGCCAGGCGCAAGCTGTCCAAGCTATATCACAAGGTGTTACGAGAACAGGGGCTGTAAAACATACTTGGCCCATGCACATTTAAGAACACCCCCCCCCCTGAACAAGCGAGCTCACTGTCTCTCTGTCTCCTCCTCCTGCACCCAGGCTCTTGGCCACGAGGAGCATCCACCAGCCGCTCCTGCCTTAACAAGTGCACAGCAGCAACAGCAACAACGTAAAGGTCATAAGGGGAAGGTATCTGCACATGCACAACATGTCAAGACAGCGCAAGACGTGCAGTTGCTGCCGGCCCCAGAAACACTCGTCGAGGCCTTCTCTGCCTGCTCCCAGCCCGTCACCCTGCACAGCACGCTCTCTCCGTCAGAGCCTGCATGCAGCAGTAAAGGCCCTGCTGGCAGCCACGGCAGTGCCCCCTCCTTGTACCGGTCAAAACCTCTGCAGCAGCAGCAGCAGCAGCAGCAGCAGCAGCAGCCTCCGCTCCTAGCCGCCGTGGCCGGCAAAGCGCAGCACAGCAGTGGCCAGGCCAACCAATCCCTCCCACCTGCAGGCCAGGCACATAATCATACTCAAGCCGGTCGCCATGGCAGCGTATCCCCACAAGCTCCTGCCAGCGCTCCCCTCCCGCAAGGCAAAGGCGTGCCAGAGGGCCGCAAATACGCAGGTAGAAATGGGCTCATAATTGAAAGGTGGATTTAAGAGAACAAACAATGCTTCAGGGAGGCTCAGGAAGCTAGAGGTTAGGCGGTACACATCAGGGAGGCTCGGAGCGCTAAAGGATGCAGCCGTCTTAGGTTGCCGTCCTCTTTGCTGCTCAGCTTCAGAATGCTGTGGCTCAGTCGTGAGACGTGTTTAAAGGAGGAAGCAAAAAGAGGGGCTTACATTTGTCTCTCCTTCCATGTGTGCTGTTGCTCGTCTTTATGTTGTATAGTACCTTCAAAATCGTGCAGGACATAAGAAAGACAGCAGTGATCAGCAGCGCTTACTTCCGTGCAAGACTTGCAAGTGATCCATTATCACCAACTATCCTTTGTATTGCTCCTTGCACATGCACACGCGTATGCACATTGACTAACACAACACACTGTGCCCCTTCACTCTCTAAGGTCATATGCACACGCGTGTGCACATTGACTAACACAACACACTGTGCCCCTTCACTCGCTAAGGTGCGCCAGGTCAAGCGGATTTGTCGGGAATGATGCGTCTCCTGCAAACGCAGCTGCTGCCCCCTGCTGCCGCTAGCCCAACTACTTCAATTCAAGGGGGGGGGTCCACAGAGAGCAGCGGCGCAGTTCCTTCAGAGCCACAGCCCTCCTGTGCAGGTAAATTTGTGCAGATAAATTTGTGCAGGTAAATTTGTGCAGGTAAATTTGTGCAGGTAAATTTGTGCAGGTAAATTTGTGCAGATAAATTTGTGCAGATAAATTTGTGCAGATAAATTTGTGCAGGTAAATTTGTGCAGATAAATTTGTGCAGATAAATTTGTGCAGATAAATTTGTGCAGGTAAATTTGTGCAGGTAAATTTGTGCAGGTAAATTTGTGCAGGTAAATTTGGCGGAAGAAAGGCAGTGAGACTTCACTTGCATGGTATCTCCTAATTTGCATGCATCTTCAGGCTTCTCTTAGTAAGCACATAACCAACTTATTTGCACACATAATCTACTTATTTGCATGTGAGAAGGCGGGAAACTTCACTTGCATAATATCAAGTAGCCATGGACGCCAGCCAAATAAACGGCTTGGTTTCCTTGGCAGCAGGGAAGCATCAAGCGTCAAGAGTTGCATGAGTGCGTGCAGCCAGAGCTGGTAGTTGGAGAGACTGGTTAAATCGTTGTGTTTTCAGGACATGCATGTGGTTGGTTGAGTATCGTCAGCAAATCCAGCTGTCCTTCGTATGATATTACAAGGAAAAATGCCTGGACACGTGCGGGAGAGCTTACAAGGTTTACAAGGTTACACAAAACGGCCTTCAGTCGAGGAGCGCGACTGCTAGCCTGCTCATAAAACGCAATTAGTTCAAGAAGCGCGACTGCTAGCCTGCTCATTCAATTAGTTTCATGGAGGAAAAAATAAAGCTTGTTATTGTTCTGGCAGGGGAGCTAACACTGGGCAGTGTAACACACACACTGTTGAATCTGATGCAACTTTAATGAGCTAGAAATTTCCTTTCAAGGCCTTCCCAGGCCGCAGGCCCGCGCATTGTTGAAACATGGGGGGTCCATGAACTGTTGTTCCTCTGCCACCAGGCGTACCAGATCAGCCAGGAGAAGTGGGACTTGAGCATCACCACCCGCTCTCTGTTCAGGGACGCTCCGTTCACGTGCAAGCTCTAAGGCCCCCGCAACACTTGCAACAGGGTAACCAGCAGCCACGCAGCAATCAGCAGCCTCAAGGCAATCAGCAGACGCAGCAGCCTAAAAAGAAAGCAAAGACCTACATTTACGGCAACTACCACGGCTACTACGGATACAGGTGATCCAGGAGCCAGATGCAGGCTTTTTTCTTGTTTGTTGCTTACTTTGACCAAACAGCTGCCAACCAATTCCCTTGAACAGTTGCTACTCTCCTTAATGCTCACGTGACGTGTACGCCTGGAGAGGCTTGTTCATACAGTAAGGCTTGCAATTTGACGCCCACACCCACACGTGGTAGGTACGCCAAGTCATACCTTTTTCAGTGTTTTTCTGCTGGTAGAACATACAACGCACTGCAGTCTTCAAGGTGACCCCCATCTGTGCCTGACTGTTCCGCCTTGAGTGCATTTGCCAAATACATAATCATTTTTGCTCCTCAACACACAGCACACAGGCCTCAAGAGGACGATCTGGTGTGAGTTCAATCACAAATCTATTGACCTTTACTCTTCTACCTAAATGCGGGGCTGTGAAAATTTTTGTGTCCTTTCACCAAGTGGCGAAACTCTCTCTCTCTCTTTCTCTCTCTCTCTCTCTCTCTCTCTCTCTCTCTCTCTCTCTCTCTCTCTCTCTCTTTCACACACGCACGCACACAATATGTACGCGCATAAGCATACACGCACATACAAACACACACAAACGCAGGCACACCGCAGCTTTTGAGGACGACCCCCGCCTGTGCCTGCTTAAGCCCGAGTGGTTTGAGGGGCGCCACATGCTAGACGTGGGATGCAACGAAGGCCTCGTGACCCTAGCTGTCGCTGCACAGTTCCACTGTGCCTCCACCACGGGAGTGGACATTGACAGGGACCTCATCAGCAAGGCATGCAGGTGAGTCCTGCCACGCGCGGCGCTTGCTCTTTTTGTACTTACTGCCGTGCTGTCGGCTGTTATGGTAGCGCCTGTATGCCTCTGGTTCAGGATTAAACATTAAACAGTGACAGGGACCTCATCAGCAAGGCGGCTGCTGAGTCCTGCCACGCGTGGCGCTTGCTCTTTTCGTACTTACTGCTGTACTGTCGGCTGTTATGGTAGCGCCTGTATGCCTCTGGTTCAGGGTTAAACAGTGACAGGACCTCATGGGCAAGGCATGCAGGTGAGTCCTGCCACGCGTGGCGCTTGCTTTTTTGTGCGTACTGTTGTCTATTCTGATGGCGTCTGTAAGCCTCTGGTTTAGGGGTAGGCATTGACAGGGACCCCATCAGTACAGCCTGCAGGTCCATGACTCTCAACTAGTGTTTTTGGCAGGCTGCCAGTTGGCTGCGCTGGTTATGTTTGTTGGGGGAACGTGTCTCTGCTGACAGAGTGCGCCAAAGATCCTTGGCAAATGCTTTCGCAGAAGCTCGTCTTTCATGTACCTGTCCAAAATTTTACCTCGTAAACAGCCAATTGTAACTAAGGCCTGCTGGAGCGGCTGAGACAAAAGTGTCTTTTTAGCTCTTTTTGTGCACCGTGTACATTACATTGTAAAGGAGCAATAACCGCACATATCCGCATGCATCATGCATCCACATGCAAACATGCGCAGTGGCCTGCAACCAACGCACACACAAGTGCAGCAGATCAAATAGGCAGTATAAGCGCGCATCCTCTCCCCCACCAACACACATACATACAGACACGCACACACATACATGCACATGCTCTCTCGCACTGCACACAAGTGCGGCAGATCAGATAGGCAGTATAAGCACGCATCCTCTCCCCCTCCAACACACATACAAACAAACACGCACACACATACATACATGCACATGCTCTCTCACACTGCACACAAGTGCGGCAGATCAGATAGGCACAGTATAAGCACGCATCCTCTCCCCCTCCAACACACATACATAGGGTTGGCCATAATTATGTATATACGGTTTATATACGGTACTTTTGACAGGGAAACCACCAAATATATGGTCATATAGGGTGTATATATATGGTTCTGGCCAAACCTACACATACATACAAACACGCGCACACACACACACACATACATGCACATGCTCTTTCACACTGCACACAGGAATTTGCGCCAGATGCGCACAGACGTGGCTGAGCAAATCCGTGAGGCAGGTACAGGGTTGAGCAAGCCCACCATCCCGCCAAGCCTGGCCCACCCTCAGCCCTCTGGTGCTAGTACGCACTCAGGCAGCCGCCGCTCTGCTACGCCCACAGGTAGTGTGGGGATGCCGCATGTGGGCCCCCAGCACCAGCAACAAGGGCAGCTGCAAGGACAGCAGCCGCAGCGACAAGGGCAGCAGCAGGAACAGCAACAGCAGCAGCAGGGGCAGGAGCAACAAGGGCAGCAGCAGGGAGAGGGACAGCAGCAGCAGCAGGGGCAGCAGCAACAAAAGCAGCAGGAAGAGGGACAGCAGCAGCAGCAGCGGCAGCAGCAAGCCGTATCTCAATCCTTGCGCGCCCAACGACTCAGCAGGCCGTCTCAGCTGTCCCCTTGGGAGCGCCTACGTCGTGCAGCTAATGTCCTGTCTCACGCACAGTTCAAGACGTGCGACTGGGCTAACGAGGGGGACGCTGACGACTTTGTGCAGCCGCAGGTGAGGAACTAGGGGCTCAGAGTTCAGCAGGGGTGGGTCATGAGGGGCGTGTGGGCGTGTGAGGTTCACGAAGGAACGGCTGATGCTGTGTGCTGACTGTGCGCAGCCGCAGGTGGGGAATAGAAACTCAAGAGTTCAGCAGGGGTGGGTTATCAGGGGCGTGTGGGCATGTGAGGCTCACGAAGGAACGGTTGATGCTGTGTGCTGACTGTGCGCAGCCGCAGGTGAGGAATAGAAATTCAGAGTTCAGCAGGGGTGGGTTGTCAGGGGCGTGTGGGCATGTGAGGCTCACGAAGGAACGGTTGATGGTGTGTGCTGACTGTGCGCAGCCGCAGGTGGGGAGGGAGGGTTTAGATGGTAGGGGAGACTCTTTTCGGGGACGGGGCGATGACTAAAGCTGGGTTAATTGATATACCCCGATGCGAGCTATGTGAGGGAAGCCACACTTAATTAGAAAGCGCAATGCGAGTCTGGTATTAGGTGTATGAGTAGGGTTGGCCATAACCATATATACTTACCATATATAACCGCATAGCTGGTGATTTTTCTGCCAAAAGTACCATATATACACCGTATATATGTGGCTCTGGCCAACCCTATGTACGAGTGTTAGCACGTTAAGGGTTAAGAGAGGGAAGGTGAGGCGAGGGTTTTGAGGTAAAACGGGTCAAGGGAAGGCACAGGAACTTCGTGTTGGACCTTCAAGGGTTTTTAGAGTGTATCCAAAAATGTTTTGTCCAAATGAAGAAAGGGTATAGGGTCACAGGGGATCAGAAGCCCTTGTCTTGTTTTTGACTCGCTCTGCCTTTCTTCTACACTGCGTTAGCTGTGCTACACTCTCTGCGTTAGCTGTGTGTTGCATGCACAGAGTGTCAGTTGTGTGCTACGCATCGTGTCTTTTTCATATCCTAAGGCAGAGGCATTGGGTCTGTTGTTTACGTTCTATAAAAATTGTTTTACGTTCTATAAAACGAAGGCAAAAGTTGTCCCCCCCGTAAATCGATCAGAGTCTGTGCCGGTCACGCTTACAAGCTCTGGACAGGCGTATATGTAGGGTTGGTCTGAACCATACATATACAGTGTATATACGGTGTGTTTGGCAGGGCATCACCAAATATACGTAGGGTTGGCCAGGACTGTATATCACCTTTTCAAATACCGTATAATAAAAACGTATTCCGTATTTACGGAGAAATCGGTACCCTTCAGACTTATATCATAATGGGCTTATTTTAGCTCTTGAAGAGCTGCACACCTATATCCATTTAGTCGTGCCAAAAATCAAAGTTTGGGGGCTAGGCCTGCCCAAAGCCAAAAAGACCCCAAAATGGCCATTTTCATTGCAAAAAGAAGCCCAACTACTTTAACCACCAGTAAAACATTGTGACTGATGCAAAAACATGCATTAAAGAAAGTGGGAAGCAAAGGGATTGCTTAATTAAAGGAGTCGCAAAGAAAATAATCGAACCTGAGTCTGAAGTGTACAATTCGTAATACGGTTTTGCACCGTATTATTACACGGGAAATCAGTACGTAGAGTAGAACGCCCCCCCCCCCTCCCGTATTATACGGCATATATACCTATAATTATACTTATACGGTTCTGGCCAACCCTAAATATACGGTTATACACGGTGTACATATACGGTTCTGGTTAATCCTACGATATGCTTCACTCTGCTCTCCCTGCACTTAACGGCCTTGATTTTCTCAAGAGAGACCGGGGTGCACCCTGCCCACTCCATGTGCTTAAGGAAATAACTACGCAGGCAGTGAAAACCACTCCCCACAAAAATTAAGGGTGCACCCTGCTCACTCCACGTCCTTACTATTGTACTGCAACTATGTAAATAATTGTTTTAGCCCTCTCGCAATGTGAATTACAACAGGAGGGTGTTATTTTTGTGTGTGGAAGGCACGTATACTTTTTGGGGTGAGCACCCCCGAGGGACCACCCACCCCCCAAACCCCCCTTCCAGTGCCCCCACCCAAACAAAAAGGGTACCAATCTGCTCCTTTTTAAGTTCTGCATCCATCTGCATACTCATCAAGACCTGATACTGAAGTGTTGCAGAGTTATGGGGCGAAAACTGAGATACGGACGCCCATGCACAAATGACTTACCAGGCACCCATAACTGGCTTGCACAGTCCCACATTGCTTCCTTTTCTTCAGAATTCTACTGACTATCTCATGCTGGCACAATCCTGGAAGTTTGGAGTCAATTGCTGCCCCAATGGCTTGACTCACCCCGCGGCCTGCACCCGAGCGCGTATGCCTCCGACTTTTGGACATGTCCACAGACCCCCCTAAACCCAATTTGCTCAAAATGGGTGGCAATCGGCTGGGCTTGAGCTGAGGATTCTGACAAATCTTTAAAAATTCCGTGGAAGTGGCCCAGAAAAAAACTGGAGAACCCCCCCGAAAAAACTAAAAACCCGTCGGGGAATACCCCCCCCCCTCCCCGATTCGACTCATATATATACCAATTGATAGCTCTTGACGTCAGGATTCCGAATAAATTTTATTTTCAATTGATTTGACACGTGCCGTCCAAAAGTTATGCTTCCTACATCCTCCTGATTACAAAATGAATTAAGACAAGTGAGGGAGCGTCGCTAGCGACGCTGAAAAATTGGCGAAACCCATCATGCGCGCAACGTGTGCTGCATATGCACGTGTGCGTGTGAGTGTGTGCGCGTGTGTGTGCCTGTGTGTTTGGGCGTTTATATGTGTGCGCACGCGTGTATCTGTGCATGTGCATGTGTATGTGTGTGTGCGCCTGTGTGTATACGCGCACGCGTTTGTGCTTGTATGTGTGTGCGCATGCGCATGCGTGTGGGTGTATGTATGTGTGTGCGTGCGTGCGTGTGTGTGCATGTGTCTCTCTGTGGTTGTGCCTTGCTGCCCCACAGATGCTGCAGTAGTGTGCATGAAGCTGTGCTGGAGCAGCCCTTGCTGCAGCAGGCATGAGGATGTGCTGTTGCTGCTGTTCCCTGTCTGTTGAGAGCAGGTGCGAGTGTGGTGCCTGGGCTGGCCACGATGTCTGAACTCTGCTTCGACACACAGTGCGTGGCAAGCACCTGCACCGTGCGCTCCATGCCCCGCAAACAGTCCAAGCCAACACGGATCGCGTTTCTGAATCTCGTCCAAGCAAACTTCCGCGCGTCATTGCATTTGACTACACTAAAATTATATAGTCCATAGTCCATCGAAATTAGAAACTTAATCCTGCTTGCATGGTCAACCATGAACTTTGCAGCTGGAACACAACCAAGGGCCCCTGACGCAGCATCCGCAGCTGGGGAAGTGTGCTGATGGATACTGCACCAGCAGCAGGTGGTCGGGGGGCCTAGCTGAGGAATCTTGACCAGCTTCCTGGGGCTTTTAAACCTAAACTGGTTGCTCGAAAACTTTGCACATGGCACCCCAGGGTCCCAGAATTCATCTGCCCCGGTAAAGGATTTGGTTAGGAGCCTATGTCGAGTCTCAGCCCGGGAGGTGCCGTGGATGGGCCTGGGGAGGAGGTCTGGACCCTCCCAAAACAAATTGTTGCTTGACATCTTCACACACCGCACCCCAGGGTCCCAGAATTTATATGACATGGTGACATGGTATAAAGTTTGGTTAGGAGCCTATGTCGAATTTCAGCCCGTGGGATGGCCTGGGTGAGCCTGGGGAGGCCTGTGTGAAGTGTGGTGGGAAGTAGACAACGCTAGGGGCTCACGCCCTCACGAGGGGGGCTTCGCCAAAAATTTGGACCTTGCAGAACTTTGACTGAGAAAGTCTTTTTTTGGCTGGAGCCTGCAGGTATTGGGTTCGAATCCCTGCTAAATGCACGGTTTTGCTCTTCATCTAGGACATCTTGCTGCTTTCAATGCGAATGACCAAAAAGGAAAAACAAATTCTCCAATTGATAAAGGTTTAAACAGAGTAGAGCACACAGGATTGCTCAAAACTTGCAAAACTCACAGATATTGTGTATATAGATGGCCTCTCAAAACCCAAATGTTCGCAAATAAATGTATGCTTATTCATTGGGCACCTCCAAATGATTTGGACTCGCAATAACTAAGGAGCCGTACGGTAAAGACTGATCAAACAATGACGTATTAGCATGGTGATCCCTTTTTGCACCATTTCCACTTTTCTTTGACATACAAATGGTTCTTCCTCTCCGTTTCTGCTCTACCTTGCTGTGTACCGTTCAGCTTTCATGGCCAAAACCTTAGTTCATGCCAGTCTTATACAGTAGCGTGTCCGTACACCCATTTACAAACGCTCACGCACAAACGCGCACGCATGCAAACACACTCAAACATACACACACATACACTTACATACACCATGCATTGTGCTCTGTGCAGGGCAGCACTGGAAGCAAGCGGCAAAGGCAGCGTGACCTGTACGGTGTCATAACCTGCCTAAGCGTCACAAAGTGGGTGCACTTGAACTGGGGGGATGCCGGACTCACACGGCTATTCAACAAGTTTTGGAACAGCCTGGAGCCAGGTGTGTGTGTGTTTGTGTTTGTATGTGTGTGTTTTTGTGTATATACATGTCTGTTGGTATGTCATTAAGGTACAAGCCTCACAAAGTGGGTGAATCTCGCCTGCTTACCTGAAGGAAGTTATCAAATAAGGCACCAGAGCGCCGGTCTCATGTTTGATCAAAGAGCACTTCATGTTCAAAGACCATTCGTGATCGAAAAGCACTTCATGTTCAAAGACCGTTCATGATCAAAGAGCACTTTGTGTTCAAAAACCATTCATGATAAAAAAAGCACTTCGTGATCAAAGTGCACTTCATGATCAAAGAGCGCCGTACTCACGCAGATCAAAAAGCTCTCCAGGGACTAAGTAACCAACACACTTGCTGATTGTTTGTCTTAAACATATCCAGGCACATAACACAATCTTATTGGTTAGTCTTGCATAAATTTTAGGTTCGACACACGCCAAATGTTTGGGCATGCATTGCTCTTAAATGTCAACACCATGACTAGCTACCATCAAAATGTTTGGGCATGCATCGCTTTTTATCACTAACACCATGACTAGCTACCATCTGTCTGAAGCAGACACGGACATGTGTAATCGCAAAATTGAAAGCACGCGCCACACTGTCATGCATGCATTGCTTCCAAACATCAAATAGGTGGCTTGCTTGTCCTGGAGCCTCAGCCGTGGCGCAGCTACTGTCAGGCCATAACCAAAAAGCAGACAGCAGCTGTGCCGTTCCGTGATCTGAACGCCCTCCAGATCAGGCCAGAGTCCTTCATTGATGTCCTGACTAAGGTGCGTTATTAGACAGGCCATGACTCAGAACCTCAAAACGCGCAAGGTATAAACAAGGAAATATCACTAGGCATTTAATAGGACAAGGCGCCGCCACTGAAGTGAAGCTGAGCGTTGAAATAATCGACGATTCTTTGTTTGCACATCTGTTGTTCCAGCCGTTCAAATGTTTGCACATCTGTTGTTAAGGCGCCAGATTGAATAACAGACAAAAGCACGGCCATTATTAATGTAGAAGTCACAGGCACATAATGAAGCATGTGTAGGGGTTGTTTTAGGGATTAGGGACTCATATTTTTTAAGTACACATAGTTTAATATAGATGCTTTGTCGGTTGGTCTTGCGTGCAGATGGGCTTTCAACTGTTGGCCAACCTGAACGAAGACAGCACAGCCATCGGCTTCAGCCGCCCTATGTTTGTGTTTCTCAAGCCTTCTTCTCCATCCACCACAACGGAAAACAAAGCAGCTGTACCAACAGCAGTGCTGGCAGGGCAGACGACTTCCCAGCAACAGCAGCAGCAGCAAGAACAAGAAGCGCATGACTCTGCCGGGCAGAATGTCCAGCCAAACAAGCGCAGACGACACGCTTCTGGCAAAAAGGGGGGTAATGTTCAGGGGGAAAAGCCGTGTGCCGCCAGTGCGTGTAGTCCTCGGCAGACTGGCAAGGGAGGCAGCAAACCTAGCGGGGACTTTGACCACCGCAAGCAAATGCAGGCTGAAGACCTTATGGCTGACCCTGAAGAGGAATAACATTCTTCTAGCTTTTTAAAGGTGCTCACCGTTTCTCTTCTTGTCCCTGTCCTCAGCAAATCTGTTTGCGTCGTCACCTAAATATGTTACTGCTATTTATCTGACCAATAATAAACTCGCTTGTGTTTGCTAAGTACACTCTGTTTTAAAAAACACTAAGTATTCGGCTCAGTTAGCAGCCAAACAGGCAATTGACTTGGCTGAAGGTCACCCCCTATTGTACTAAATATAAACATTGTACGCAGCTCGTTAAAAACAAAGCCACGACCCTGACGTGATTGCCCAAGCGATGTAGTATGAAGGATTCGCAACAGCAGTCATCAACCAAAACCATGTGATGGCTATGCTGGCAGTGGTAACACATGCACCGTGATCACTTTGGCGCCAGCATCTTGGAGTCCCTTGTGGCCTCACCCGAAAAATTATGGAATGGGTGGCCACTTCCATACGATTAGGGGGGCAGGCTATTTCCTTCCTCATACCTAAACTTATGGATTTGTCTGTGGCTAAAAAACGGGCCGAAGCCAGTCAGCAGCCTCGACCAGCCAAACAACCTGGAGAGGGACACTCACTGTTGTAGCGATATGCAGCATTTAGTTACATGCAGATAATTCTGTATGGCGTGATCTGAACCAAAGGTGAAATAAGACGAAAAAATATAGGGGACAATGACAGATCTAGGACTAATTGTTGGCGAAACTACATGAAACACTAAAATACAGTGAATCGTCAAATAAATATGGCACGAATTACTAGCTAGACAACTAGTTATGATACAAACAATGGATTGCGTTCATGGAAGCATTCAGGCAAATGAAATCCTTCCTTCCCAGGCAGCTGCAACAAGACCAAATGTGCTCACTGCCGCAAATCATAGAATGGCAATGTGTTAATAAATGCACAAGGAACATAGGAAACAAATGCATTCAGGGCAAGGCACACAGCAGCATACCAGGCACAAGAATAGCAAGGTTTTAACGACATCATGAAATTTCTCCCTCACAACATATGAAATGCGATCAAACAAGCGAACAAGTCAAAGGTGTGTGCTTTGTGCATACCTCACACTTCCATCACGGCCGCTGTCTGTTTCTGTGCTCGGATACTCTACAGTACTCAACTACTCCTTTTGCGTATCTTCAACTTTACTCATGTCAGCATTTTGCGCAATGTACATCCTTAATTTTCTCATTCTCAACTGCACTTCAGATTTTCTTCTCACACAGGACCACTGCACAAGGTCAACAACGCACGTCAATCATGAACACACACACACTCACAAACACACATCATGCATGTTTCACAAACCCTGCAGACCCACAAGGTCGAATCAAATGAGCCTACGCTATACACTTTGCTTGAACGACTGGGGGTGACAGGGCATGCAAGCGCTTGACCGAAGCAACTAATACCCATCAAATGAGTTGGCTGTCGTCGATGATGGCGTCCACCACCAGGGAGGACATGATGGACGCTGAGAAGCTGGCCTTGATGACATCATCCACCACGGAGTCAACCTGCGTGCAAGAGGCGATAGCAAAAGCAGCAGCGTGTAACAACAAAACATGAAATGCCCGTGCATGGAGAAGACAGACTCTCATCTATGACATCACCCCTGTGGACGGAGTTGACCTCTGCGTGCGAGGGGTGATTGAGAATGCGTTATAGCCACATCAAAGTGCACGCGAAGAGCGAGCTCAAAACGATTAATTTGCACATCATCGTTGTCTCAGCATGTACGTTACAAAGTCAATACACAGCACATTATTTCCTCTCTCTTTGTTT
>Ga0307948_1001604_pt1 | contig 16166 bp, 14 predicted proteins | sample OrgLakmetagen280_FD_201824 | JGI IMG/M metagenome (GOLD analysis project Ga0307948, IMG submission 201824) | Saline water microbial communities from Organic Lake, Antarctica - #280 | ecosystem: Environmental > Aquatic > Non-marine Saline and Alkaline > Saline | place: Antarctica: Organic Lake...
ACACACACACACACACACACACAAACACACACACACACGTGCACACACACACACACACACGCACGCACTCGCGCGCACACACACACACACATACACACACATACACACACGCACACACACATACACACACACACTCCTGTTTGCTTGCTGCCCTTTGGAAAATATAAGAAAGTAACGTTCATATGCAGGGGGGTCAAGCCTGTCCAAGAAGGCTCACAAGCTTCTGGGGAACCAGGTGCCGATGTCGTCATTATCCTCGGCTATGCATTGTTTCGAAACGGGTCTGCCACCCGTCCTCTGCAAGCTCGTGTGACAGCTGGGGTGCAGGCCTGGATGCACGTGCGTGCGTTTTGTTCAGGCTAAAATACCATGCTCACATTCTGTGTACAAAACAGCTAGTGTAGCTATCGTGTGGTCTCTGCGGTAAGAGGAGAATTGAGGCCTACCTGGATGGTTTGGCCGTGCTCCCTCTCAGTGTGCTGCAGCTGTAACCTCTGCGTTAATCTAGCGTTAATCTAGCGTTTCTGCTGAAAGAGTGTACTATACACAGTGTATTTCAGTATACCTAACCCATGCCATTTCATATGCTCGATGTGATTACAGGTAGGTATTGTGCAGAATTTCCTCCTTTACCGATCTACTGGTGAACTTGTTAAGAACCAAATAGCACATGTCGCTAGGGTTGGCCAGAACTGTATATTTGGTGATTTCCCTGCCGAAAATGCCGTACACACACCGTTTTTTATGGTTCTGGCCAACCCCTACATATGTTGCCATACCCTCTATATGTACTCATCGTACATGACCGTATGTCTGTAAATTTCCCTGCTACTATTCACCAAATATTTAAGGTTGGCCAGAACCATATATACGGTGTAAATACGGTAATTTTGGCATGGAAATCACTAAATATACGGTCATATACAGTGTATATATACGGTTCTGGCCAACCCTACATATATGTAAACACCATAAAACATGTAAATGCATGGCCAACCCTACACATGTTGCCAAACCTTCTACATGTATACTCACTGTACACGACTGTATGTCTGAATACTCCCCTGCTAATATTTATATTCACCATACACCATAAACACATGTAAATGCATGGTTCTAACCAACCCTACACGTATTGCCAGTCTGTACAGTGACACCAATTAAGCTGGAGTGTCCACCTACTAAGCAAAGGCCGTTTAGAATTTAGGGTTTTCCCTCCCTTCAGTTGTTAAGGCATGCACCACCTAGCAAAGAACCTTACACAAAATTTCAATCCCACATCCCCCTCCCTTGCTCTTTGGGCTGCAGGGACAAGGGGACAACATTATTTTTAGCGGAGCGTACCCAGGGCAAATCTCAGGGTAAAGACTGCATTTGTTGAGCGCAGTTCCTCTTTGCATTTTAATTCCATTGCGCTTGCAATAAGTTGAGCGGCTTTATTGGAGCATCCCCAGAGTGCATCTCAGGGTATGAAAGGCATTTGTTGAGCGCCATTCCACCATCGTGCTCGTATTTAATGAAGCTTCTAGTGGAGCGTTCCTAGAGCGCATGTTAGGGTGCGTGATGCGTGTATCCTGAGCATGTTAGGGTGCGTGATGCTTGTATCCTGAGCACCTCTCTTGTTTCCTGAGCACCTCTCTTGTATCCTGAGCATGTTAGGGTGCGTGATGCTTGTATTCTGAGCGCCTCTCTTGTATCCTGAGCACCTCTCTTGTATCCTGAGCACCTCTCTTGTATCCTGAGCATGTTTAGGGTGCGTGATGCGTGTATCCTGAGCACCGCTCCTGTTCGCATTCCTGCACTGTGCTTATTAAACAGTGCCGTTTGATAAGGCAACGACAAAAGTTCAATTGAGCAAACCCTCGTCACATTTCAGTGTTCAAGCCGCAACTCCCGTGTGCTGTGCAGAGAGATTGCTGTCGCAAGGTGGTTTATATAGTACCACTCCTTGTCGTAAGGTGGTTTATATAGTTACCCCTCCTGCCTGCAGGAAGGTAGCTACTTTGTGTCCCACTGCCTCCATATTTGTACATTACTGATCATGGCAGCAGTAACTGCAGAGTAAAATTTCACGAATTGAATTTCCGTGTTAAACAAAAGAACCTGAGCTACGTGCCTGCGTTGGCCAACACCCATGTTTTTGTTGGAACGTGCTTGGGTTTGCTGCTGCTGCTGGCTCAGCAATGTTTGAGCATCCAGATTTACATAGCAGTACAATCCGCCTAGCTGTGCTCTTTTCAGGACTTCTTTTTGCTGGTTTAAAATGAGATCCAGCATGCTGCTCCCATACGTTAAAAGCAATAATATGTGCTTTAACATTAAAAGCAACACGTAATGTATATATGTATTTAAAATTAAGCAGTTCCCGGAAGGTCCATTTGCCCGACTTGAGCAAAAAATGAGCACACACACACACGCAACCTCTTGTGTGCTTTTAAACCAGCCTTTCACATGCTGCCCTCCACACGCATTTCCACACACCCGTCACGCACTATTTCATAACCTTAAGCCTGCGTCAAACAGGCACACATTCCCATTAATTTCTCAGTTGAATTACGCGGCTACTTCCTTACCACACATATACCATCACATACGCACTGCTCTTCATCATCCGTGTACCTCTCTGCTTTTGCTTCCCTGTGCAGCCGCAAAACAGTGCGATGCTCACATCTTGTTCTCCTCGTACACCTGCGCAGGTACATAACAGTTTGGTACTCACATATTCTTCTCATAAGCCCGCGCAGCTACCAGCTACGTAACAGTGTGGTACTCACATCTTGTTCTCCTCGTACACCTGTGCAGCTACATAACAGTTTGGCACTCACATTTCCTTCTCCTCACACACCTGTGCACAACTACCAGCTATACGTAACAGTGTGGTACTCACATCTTTTATTGTGCAGCTACATAACGGGTGGGGGGGTGCGTAAGAAGAGTGAGGCAGAGGTAATGCTTGCCCATGGGTTAACACAGCTGCAAAAGAGCCAGAAGCCCAACGCAAGCTACGTCCAGCCAGAGCAGGGAAGTCCAATGCAAGAGAGAAGTCCAACGTCGCAAGCTACGAGCCAGAAGCTCAACGCAAGCTACGTCCAGCCAGAGAGGTGTGTGGAGGGGTTGCTTGGGTCAAGGCAATGCTTGTGTGTGCGTGCGTGTGTGTGTGTGTGTGTGGCTTGAGAGCCAAGCTGTTTGGCAAAGGCAGGTCAGAAGTGAAATGTGGAACTCAAGATCCATTTGGCAATGTGAGCTACAATTGAGCGAAAAAGGGGGAAGTATCGGGGTTGGGGGGGGGAGCGTAAGGCACGGCATAACAATATAAGGGCAGGCTATGCCTGGGTGTGTGTGAATGTGTGTGTGTGTGCTGACGTATGGATTACAGGGTAGCAGTATGTGCAACAAGCAGAGTGCCAACCAATATTGTTATTGATGGGCAGGATACAGCTGTCACAAATTGTAGCAGTTGAGGTGCTTCAAGTGCTCGGATTGCAAAAGCACTGTGATACTGCTTGAGGCTGGCGTTTCTGTTGTATTTTGGTTATCACTTTAGAGGCGCAAGCTGTCGTGTGCCTAAAGAAAAGAAAAGAATCTGCTGGTAGTGATGACACAGCCAGCATGATCAAGATGTGCATTTAAACGATGACATGAAGTCAAGGCCCCAGAATGTACGGGATTTCCATAAACTGTTGACCAGATTTCCGTAAACTGTATATACCGGGTATGTATATGACCCTATATATACGCCATATTTCCGTATGCACCGTACACATCAGGATATTTGGAGTCACTCAGAAATATTTCATAAGAGGTCATTCTGTAGCTCTTGAAAACCTGAGCACGATTTTAAGCCAAACAAATGAATGGTTGGGGTGCTAGGCATGCTTTAGGCCGAAAGGACCCAAAAATGCCCATTTCGAACGTTGAAAGGGGTTCAGTAAAGCTGATCACGTAATGCACGTACTTTTTTAGAAAAGGGAAGCAAAGGAGTGCTCAGTAATAAGAGATGCGAGGGAAAAGTTTGACCAGAAACAGCAAAAGGGACAGTTTCTGCTGGGAAGTATACCCGAGTCTGAAGTGTATCACTTGTAAATCCTGTTCAAGTATGTGTCGTGGCTTTATCTGTAAACACTGTAAAACTCTGTAAACACGGTATTGCCTCTGTAAACACGGTATATCTGTAAACTATGTAAAACTCTGTATCACCTGTAAACACGGTGGCTTTATCTGTAAACACTGTAAAACTCTGTAAATTCTGTATCACCTGTAAATACGGTCCATATACAGTCGGCCCAAACCTGCTTACGGTCATATGGATGGGGACATAGTTGGAATTTTCCAAAATCCGTACCAGATATATAGCGTATCAAAAACACGCCGTATTTTCTTGAGTATTGTTTGGGCCAATCCTAGCCTTACTAATAGTAGGTCTTGTCGTAATGAAGGGTAATTATGGTGCCTTTTGCAATTCGGCAATAACATTCGTTTATATGAAAGGACAGACTCTTCGCCCACAAGCAAACTGCATTCTGACATGAAACTCCGGCGCACGCGCATACACACACACACGCACCCACACATGCATGCATGCATGCATGCATGCATGAAGGAACATGCGCACATACATATGTTCACATATACACATGCGCGTACAGGGATGCAGGCATAATGGTATACTCATACAGAGAAACAGGAACAAAAGATATACGCGTACAGGGATGCAGGCATAATGGTATACGCGTATACGCGTATAGGGAGACAGGCATCAAAGATATACTCATACAGGAATACAGGCATCAAAGATATACGTATACAGGGATACAGGCATCAAAGATATACGCGTACAGGGATACAGGCATAATGGTATACTCATACAGGGATACAGGCACAAAAGATATACGCGTACAGGGAGACAGGCATCAAAGATATACGTTTACAGGGATACAAGCATCAAAGATATACGCGTACAGGGATACAGGCATCAAAGATAAGCGCATACAGGGATGCAGGCTTCAAAAATATACTCATACAGGGATACAAGCATAAAAGATATACAAGTGCACACACCTATCTTAATAGTTTAGCACCTTGTTACTCATGCTCCCTGCAGTTGGTACCTGGAAAGGAAGTCAACCTCAACATACGAAAATGCGATCCATTCCCTCGAGATTGTGAAGAGCAAAAGGTGTGTACTTTCTTTCCGGTAAAAAGCACCCTCTGCTTGAGGAGTTTCACACGCGCGTACGTGGGTTGGCCAGAACCATATATATGCGGTGTATATACGGTATTGTTGGCAGGGAAATCACCAAGTATACGTTCAAATACGGTGTATATATACGGTTCTGGCCAACCCTACACGTACGTCGTACGTACTCACACACTCATACTTACTCATGTACACACATATGTTCACACATAAGCAATAAGCATGCACACATCACATATGCACACAAATAGTCTACTCCTAACCACTGGTTGTGGTAGTAGTCTGGTGATTGTAGGTATCTTTTGTGTCCCTGTACCTGGGCCCTAGGGTTGGCCAGAACCGTATGTATGATATATGCGCTGTGTATGACCATCTATTTGGTGATTTCCCTGCCAAAAATGTATATACACCGTATACATATATATACATGGTTCTGGTCAACCCTTATCATACAGCCAGCTGCTGGATGCACACCATGCTAACCACGCAAGATATGTTTAATCCACCTTTGATCCACAAGGCACGTGAGATCTTTGTCCGTGGCTTATGATCTCCATACATTCCGACCGACAAGTGACCCATACAAGATCCTCGGTTTTTCACCTCTGCTTCGGGTGGCAATGCATTTTACCACATCACAAAATAATGTATGGAGTAACAAATTCAGGCCTGCACATAATCTCAGCATACAATTTTGCACCGAGTGACTATTTTTGGCCAGCAAATGACCTTGGCATTCATTTATCCCCCACGTAATATGACCACCAAGCTGCTTTCTTTTGCTAGTGCAAACCCTAACCCTGCTCAGTCTCATTTCATGATGTCGATCACAAACCTTGCCACAAGCTTTGATGACCACACATGATGATTACACATTGATGATCACACATGTTGATCACAATCCTTGCCATGGGCTTTGTGTTTTGCATCCATTCATGTCCCCCTTCCCCTTTTGTAGGTGGTCCTCTATCTTGCTGGTCACCAACACCTTTCACCAGTACCGGTCCTTGCTACTGTTTAAGAAAGCCCTTGCTGAGCTAGGCATGCAGTGCCAGGTGAGGAGAAGGCGTGTGTGTGCACAGAAATACGCATACAAATACACACGTACAAATACAAGGCACTGCTGACCTAGGCACGTAGTGCCAGGTGAGGAGAAGGCGTGCACAGAAGCACGCATACAAACACACACGTACAAATACAAGGCACTGCTGAGCTAGGCGTGTAGTGCCAAATGAGGAGAAGGCGTGTGTGTGCACAAAAGCACGCATACAAACACACGTACAAATACAAGGCACTGCTGACCTAGGCATGCGGTGCCAGGTGAGGAGAAGGCGTGTGTGTGCACAGAAGCACGCATACAAACACACACATACAAATACAAGGCACTGCTGAGCTAGGCGTGTAGTGCCAAATGAGGAGAAGGCGTGTGTGTGTGTGCACAGAAACACGCGTACCCACACATTTACGAAAAGAAAATATATAAAACAAGCCACAGCTGAGTCAGGTGAGCAGTGTCAGGTGAGGAGGAGATGCATGTGTGCACACATATAAACACATACAGAGACAAACACACACATGCACATTCACACATGCACCAGGCATTAATGATTGTTTTAGCAGCGACGCGTCGTTTTTCAAGCACTTGGATATTTGATATACATACGGAATAGGGCAACCTGTAAAACTTTCAACAGAATTCATAAGTTGGAAAGAGGCAACCGGAAGAAATCAAACTTCTTAGTAGCTGGAGGAAAAGAAAGCAATCGTGATTCCCGTAGTAGCGGCAAGCGAACCGGGAACAGCCAAAACCTGTTTACGCAAGGATACACACACATGCGCATACACACGTGCACCAGGCACCAGTGATTGTTTTAGCAGCGCGCGCCGCTTTTTAAGTACTTGTTGCTTTAAGCGGTGGCACAGCGACGCGCGGCAGGGCGTCGTGGGGTACCCTGTATTGCAAAGCTGCAACATCAAGTATTTTGGGGAGTACCCTGTAGTTTATGTTTGGCTGGTCAACCACCTTTGCTACAGTACCTGCATTTTGGGTGTAGAATCCAAACTTTCCCTGTGTAAAGCCCTTATTCCCCTTTGATGGGGTCTCTTAGTACAACAGAAGCCATCTTGGCAGTTGCTTGGGAAGGGCTTTGGTGCTGCACGCCTTATGACTTGCACACCATGAGCATAGAAAACTAGGCTTGAATTGCTTCACATCCAAAACCTCTAAAAAATAACTTTGTACATAAAAAATACACACACGCAAACATACGCACCCAACATGTATTCAGTATGACCGCACATGTCAGCACGCGCACACACACACATACACACACACACACACACACATCTGCACATGTGTATAGTATGTGCGCTCGCATGCATGCAAGAACGTGCAAACACACACGCAAACACATACACACATGCAAACGTATTTGCTGCAAACACATTTGCTTCAGGTGCAAGTGCTGGAGGTTCCATTTGCTGGGCATGCTGGCTGGGGTGGTGGTGCGTATTTGGATGGAGTGATGGACTATTTAGATTTTGTACGAGAGCCAGCTGCCATGATATACAACATGCGCACCCTCATCGCTTAATGTATGGGGTGTTGTGTGTTTGTGTTTATGTTTATGTTTGTACTATGGAGAGAACGTGTAAGGTAAAAAAATAATAAAAAATTGTCCTGGACGCCTGCGCAATGATACTGGTGTGAATTGGATGTTGGTATTGATTGATTGAGGGTATGCGCATGTAAGGTTGCATGATTTTGGACACCCTTGAGTCTGTAAGTGCTATGGTATTAACTGCATTAACATCAAAAAAATGTTTAAGGGTATAAAGAAGTGTGCAGATGCCCTGGAAGCCGAGTAGACATCATTTTACCGCCATGACCAGGCTGCTGCTCTTGTACCATGTTGTGCGCGCAAGCAGGAAGGTTAAGCAGAGTAAGACCTTTTGTCTTGTGTGTACGGCTTTTCCTGGCTCCTGTTGATACCTGCATGGCTTTACAACATCTTGTAGCTGGGTGGTTCTTGTACAGGATGCATCAGAGCTGCATATCCGTAAGGTGTATGCGCGAAACCACTAGCAGGCATCTTTATATTTTACGAATGATGCTGGGTGGGCGAAGGGTCACGGACTGGCACCTCTCCTTTTCACCTTATTTAGTCCACTTCCTGGCAGCATGACTGTTTGGACCGATCATCATTGATAAACACACGCACATGTAGCGCTTGTAAGTTGCGCTCCCACAGAGACTCCCTGCTGCGGCGTTTGTGGTGTATGGTGTATGCATGGATGGCTTGTTGCTTCATAATCCGCAGCCTTGTGTTTAATAACAAGGCAGGAGCTTAGTAATAAATTGCGTGATTCAATGATGCTCTGAGTGCATAAATGTGTGTGAGCCCTTTGTGCCCAGCTTTCCAGATTTCCTCTCCTCACAGACTGAAAATCATCACAATTCATTACTGTATGCACAACAACCACAGATTTGCATCCTATGGTCAGGTGATAGAATGAAATCTAATACGGTGTCACCTACTGTTGACACTATTTTTTTGCTGTCACGCTGACTAATTTGTCATTTTTTTTGAATGCTTTTTTTACCCTCGCTTGTTCAGCATTGTTCTTAGTAAGAAAGGTGTTCAGGCAATCCTAAGCCTGGGTGTGTAATAAACTAGCAGCTTGTTACTCTTTCTAAAGCCAGCCGCCTGAAGTTGTTCTAAGGTCAGTTGAATTTTGTCCTTGCCAATTTGTGTGAATAACTTGTAAATGTGCCGACTGCGTTTCGTATGCTTTCCCTCATAAGACTTGTGCAGTAGACGATCGTAAATCAAGTGATGATTCACAATGATCTAAGAAAGAGGTTGGGGAGTGGGGAGTGGATTGGTCGCCTTCTTCCCTGTTCACCTCTGCTTCAGCCCAAAAGTATAAGTCGTGGTGATAAAAGAACCTTGATGAGAATTGGATTGCACATCCTGGCCAAACAACCAAATAACCGTAAAACCGTTGCTCACATTATGAATCCCAGGAGAACTCACACGATTCGTCCATACCACTGATTTAGCATGACATCGACAATAAGGAAGCTGCAGCTGATCCATAAGCAAGGACTAGCTAGCTTTGCTGCTAGATGCACGTGGAGCTCTGCTCATGATCCTGCCTAGCTGTGTGCAACCAGCTTTGCCTGTGCAAGGCCTTCCATCGTTACTTTAGTGGTCCAAGTAGTGTTCTTACTAACCTGCATCTGTCTGCAGAGCTTTCAGAGTACAATCATTGCGCTAAAACGCAACGATTTTTAGTCTGACCTTGCAATCATACACCTAGAGAGTGAATCAGTCATGTCTGTGTACCTGCCAGTGTGCATTCAATGGCGTCAGAAAATTCCTTGCTCGGTTGAAACACGGCTGAAACACGGCTGAAATCAACTGTGGGGATAAAACCAGTTGCTTGCGTCGCACTTCAACCGCATTTTCACAAAAGAAACTGCAAAAAAGTTCTGGAAAAAAAAAACTACGCAGGCAGTGAAAACCACTCCCCACATTTATTAAGGAGAAGGAGCCACTTTGGTACCTAGTACCGTAAAGCTCCTCCACCGCAAAAAGGGAAGGAAAAATTAATGGGGATCAAGAGGGTTGCAGGCTTGGCCTGAAACCGGCTCCTGATGAGAGTTGATAATACCTAGGTAGTACTGGAAAGGGCACGTCTGGTATGGACAAGTTTGGCAGCAAAGTTCACAGAGTGCACATGGAGCTTGGAGGCAAGCTTCTTAACTCTTTGAGAATTAAGACCCAGTTCCTTGAAAGGTTTCAGAGTGTGAGTGTTGTAGATGGTGCCACCCACACCCAAAAGGATGATGTGGAGAGTAACGGAGGCTCCTTGGAGAGTGTTGCAGAGATCTTTGTGCTGTTCCTTTGCGGCGTTTAGCTGGTTCTGAGGTCTGGTGTCTTCACAATACTTGATCTCGACGTGGTGGATGTCACGCCGATGTTTGCTGAGGTCTTTAGGTTGGTGCTGTCTGGGGTTGGTGGCTCTATTGGTGGCTGGCGGTGCTGCTGAGGTGCTCCCAGTCTCCCTCAATTGCTCCCTGTCACTTCGAAGAACCCACCCCCTTACATTAGTTTGTTGTTTTTGTGTTTTTGCAGCAATGGGAGTAACCAGCACAAAATCTGGGCGGCTGGAGGTGAATCTTTCTCTATCTGGGAAGAGGGGTGGGAAGAGCCATTTGGGAACAATTCTACTTTCAGCTGTTTCAGGAATCTGGAGTGAAAGGTTCTGAAATCAACCTTGTGAGGAGCACCCATACTCAATTACAAAGCCAAGGTTGCACAACACATATAACGTACAGGTGCGTAGTCTTTAGCTAAGGATTTCTAATTCAGATAGTAGCTACCATCAAATGTTGTTAACACACTGAAATGGCGACGCAGTACGTGTGAGATACCGGACAAAAATAAGAACTACATCCGATCAGGCTCATGATTGCGCAACATGACAAGAGCAGGGGGAAATAATTGCACTCCAATTACGGTTTATTTCCTCTACTCCAAAACATTCACTGAAACTGTCGATACTGGAGGAGTTCGTCTAGCATTTGATCAAGCATGTCGCCAGGAAATCTTCCAGGATCCTGGAAAAAAGTTGCAATAGAGAAAGGCGTTGCAATACTATAGAGTTGGACTGAAAGTCGCAGCAGCCAATCAGCCAGACAACCTGGCTGAAGGTCAACCCCTACTGCAATCGTTGTAAACAATATTGCAGACCTAGACTGCAAGCCCTGGCAGGTTTTTGATGAAGAATGAACGGGAAGAAACCAGGCTCCCTTCCCTGAGCACGACAAGGGTTAGGAAAGCGAAGCTAAACAACGGCTCCCTTGCCTAAATTGGAAGCAGTTTTCGCTGCCTGTTTTGTTTTTGAAAAGTGGACTGGACGTCAATGATTCAACCACCAAGTAAGCAAAACGAGGAGCTTGGTGTGTGACATGCAAACGCCTTTGAAGTTTAACAAGTAGGCAGAACCTTAAACACACTTGATTGGCAGGGAACCTCCAAGACATACTGTCATGTTTACTGTGTACAAGTGGCTCAGACCAACCCCACACATCTTTATGAAAGCTGGAAGGTGTTGCAGCACAAATAAAAGTTAAAAATGAACAAGGTGCATGTACAACTTGCATGAATCAGCCTTGTGATGTTACTTCATGACCTTTATGTTGGTTTGTAATGTTCCACCATGGGTTTATTTAAAAAATAGAAAATTTGCCAGAATAATCAACAACACGCCATGCAGGTTCACATATACTAGTTGTAATTCAACATTCAACCCTGAAAAATTAGAGGCAGACTGTACGGACTTTTTGTAAGGATCAAAGCAAATCACTATAACATTTCTATCAAAGCAAAATAAGGTAAGGCTAGGGACGACAGCCGTTCGCACCACATAGGGAGGTCGAGCCTTTTTTGGTTGTCACGATTGTGAGATCACAAACGGGCAAACAGGAGTGCATTCAAGAGGCAGCCCCCCCATCACACACACAGTAGTTTTTGGGGTTCTAGCACGTGCTCACTTGCAACAAGACAACAAAACGCTAATGCAGACTGATTGAAGCCCTCAGGCAAGGGCAGTATGGCTTACTGTTTGTGCTCCAAAACGCTCACACTCCAAAATGAGGCACAGACTTGGTGGCTTATCTTGAATATCTAGCAAAGCTTTCAGAATTTGACCTGGATAAGGAAATTGCTGAGCTTGCACGCGCACCTGAAGACTGGGTAAAAGCTTGATGGCTTCTTCTGAGTTCTCTGGCATCAGATTCATGATGACAGGGATCTCAAAGTGATGGCACCCTTTCTCAGTTAATATCCTGTGCAAAAGTCAGCAGAGACGAATAACAGCTTAAACTGACATTAAGAAAAAATCCACAGGCCAACACATAATCAGCCTAAAATAAGGGGCGATGACGCGCACCATAAAACAGCACTTGCGGCTGTGCAAAAGATCACCAGTCAGGGAAGGATGCGTGAACAACCTACGGCACGCATCGTTGTGGAGGTCCAGGAAGCCAAGACAACGAGGTCGTGCATTGTCGTGGAGGCTTAGACAACTGAGAGGCATATGACAACATGCTTCTACAAATTAAGCAGATAGGAACAGCTCGTTTTCAAGTGGCCCACCTGCTTCCACAAAAACGATTGAATAGAATGAAACTCATCTTCAAGTGGCCCACATGCTTCCACGAAAACAAGGAAATAAGATTAAGTTCAATCTCCACGTGGCCGACAGCTCATCCCAATTCTTACCTGCGCATATCCCTGACAGCCTCCTCGTTGTGCGCTTGTGCAAACTGTGCCGTGTACTCCTACGGGAGAGGGCGTAATTAACAATGCATTTTCTTGCGGTTGTGGTTTCACTGTCACCGCAGGCAGAAGAAGGCACCAATATTCGAGTGCTTGTGTGCGGTATTGCATGTGTGTTTGTGTGCATTGTATGCTCATGTACATATGTATAATACGGATGTGTGAGAAGGGGAGGACGCCCATCGCTTACTGCAGCACATTGGATGGTTGTGTGAAACAGTGTATGGAAGGTGTAACTGGCTGCAATTGGTAAAGACGTGAGTTTAAGTAATCTCTGCACGCATGTGTGTGTGGGGGGAGGTATGTGTGTTTGTGGTTGAGTAGGTGTTTATTTGAGTGCACAGGTAACTGTGCGTGCGCGCCTTGTGTGTTCTTGTGTTTGTCTTGTGTCTGGTGTTTGCTTGGGTGCGTGCTTGGGTGCGTTTTAGTTGTGCGCAAGCGTGTGCTCGTGTGCGGACAAACATGAACCATCTGGTGTGTGTGTGTGTGTGTGTGTGTGTGTGTGTGTGTGTGTGTGTGTGTGTGTGTGTGCGTGCGTGATACATACAGGCTTGCTCGGCAAATCAAAATGAATTGCACTAAATGACGTACCTTCGTTTTCTTCAGCATTGCTGGTGGCTGGTACTGGGTGCCCAGCTTGTCTTGCTTCTGGTCAAGAAACTGATCCAGCAGGATGCTAACCTCGTTATTGGACAGAGCATGCGCCCGGTCCCGTCCAGAAAAGGCTGTTAAGGTGTACGTGTGTGAGATAATGCGTGTATGACTGCGCATGCATGCTGCGTGTGCGGTGTCCATTTGTACGTGTATGTATGCGTGTGCATGTGTGTATGCAAGTGAGTGCAGGTGAGAATGAAAGTCAGTGCACGTGAGCGTGTGTCTGCGCATGTGTGTGTATATGTGTGCATGTGTGTGCGTGTGTATATGTGTGTGTATATGTGTGTGTGTTTGTATGTGTGTGTATGTGTGTGTGTGCACGTGTGCACACGTGTTTGTATGTGTGTGTGTGCCGTGTGTGTGAGTGTGTGTGTGTGTGTGTGTGTGTGCACGCGTGTGCACACGTGTTTGTATGTGTGTGTGTGAATGTGTGTGTGCTGTGTGTGTGTGTGTATGTGTGGTGTGTGTGTGTGTATGTGTGTGTGTGTGCATACGTGTGTGTATGTGTGTGTGTGTGTGTGTGTGTGTGTTGTGTGTGTGTGTGTGTGTATGTGTGTGTGTATGTGTGTGTGTGTGTGTGTGTGTGTGTGTTTGCATGCGTTTCCGCAACCACCTTCAGGATCTGCGTTTTTAGCCTCTTCAGGTGGAAGGATTTGGTCCATTTCTACTGAGAGCGTGCCTTTACCGTTTCGTTGACATTAATGCCAGTAACGAGGGGTACTTCGTTAATTTATATATTCTATTCTAAAACTCGCTGACCAGGTAGGTCCACATACACCAACAACCAAAAATGGAGAACACAATGCCCCAGAGCACCGGTCGGGTGACCCGTTCAAGGGCGAAGCAACTCGACGGCGGGATGAACACGCCCTCAGGTGACTAACATGGGGGATCGCTGACAAAATCACCGGTCAACCCTTTCCACTCCCGCCACTAGAGGCAGCACACACGAACGCGCTCTCTCTCACCACGTACCTTGCGACACGCACACAAGCACACACACATACTGGGACCTACGTCCGCGCGAGGCTGTCCTTAATGCCCGCGAAATTCACTAACTTCCCTCAACAACCGTGACGCGGCAGGCCCCGCCCCCTGTACGACCGCCAGCAAAGCAGGCAAGGACGCCACGTTCTCGAATGCGGCCGCAACGCCCCAGATGCTGTTCCAGGTGCGGGAAAGGGGAGTGCGGTGGGGGCAGTGAGCAGGAAGGAAGGTGCTGTTATTGTAACTTCCATTTCCAATCGGCCCTCCCCGAACTCAAAGATCAATCTCCGCGCCGTGGCAATCGTAGGACGTCACCAACCTGACGACGGCCAGCAAGAAGAAGTCCTCCCAGGTTGCCGAGGCGTCAACCAAGAAGGCGCCTCAGGAGATCCATCAGGCTGCTGATGTCCCTTCTGGCTTACCAGAGGAAGCTGAATCAGATGCCACCACCCGCAGCATGGATGCAGTCAATGGGCACGAGCAGGGGGAGGAGCAGGCCACCGAGGCGACACCTGAGCGCACACCTCAGCCTCTGCACTTAGCCCAGACTGCGAGCAAGGCAGAGCAGGTGTGTGTGGTAATATATGTCATAACCTGGTCAAGGTTGTGCAAAGCATGTGGATCAACTGCAAAATGACGCTGGTCCAGCCTCAATTGAGACCACCAACCTATCTATCCTGTGTACTGTGTTTGACTGCAGGGTCAAGCATCAGTCACCACAAAGACCCCCCTGACAACAGTCAAGCATAGTGCTGCTACCCCTGCTTTGAAAGAGTGTGAGGTAAGGTGGTGCCTGTACGTTGCTGCAGACATGCTAACACCCATTGACCGATCTGCACTTTGACTTGGACCATGTAAGTTGCAACAGCAGCAACACACGTGCTCTCATTCATCGTGCCATGCAGGTTTCTAGCACTCCAGCGCCCTCTGCAGCCCCAGAATCTGCTGGCACACCAGTCACGGCTCGCCCTGCATCAAGGAACTTGGAGAAGCAGGTGAGGATGTGTTGGTTGCTTGTGTGAGCCCATGTCTGCTGCATAAGGTTTGCCCGTGCTTGTGAGGACCAATTCCATGCTTGTCGTTAACATTTTAAAGTAATGACAGGACTAGAACAAATCGGTATTGCTGTTGCATCTATGGACCTTACACCATTTCGGCGCTGTTGTATACAGGTGTCCATCTCTACACCCAAGGAGCCCAAGAGCGCAACTCTTGCTCGCCCTGTGGTAAGTTGGGCTTGAGAAATTGTCAAGTGCAAACCCTCAAACGCGCTGGTGATTGGTAAATGATCATGCTTTTAGGATACAATACTGCATCTGAAAAGCTGCCTGGCTCTACCTAGCTCAGAGTACCTGCCGTACTTTTCAACCTGGCAACGGCATGAGACACCGTGATTATAATTATAATATGCTGTATAATTCCAGCTCAATACTGGTCGTGACAGAAATGTACGACATTAAAGCTCCTTGCTTACTTGGGAAATGCTCCTATACCTCGGTTGCTACATGAAGTGCACCCTCGGTGCAAATTACATATTCTATACCACCCTCGGTAACCCAGCCTTGCACACTCATTCTGCTGTTCACCTAATAGGTGCGCACGCCTTACCGCAAGGCTGACCCAGAGACACTGGCGCGTGAGGAGGCTGAGGACGCCGCTCAAGAGGTCAGTTGCGTGTATACCTCCTATGTGCTGGGCATATGTTTTCATCAAGGCAGAGGGCGTTCTTGTGTGGGTGTGTGGGTATGCACACGTGCCAGGTAGAAGGTAGTCATATTGTCAAGATGTGGCATGCATGCGCTGTTGCAAGAGCGCCTGGTGTTTTACAAAAATCGTGATGCAAGGTAAGGATGATGAAGAATCACGGATCATGTATGTGTATGCAGGTATGCTGCCCCTCCCAGTCTCTATTTGTCAAATAAGCAGCCAAAGGAATGAACGTGTCCTCTCCCTCTCATGTGACCCCGCAGGCAGAAAAG
>Ga0307948_1001606_pt1 | contig 16161 bp, 15 predicted proteins | sample OrgLakmetagen280_FD_201824 | JGI IMG/M metagenome (GOLD analysis project Ga0307948, IMG submission 201824) | Saline water microbial communities from Organic Lake, Antarctica - #280 | ecosystem: Environmental > Aquatic > Non-marine Saline and Alkaline > Saline | place: Antarctica: Organic Lake...
CGAGGTGCATGCTCTTTTAATTTGCCAAGACCATCGAGTTTGTGAGCTGAGGAAACACTTTTCCTTTCTGTTTTCACCTTTTCTTGAGGACTTTTCAGCAGCCCAACCCTTTTTGTTGCAACAGGTCCAACAGGTCAACAACCAACTTGTTCATGATTTCCTTTCTCAGCAGAACAATAGACTTTTTCTTTTTCTTTCTGAGCTTATGGATTTATTTGTGGCTGGCCGAGACCAGTCAGCAGCCGATCAGCTAAACTACCTGGCTGAAGGTCACCCCCCATTGTAACCATTGTAACCATTGTAGCATGTATATCAACACTACATTTCCAGCTGCTGCCCTGCACTTGAACACTAGACGCCACCAACATGTTCGAAGTTTTGACACAAAATCAGTTCAAAGTGATTTTTTTTACCTACAGGTGCCCCATCTACCAGACCTCAGTCGAAACAGTGTGTGGGGAGATGGTGTCACCACGATTCAGCAGTAGCAGCAGTTAACCCATGCTCAGTTTCAGTACCAGTTCAGTACCAGTGCAGTAGGTTATACTGACCAGACCAGTAGGTTGTACAGACCAGTTTCAGCAGTCTCACACTTGTGTTCAAACTCCAGTTGTCCCTGCGTTTCTAACTTGTCCAACTTTTTTGTGTGTGTGCAATGTGTGTGGGTTTTGCCCTTTTGAAAGGAAACTATTTTTCAGTATGCGTCTATGCTTTGATGTGTTTTTACCTACTTCTTCTCGTGTCTTTAAGGTTAGCAATTTCCAGTTGCGTCAAAGCCCTTTTTTTACTTGGTTTGTTTTGAGGTTTACCTCGTTCTCATAGGTTGAGCAGCCATTCCAGGTTGAATGCCTTTGTAATCCAAACTGAACTAAACAGTAGCACGTGAGGACAGGCAGATCTGCTGCAGTCGTGTGCGAGCAGGCAGTAGCGTGAGAACAGGCAGATCTGCTGCAGTCGTGTGCGAGCAGGCAGTAGCGTGAGAACAGGCAGATCTGCTGCAGTCGTGTTAGAGCAGGCAGTAGCATGAGAACAGGCAGATCTGCTGCAGTCGTGTTAGAGCAGGCAGTAGCGTTAGAACAGGCAGATCTGCTGCAGTCGTGTGAAGCAATAAGAGATGTTTTGACAGAGATAGCATTCAATTAACATACAGGTGGCAGTAGAAACGCGTTAGCTAGTGGGCAGGGTGTGCTCAATTTACTTTTCAGGGAGCACAAACGCGCTAGCTAGTAGGCAAGGCACGCTCGATTTACCAATCTGGACCAATTTTAGCTCATTGGTGTAATTTTGATAAATAAGTATCGTTGCAACAAAAATGGAGTGAAACGGTGAAGTGGTTGGTGATCTAGGCCAACATATGCTGTTTTCCCATGCAAAGCCACTCTATTAGGGTTTTGGTGCTCAGCGTGGGCTCTCAGCCCAGCCAATTTGCACACAGAGCAACCCACATACATCCAAGCACATCCTCGTGGAACTCATAACTCCAGCTTCACTTTAAAGCATGTGCCCAATCGGATAAAAGAGCAGTGAATGGCCGGCTTCTGAGTGCAAAAAAGGCAAATTTTAATATCACCCCAGTTGACCCCCTCTTACATGTTACCCACATTCTGATTCAGATGCACATGCACATGCTTGTACCAAGATCCTGGCAGTTAAATTTACGTACTTATATCTAGGTCCCTGTTTTCCCTTCATCGCATCTCCAGATTCTGATACAGAATCACATGACTGTACCAAGACTCCCTGCAGTCAAACCTTTACCTGTATATCAAGATCCCTGCAATCAAATTCACGTAATTTATCAAGATCCTGGGTTCTACTTCAAATTCACACACTGTATCAAAATCCTGGGTGTTATTCAGATGCACCAGGTCCTACTATAACAAGATCCTGGACTCTGATGATGTCACATACCTGCATCAAGATCCCGAAGTTTGATTCAGACTCACATACCTATAACAAGATCCCAAAGTTTGATTCAAATTCACACACTGTATCAAGATCCTGGACTCTGATGATGTCACCTACCTGTATCAAGATCCTGGGTTCTAATTCAGATTCACATACCTGTATCAAAATCCCTGCAGTCAATCCCCAGATCCGAAAGCCTGCAAAGCGAGAAAAGTTGTTCGTGCGCATTAATGTCAGAGATGCACATCCCTGCATGCGTCAGTATCCTTGCACAACTGTGAGGCATTTGGTTTGTAAACATCATTACGCTCCTTCAAAACGAACGCGGAGCACTCCAAGTAAAGAGCTAAGCGTTGTGGAGTACGAAAGGCTGTGCGTCGTCTGATTATTGGTGTGTGAACTTGTAACTTAAAAAATGTTCAGGCAGAGCAACACCAAGCAGTTATAGTTGTGGAGTACGAAAAAATGTGCGTCGTCTGATATTGGTGAAACTTAAAACTTAAAAATGTCCAGGTAGAGCAACACCAAGCAGTTCGAGTTGTGGAGTACGAAAAGCTGTGCGTCGTCTGATATTTGGTGTGCGACTTTGTAATTTCAAAACGTTTCAGACAGTGCAACCCAAAGCACAACCACTTACGAAGCATGAAGAGCTGTGCGTCGTCTAAAGTTAGTGTGCAAACTAGGTATTTTAAATGAGGCAGAGCTACACCAAGCACGTACACTTCTGGAGCATGAAAAGCTGAGCGTTGTCTGATATTTAGTGCAACCTTGTAATTTAGAAGCTCTGAGAAATGCAGCACCCTGAGCACGACCAAGACTTGCCTTTGAAATCAAAAGAGTGGATGCGATAGCAGTGGCCCTCCCACTGAATGTCTTGTGACGAGTGGCAGGGGCCCTCCTCCAAGAATAAGGCAAGGGGTACGTGAAACACCGCAGCAACTTCAGAGGGGGAGGGTGTAGGGGCGTGAGCTGGATGGGACGTGAAGAGACAGAGCAAGCGTGTAAATGGAAGTATATAGACAGGTAAGTGCGTAGGCCTAGAGTGGAGAAGTAAGCATAAGGGCATAAGCTGAGTTACAGCGGAAACGGAGATAGGGTAAGTGCGTGAGAAAGTTTGTGTTGCGCGAGTGTGTAGACGTGTAGGTGTGTGAGCCTAGCGCAATTAAATGTGTGCGTGTGTGCGTGTGCGTGTGTGCGTGTGCGTGTGCGTGTGTGTGTGTGTGAGAGAGAGAGAGAGAGAGAGAGAGAGAGAGAGAGAGAGAGAGATAGAGAGAGAGAGGGGGAACAAAAGTAAGAGAGACAGATAACGTGCACGATCAAGTGAGTGTGGGCAAGTGTGTAGACATTTCCGTGTGTGAGCACAAGTCAGAGTATCGACTTGATAAGTCAGTCAGTTCGATAAGTCAGCGTAAATCGATAAGTGTATGTATGCAAGGAGGATTAACCTGCGTCACTGATGGGGGCAAGAACGTGTGATCACAGAAATGTAGGACTAAGGGGAAGCCGCAAATATTTGAGCACGGTCTTGCTAATCGTGTCTTAATATGAATGAAGCTCCTGATATGGGGCATCACGATTACAGCGCACGGATACACACAACGTGGCAGTCAGACCATGTGCATGTGTCATCATGCTCATCCTTGGGCATTACAGTGCACGTATGCACACAATGTGGCCGTCAGAGCATGTGCATGTGAAATGCTCATCTTTGGGCATTGCAGCGCACGGACACACACACACACACACAACGCGACAGTGCACATTACCACAGGGTATGGCTGGCTAAAAGCATCATTTGCAGGGTTGACCAGAACCGTATATACGTATATACGTATATATATACACCGTATGTGACCGTATATTTGGCAATTTCCCTGCCACAATACCATATATATATTATTATACATATATATACACATACACACTATACACATACACCCCGTATATACATATAGTTCCGGCCAGGCCTAAACATTTGTAAAGTCGGCTAAAGCCATGAGGACACAGAGTGATCACCGTATGGTTGGTAGGAGAACCTTCAGAAGCATACGGTCATGTACAAAAGAGGTCGAACAAAAAGTACAACTGAGTTAGAGTTAGATGACGAGGGTTGGCCAGACCCATGCTTGCATACAAAAAAGTGTAAGGAGTGCACACGCTAGTTCAGCAGGAAGGTTACCATACATACAGTCATACACGGTGCATATGTAGGTTTGGCCAGAACCTTATATATACGGTGTGTATACGGTATGTTTGGCAGGGAAACCAACAAATATACGGTTATATATGGTGTATATACATGGTTCTGGCCAACCATATGCATATGTATGGTTCTGACCAACCCTAGACATGGCCTTGCCTTACCCAAACGTGAGGGAGGAACAAAGCCAACCACGGGAGTGACAGACAGGAAGTGCTTTGACAGCACTGGAGGCATCGTTGCAACAACCTGAAGCGTGTATGTGTACGTGTGAACGCGTGTGTGCGTGCGTGCGTGTGTACGTGCGTGTGTACGTGTGAACACGTGTGTGTGTGTGTGTGCGTGTGTGTGTACGTGTGAACGTGTGTGTGTGCGCGTGTATGTGTGTGTATGTGTGCACGTTTTTGTGCGCAACAGGGTGTGTTGTTAACATAAGGGTTGCGCCCTTACGTTAACAAAGGCAGGCCATAACCGTGTGTATATAGGCACACACACATATATACATAAGCACAAGGTGTGTACATAGGCACAAGGTGTGTACATAGGCACACACATATGTATATAGGCACAAGGTGCGTATATAGGCACAAGGTGTGCATGTAGGCACACACATATGCACATATGTATATAGGCACAAGGGGGCTGCAACAGCACGTGCATATAATCAGATGTGCGCACATTTCATGGTTCCAAATGCTTACATGCACACACGGCTCTGGCCAACCATACAAACATCAAACTCCTCCATTAGCACTGGAATTGGTGCGTGTGAGCACCCACATGGCCCCTGCTAAAACACTTTTGCGCACTTCTACCAACTGGCTGCTGCTTTCACTGCAGCTCTTAGGAGCGTCCTGCAGACAGGTGGTCTTCTCTTCTGTACACCTTTTGGAGCCTGTCAATACTACTGCAGTGTGATTGTCAGGCATCATTGCCGTGATTGAGCAGCCGATCGGCCTGTTGCCTTTGAAGTCGCTAGTTTCGTCAGCAACATGGAATGGCGGTGGATCATTTACGATGGAACAACAGATGGAGAAATTAGGGAGGAACACAGATTGGAAAGCAAAAGTGCAGCAAGAGTGATGCGGGCGATGTCAATGTGCTTCACTCCAAAAAAATGAGTTTAATTATGCCACTCTGTTTGAAGTGTGTGACACACCACTCTGTGAAGTGTGAGACACTCCACTCTATGAAATGTGTGACACTCCACTCTGTGAAGTTTAAGACACTCCACTCTGTGAAATGTGAGACACTCCACTCTGTGAAGTGTGAGACACTCCATTCTGTGAAGTGAGTGACACTCCATTCTGTGAAGTGAGTGACACTCCCCTCTATGAAATGTGTGACACTCCACTCGATGAAGTGTGTAACACTCCACTCTGTGATGTTTAAGACACTCCACTATATGAAGTGTGTGACACTCCACTCTGTGAAGTTTAAGACACTCCACTCTGTGAAATGTGAGACACTCCACTCTATGAAGTGTGTGACACTCCACTCTGTGAAATGTGTGACACTCCACTCTGTGAAGTGTTGAGACACTCCACTCTGTAAAATGTGTGACACTCCACTCGATGAAGTGTGTTACACTCCACTCTGTGATGTTTAAGACACTCCACTATATGAAGTGTGTGACACTCCACTCTGTGAAATGTGAGACACTCCAGTCTGTGATAACCCTCCGCAGTTTTTATGCAAGTGAATGTGTTCCTTTTGTGGCCGTTTGCCACAGAATTTTTGCAAAACAATGCTTTGCCGTTGCAGACGTGAGTTGGTGCAATTGAACGCCATGCTAGCAGGGTTGGTCTAAACCATATATAAACTGTGTATATACCAGTGTATATACAGTATTTTTGGCAGGGAAATCACCAAATATACAGTCATGTACGGTGCGTGTGTATATATACGGTTCTGGCCAACCCAACACACACAAGTGTGCTGCCTGTCTAGCTGACAGCTGCTATTCCAGCTATCCCGTCAGTTAACGCACCAGCAAATACTGTATCCACTTCCTTGTACTTGAAGAAAGCTTGTAAATGCGAGCTACCTACACATCTTGTGACATCCACAACGTATGTAAGGAGGCCATAACGCAGGCGTGCTTCCCTAATGCAAGGGAGCACGAAACCCACCATCACTGATGAAGGGACTGGAAGGGACTGCATTGCCACAATGTGGAAAGTTCCTGATTTAAAGGGGAAATTGTTTTGCTGCTTGCGCAGTCATTTGTTTCAAAGGTGTACCTGGACGGACTTGGGGGGCAGACCAATCTCTTCGTATGCTTCCCTTAGGGCAGTGGCAGTGTCATCTGCAAGCGTGTGTATATGTGTGAGTATGTGTGTGTGTTTGTGTGTGTTGTTTGATTGTGTGTGTGTGTGCATGTGTGTGTATGTGTTTGTGTGTCTGTTTGTGTGTGTTTGTGTGTGTGATAGAGAGAGAGGGAGAGAGTGTGTGTGTGTGTGTGTATGTGTTTGTGTGTATGCGTGTGTGTTTGTGTGTGAGTGTGTGTGAGTGTGTGTGTGTTGCTTGATTGTATGTGTATATGTGCGTGCGTGTGTGCGTGAATGAGTGTGTGCAATAAGTACAATCAAGTTGTTCTTAAATATCAGGACCATGCGGTGTGGAAATGGCCTTTCCAATATAACAGCTGCGACATATTCCTGCAACTTTATTTGACTTGTCCTGCAGTGCAGCAAAATTGCGGTTGTTTAGCCAGCAAACCTAAAGGCTCTAGTTTGAATTGTTTTACTTGCAACGCATGCACAAATGCACACCCACTCTACACAATGAATGCTACAGAACAAGAAGGTTTAATTCAAAGTGTAGAAAAAGTATTGCCGACAGGGCGAGATTCTTGCAACCCAGTTTAGCTGGATGAACACACACAGAGTCTTGCAAGCAGTTGCTTTGCCGTTAGCTTTTATTTTCGGCCGATACCTTCATCACGCAAGTCCCGTTTCCCTCCTGGCAAGCACACCTCCCCCTGTGGTGCGGCAGCAGCCGGCAGACAATGAGGCCTGTGCTTGTTACGCATTCTCTTCTTGCACATTTATGCATGTTGTAAGACTGGTTGCACCCGCAGCCGGTACAATGTGCGGCAACATTATTGCGGTCAAATGCATGTTGCAGCTTGTGCTCACTCTGTGGGAGCTCAGGGATTTAGAGCGCTCTGTGAGAAGGACTTGGAGGCCTTCATCATTCACAAACAGCGGGACTAGGACTGCTGCGTGTTTTCTCGAGACGGGCGTGCGCAACACAGAGACCCCGAGCTGTTTCAAGAGGCGGGACTTCGCGTCTAGTAACTGCTCATCCTCCATGGGATGCCCTCCGTGACCTAAGCCATGGAGAGAGAGAGGACAGAGATGCCAGGACAGACAGCCTCGGTTGTCTATTGAAATTCTTCAATTTTATACCACCGATTTTGATTCAATTTTATGAGTATTATGCATAATATTTGGACACCTTTTCTTTGCCCGTAACCACACATGTGCCTCTATTTCACAATTGCAAATCCCCGCACCTTCCCATGCCCTAAATTCATGCCTGCCAATCATACACCAATGTACATACCTGCCCACGCTGAGGGGGGAGAAACCAGTAGAGTTTGGACTGCTGTTCTGAACAATTCTAAATCAGGCGATCCGGCCCTCCACAGATCTCTCCCTCTGCCCTTTTTTCCAATTGCTACCGAGCCCATCGCGGCAAATGAAATGGTGCTGGCTACGGCAGGGTGCTGTCTGGTTTTTAGGTGAATTTCTGTGTTGAAAGCACTACATGGGGAAAATTGGACACGTCTCATATTACTACGCACTACGCTAAGGGGACACCTTGCGCTCTTACTGCTGGGGGAAGGAGGGTCGGGTCATTAGGGCTGTAGGCCATCCTTGCAACCCCTTGTAACCCCCAACCCTTTTTGCTGCAACAGGTCAACAACCAACTTGTTCATGATTTCCTTTCTTAGCAGAACACTAGACTTTTTCTTTTTCTTTCTGAGCTTATGGAATTGTTTGTGGCTGGCCAAGACCAGTCAGCAGCCGATCAGCCAAACAACCTGGCTGAAGGTCACCCCCCCCTTGTAACCATTCTTGTAACCATGGGGAAAAGCCTGTAATTAATCAAAATCGGCGCTAGAGAGAATAAAACCAAAATAAAAGGGCTAGGCACTCAGCCACAAAAGAAGCAACACTAGTATTGGTCGTTTAGATGCCAAAAGTTGTAACACTTTTGGGAAAGAGACAAGGAAGGCTGGCATATGAAAAGGAAGCAAAGGATCAAATACTAAGAAGAGATACAAACGTCCTCATCAATATTGTTTTTTTTGCAGAAATCACAGACTGTACAAGAAAAGCAAGGGCAAAAAGACGGACAAAGGTAGATTTACATTGCGACAAATCTACATGATAAAACAAAGTAGACTGTATTTAGGCAGTCAGCAAAAGGGAGACATCTGCAAAGTCAGAAAAGCATGCTAGAAACACATCAGCTTTGTGAAATGTACTGTACTACTACCTACGGCTATTAATCTAGCAAGACACCACACTGATAACAGATGAACAGATGAACGGCGATGAGAACGCCCTTCTGTAAATTTTTAAACAAGGAAAACTACAGAGCCAAAGTTCCACTGAAGCTTGGACATACGAGCAATCCAGCTTAACTACAGTGATGAAGTGCACCTCATCAGGGCCACCTGCTATACCCATTCCATGTGCAGCCTTTCCTTGAGGGACTATGGCGCCAGCTTTGACCCTGGTGGGAATATTTTGGAGCTTAGCCACAAATATTTTTTAGGCTCAATTTCTCCAGCAGCGCACAGCTTCACATAACCAGATTTCAGATCATTCAGGACCTGGCTCTTGCTGCTATTGTAGGTGGTTTTGCCTGCACGAACCAGGAAAGAGTGTTTTTGTTTGTAGCTAAATGTGAATGTATGTACAGTATTCTTTGATTTTCCTTCAGGTTTTTTGTGTAGGTACGATTAGGTCTGGTGTGGCAGCACCAGTTTTCACAATGTTTCACATACGCAGACTAGGAGCAGCCCAACCTCACTGATGTCTTAATATCGGAACTCTATTAATTGTGAAATGCTGTAAGTCTCATTTTGAGGGCCAAGTATTTCCACACATGTACTCCTCCCCCTTTTCACACCCGTAAAAGTCTATGCCAACCTAGTCCGTACTGCTAGTTTTTGGTAAACTTGTCTAATGAAAACGCATGCATCATCTCTAAAATTTGATGAATACCCACCAGAGATGAGGTTCTTCGTGGCACTTAATGCGTTGCATGTGCTTCTGGTCGCTGTGAAAAAGTGATGAGAAGAAGGAGAATGAGGAGATGCACAGGGGTTACTGGGTATGCGCGCACAAGTGCGGACTGACAGGGCTATGTATTTATACATAGCATTTTCCCTTCTATACTGGGCGTGTTAATCTTGCAGTCAAGCAGAAACAGAGCAATAAGTGAGTTCACAAAACCAACTCACCATCTGCGATATCCTCTCCATGCCTTCTCTTCTTCATAACATGAGTAGTGGTGGCAGCGCCATCTTGACCTGTGCGTGATAACCAAAAATACGAGAGTTGTGAGTGTGACCCACAATTGGCATGCAGCGTGCACGTGGAGGTAAGTGGGCCTCCAACGTAACACTCATTTTGCAAAACTCCCCACAGTGGAAATTTTGCTTTTGGCAATACACCGCCCAACCCCCCCCCCCCCCCCTTTACCAACTGCTAACTGCATTACATTCTACGATTGTGCAGACATGCAAAACACTCACGGTTTTTTCTTGTTAATATGTGGCCACTGTTGGGCAGGCCTGCTGCTTTTGCCTGCCTCTGTGCCTCCTCCCCTGCAAGGTATGACAGCAAATGGACATTTTAGCAGTTGACAGCTCGTTTTCCAATGACAAGGAGGAATGCTGCAAGGGATGCATACCAGGGGTAAATAACTTCTGTTCATGTGCACAGCGTATGTGCGGCAATGCAAGTGCGACACAGAAAATAATACAAGCAACAACGGAAGCAGGAGATGCATATCATGCTCACAGACCGTCACATTTGTGGCACAATTGTGTAGCAGATGCCCCACAAGATCCATGTCAGCACACGTAACCCAAATTTAGAGGTAGCATGGCAACAACCACTCACCCCCAGGGGCGCTGTCTCCTGCCCGACCTGCGGAAACCATAGGGAGTGGGCTTGATTTGAGAAAACAGAAAACGAAAGAATGCATGACACGCTAAGTGCATTATACCACACCAGGAGATGCATATCACGCTCACAGACCGTCACATTTGTGGCGCAATTGTGTAGCAGATGCCCCACAAGATCCATGTCAGCACACGTAACCCAAATTGGAAGGCAACTCACCTATTGATACGGCAACCACTGATTTCCCCTAATAGTAATTCCCCTAATAGTAGTTCCCCGAGTACCTCGTGAATTCACTTACTTACCGCCAAAGCTCAACGCTTTCATTTCAATCATAATTTTGGACTACAAGTGGAATCACTGCACCCACCGTTCTGCACATTCCATTGTTGTTGCGCCTCAGGGTCGTAAGTCTGCATGTCTGACCCCTTGTACATCCAGGCCGGGATTCCAGCGGCCGCCTTGTTGCCAGCTGAAGTCTCACCTGCAAGGGATAACAGCCAATGGACATTTCAACAGTTGATAGCTCGTTTTCCAATGACATGGATTAATGCTGCGAGCGATGCATAATGCCAGGCGACATTAACTCAGATCTCAGTTTTTGAGGCCAGGAAGCCATCTTGTGTTGATCTGTGCATGGCGACCATTAAATTGCAGTGGTGATGAAGACACGCATCTAGTACTACTGAGTCAGTTTATTGCAATGTGTGCAGCTCTGCGCGGCGCATAATACACCAATTTCACCTGGGTCAATATTGCGCACTCATTACAAGCCATGTACATGCACGTCAGCAGACTACATCAGGTTGCAAAAGATCATATACAATTACCAACAAGATAAACAAGGGGCAAATTACTATTTTTCATGCGCACAGCGCACGTGCGCCAATGCAGAAGCGCCAAAGGAAATAATACAAGCAACAGCGGAAGCAGGAGATGCATGTCACGCGGAGAGGACCCCACCTCCCAACTTACCTCCTTTGCTACAATTCTCGTCATAGGCAGCCCACACCTCATCATTGTCCTCCATATCCTCCCATCCAGTGGGCAGCACTGGGGGGAGGCCCTCATCTGCACGCATCCGCTGTGATTCCCCCCTGCCAATGTGAATATGTAATGTGTGGATGTAACAGCGCAGTAAATGCACCTGAGGTTCACCCTGTGTGTGCACTTGGGTGATGCAGACGCGCCCTAAAAAATAATACAAGCAACAGCGGAAGCAGGAGATGCAAATCATTTTCACAGACCGTCACATTTGTGGCGCAACTGTGTAGCAGATGCCCCACAAGATCCATGTCAACACACGTAACCCAAGCTCACTCAGCAAGCACAGAGGCTAGAGAAAAGCATATCAAGTCCTCCATTTCCTACCAGGGAAAGACCAGAAGCTTTCTTTCCTTGGTCTTTCATCCACAGTGGTTAGTAATTTCCACGAAGCAGGCATTTTGTTCACCAAGAATAACTACGTCACCGCAGAAACTGAAGTTTTAAACTTGGATGCATGCCTTCCAGCTATTTAGGGAAGCTGTGCAAGGCGAGTGCAAGCTGTTCAGTATATGAAACGCATGCTGGATCTGTTGGGGTCCTTGATGTCAGACGCCTTAGCTATAGCACACCATTTACTGCCGCAGCTTGGAGTGCGGCAGGTCATGGATTGTAGTTTTACAGAGTTGGGATGAAACCTGTTTTTTTAAGCTTGGTCTTAGAAGACTGTGTGTGGATTCGTGTGAGATCTCTGACTGGATCAACAGTGTTCCAAATTGAGTTTCCTTGAATGTTCTTTTCTTTTGAATGTAACCATGTTGTCCTTTACCTATTCAAAAGTGTTGTAGTGCTAAATTTTTCCAGGGTGTTAGTCGAGTCTACAACTATCTGAATCTCGTGTGAATTTCTCTTTTCGTAATCTTTGCCGAGATAAAGATTGATCAGAGCCCATCAATTTTAATACACAGGTCAGTGGTGGTAAGCAAGAGAGAAAGGGTAAGCAACTAGCAAAGCAAGAAAGTAAGAAGCAAGCAATTCACATAAGGCTCCTGCCAGCCTCGAACACCAAGCACACACAATCCCACGCACCCGACAATCACGGCAGCGCAAAGTAGCAGAGCATTAGGAGAGCAGCAGTGTGGGAGGTGCAGCAAGGCTCACTCCATCTCCACGTTCTCCCTACTTTTTGTGCGCATTAATCCAACTAGCGCTTGAGATTGACAACGAGCTTTATAGTTTTGGTGGAGCATTTTTGTATGTATTGATAGAATAGCATTAAGGGTAACTAATGTCATGATATTCTATGACAATAACCTGACACTGATATTCTATGCTGACGCTGTTCTAGTCCAACTGCAGAAACGTGTAAGACGTCTGGAGTTGTATGCTGTAGGAAACGACACTGTATATGTGCAGACATATTGCATTAAAAAAGAAAGAAAAAGAACGCAGATAGTACTTGTACCGGCGTGGATTAGGAAAGGAATTTGTGATGTCCAAGTAAGTGAGGCATTAGCAGCTTATGTTGTACTCGTGCCCTTCTCTGCTTGTTGGGTAGGGTCTTCACAGCCTTAATTTTCGATAAGATATTAGATGTACATCGCGTTTGTTTGGTTGTATGTCTCTTTGTTTCAAAGCCAGGGGGTACGGATGCTATTATATGTTATTTCCAGAGGGGGTTATCTGAGGCCCAAAATGGGTGTACCTTTTGCTTGCTCCTAGGGCAGGTGGCCTTAACTGGTACGTTTCAAGCTCAGCTCTGATATGTAGATTCCAATGCAGCTGAGCTTGAAACATACCAGCTAGGGCCACCTGCCTCAGCAGCCGCGGCGTGAACCGTACTTTTTGAGCAGCCATATGCTGTATCTGACCAGCCAGCGCACCAAACCCGGTGATTTTTAGTGTTTTGAAATCCTTAATAAAATCATTGCAAGAGAAACGAAGCAAAAAGGCTAAGTGGTTGGCGAGATATGCAAATTAATGTGCCATTCCCCCTGGAAAGCACCCATCTAGGGTACAGGTGCACAATGTGTGCTTTTAGTCCTGTCATTCCGTACGCAGGGCGATCTGTCTAAATCTGAGCACATGCTCGGGTAGCTTACAAAGTCAGCATCAGTTTGAAGCTAGGTTGGGTCCAATTTGATGAAGTGACGTGTGAGTAGCTGCACCTTTCATGCAAAAGAAAGGAGCATGTTTTGGCTTTTGCCAAGTGTCCCCCATCTGGGTTATTACGGGCAACTCTTCTTGCATTTTTGGCAGACCTAGTTTAAAACGGGTTTGTTGGGTTTTGTTGGGGCGTGGTTGTTAGGTCAAAGTGACTGAGAATGCATCTGGCTTGCTAAATTTTGTCGCTTTTGTGCAATAAGATTGGAAGGTAAGAGCCAGGTTGGAATCATTTCTATCTGCGTCTCTCTTGAAGGGTGTATGATGCCTTGCTGTACCATTTTTTTACGACGACTGCCTACGCCTGCTCATGCTAGCAGGCATGCACCCTGTGTACCTTGTTGGATTGCTTTTATAATCATTCGTCAGCGTTGTGCCTGTTGATAATCATTTCAATATAATGGGATGACTGCAGCCTGACAGGATGTGGTAGGTGCCGTCTAGCTTGTGGCAGACGGGGCAGATTGATGGGCCTTCTGTATGGTTGCACTGAGCGGCACGCTTTGGGTTGATATATATTGAAGGTACCGCAGTCACCCCCTGCAGGGCGAAAATCGTTATTATGCGGGGATTAAAGGAAAGGTACGGTATATCAAACCTGTGCGGTCCAATGTGTCTTCGTTCTTTTTTTATTGATGCAGGGAGTGTTTACTGCCTGCATAGTCTTTTCTTTTCTTTTCTTGCATTTTTCCAAAATGAGTTACTTTTATCTTTCTCGACAATGCCTTCCTTGATCAGTTCTTGGTTTATTTTGTGTAGCACTTTGCGGGCTGATGGTTTGAAGTTTGAAACCTTATATGATTTAGGACCTAATTTGTGTTGGACGTGCATGTTTGCTTTTTACAGCATCGAGATCTGAGAAAATGGGGGGCCTTGCTGCTGGAGGGCCTGGTTGGCAGGTGTTAAGAGTATCTGGTAGGCAAGCTGGGGGAGGGTTTTCCACCCTTGCTGGCCAGTATATGGATGATTGGGGGTGGGCGTCGGTGTTAGTGTGGATATCATGGTCACTTTAATTTTCTGCAGAGCACTTTGCTATGGCATCAGCGCATTCATTCCCTAAGATGCCAGCATGAGCTTTAATCTTGTAAATATGGATGATGCCTTCAGATCATATGGTGTACGATGGTTTATATAATTATGGCATGCTTATTCCGTATCGTGTGCTGGGGGTAGAGGATGCTATTTCTTATTTGCCATAGTGCACCAGAGCTGTCTGTCGCAATATGGGTGTGTTCACTAATCAAAGCAGCAGCAATTCCTGCTAGCTTGGCTCTGTTTATGCTGATGCTTGTCCCTCCAGGATTTACTTTATTTTGTGGTGATTTTGTTGGATTGAGGGTTGTAGACTCCAGCTCCAATAGACTGAGACCCATTTTCTTTGTTTGCAATAAAACTCCAATCTGGGAAGTCCCATTCTTTCCTATTAAAGGCCTTCAGTTCTAGCAAGCGCTTTTGTTGTACGTGATGGGAGGGAACCTGGCTGTGTAATGTTATTGCTTATGCAGGCTTGCTTGTGTCACCAATATTTGCATTGATAACCGTGTTGTTGATGTATTTGGGGAGCCAATATATTTTGGCCATTCTTGGCACTCACATATCCATACAAGTTTGTTGAATATCTGCTGAAACTTTTGCTATTTCTGGTTTTGCTTTTGCAAAACTTTTTCCTGTTTGTTTTAGTGACTTTTGCTTGCCGGTGTGCTCAAGCAACAAGAAGATGCTTACATCAGTCTGTTCATAATGTAGGAACACCATAAATTGACTGGGCAATTATAACTGAAAGGTAGTAATGCTCAATTGTTCTAGTGTCATTATCACCGAGAAGAAAAGAAATTTGCTGCAAATATGCTATTGCACAGCTTGCACAGCTTTCTGTGGATAGTGTGCAACATTTGTTAAACCTCTCTTGCGATGGATGATATCTGCTGAAACGTTTGCTATTATGATCTCCTTTTCCTAGCTTTTGCTATTGTATAATCACCTTTTCCTTTTTTAACGACCTCTGCTTGGTCAGTGTGCTCAAACAAGGAAGATGGTTACATATGACTGACATTCGAAGAAAAAGCCAAGAATAAAGCAGCAGGAACAGTTTCAGTTCGAGCACAGTGCACGAACACACTTGGGCAATGAAAAATCAATAGCAGTACTTTTTCCCATCATAATCAAGTGTAAGCATTATTTTTGATGAAATTACCAAGAACAACAGGAGTTCTGTCAAATTGTGTACAATGCAGGAACACCATTAATTGACTTGTGTACAATCATAAATCAATGGCGCTCAATTACGTTCTCAAGTGTCAGTATCTTGGCATGTTTTTTACTTTGCCCCACTACGTGCTGCATTGGCCATGTAACGCTCAGACAGAGAAGGCTTCTCGTCACTGTTCTCCTCCTTCTTTGCCTCTGATCCATTAGCACTGCCACCACTCATACGACCCGCATTTTGCAGCATGTCAGCAAAATTAAACGAACCTCTCTCACCCCCCCCCAACCCACTCATCAGCTGCTGCAAGAAACGCTCAGAGTCCTCACCACCACCATTGCCACCATTGCCACCACCAAAAGCAGACCTCAGGCGCTCAAGCACGCTGCCATCCAGGAACTGACCGCCCTGCTGCTGGCCTTGGCCGAACCCACTGAACAGCCCCCCACTGCCACCGAACAAGCCGTTACCACTGTTACTGCCACCTGATGACATGCTCCCCTGCCCGCTCTGTGCCATTTGCTGGAGGATGCCACCGCTGCCGTCCGAGCTGC
>Ga0307948_1001611_pt1 | contig 16123 bp, 18 predicted proteins | sample OrgLakmetagen280_FD_201824 | JGI IMG/M metagenome (GOLD analysis project Ga0307948, IMG submission 201824) | Saline water microbial communities from Organic Lake, Antarctica - #280 | ecosystem: Environmental > Aquatic > Non-marine Saline and Alkaline > Saline | place: Antarctica: Organic Lake...
ATAGCTAAACAGCGACCCGCTCTTTTCATCCGTCCCGCGCATCTTCACCCCCGACATTGCCGTACGGAGAGTGAATCATGTTCTCAATTTACCGTCGAGGCGGGACTATTTCAGCAGCCTGTTAGACATTGCGCGAAGCGGCAGCCTTCACCCGCCTCAAGCAAGCGGAGCTGAATGAGCTGATGCGCCGGTCCCAGTCAGGCGGTTCGGATCGTGATCGCCACCAAACCAGTAGACTTTCGCAAGGGTCACGATGGCTTGGCGGCTTGGGTTTCTGGTCGATCGGCATAAGGCCCATCAAGCGCATTAGACGTCGGATGCGCTTCTCATTCACTGGATGGTCTTCATTGCGCAGATGCCACGTCATTTGGCGAAGGCCATAGAGCGGTGTTTTAAGAAACTGCTTGTCCCCTCTCGGGATCATGCTGCGCATAACCCTGCCGGGCAGAGGACCAGCCGCATCAGATCGAGGTTCATCTCCGTCTCGCCCTTGAGCTCATCGTAAAACGACGATCGCGAGATCGACAGTAGCGCACACTGCTTGCCCACAGACAGGCCCGGGAGCTTCGGCTCAATCATCCCGCGCCTCACTTGCCAGTCCAAGGTTTGAGCTTTCTGGCCAAAAAATCGTTGGCGACGGCCAACTCCCCGATCTTGGCATGCAGGTCTTTGCCTGCTCTTCATCGACTTCCGGTGCTTTCCGGCTGCCCCGATCGAAGACGCCTGATGCGCCTTCAAGCAGTGCCCGCTTCCATTGATGGATCATCCCCGCCTCTCACACATGCATTGCATGTGTTGCCGGTAATAGGTGAACCCCGAACCGGCTGGCAAGCTCGCTGATCGTCTCCTCGCCCTTCAGCGCCTCTAACGCGACCTTGGCCTTAAACTCTGGGTGATGGTGCTTCCGTTTCGACATATCTGATCTCCTTCGTGTTGAAGATCAGCAGACTACAAATCGCAGATCACGTCAGTGTCCGATTTTCGGGGCGCAGCTCAGATTTCCTCTGACGCAGAGGGTCTACACACCCCAGAACAACCTAATGAGACCTCATGAGATTTTTTCTTTTTATAAACAGAGGAATAAACGATCTGGATGCTTCACAAGCTCTGCTCTTCAACGTGCCGCTGAGCCAAGACCTCGCATGTCTCGATCACCATGCGGACAAGTCGGGACTGTTCCAGCTGAACCCGATAAATCAACCCTACCGGATAATCGACCTGCGGTAAGCTGACGGGCAGAATGCGCAACTTACCAAGCTGGTAAAAAGACTGCGCAATGCCCGCAGGCAGGATGCCAAGAAGTTCTGTTTTGCACAACAGCCCAGCTGTCGCCAGCGGCGAAATGCTCTCGACGGTGATGCGTGGTGGGCCGTGGCCACGATTGACCATCCATGTCGCAATAAGATGACTGGCCCCTGTCGTGCGCGTCGGTAATATCCAATCCGCCTTGGCCATCATGGCAGGTAACTGCTCTGGTGAGCAGTTTAAAATCGGGTTTTGCGCACCACAGATAACCACGGTCTCTTCGTGAAAAAGCGCTTTGTGCCGCAGATCAGGTGTCAATCGCAAAGGGTCTATCCGTCCCAGAATAACGTCGATCTTGCCTGTGGACAAACGCGCCGTCAGCCGGAGTTCATCCCCTTCTTCGATGTAAATGTTCAGGCCCGGCAGACCGCTATGCAACTCCCGGTAAAGATCCGGCAGCAGCTGCGTGGTTGCAACGGGAAAAACACCCAACCGAAGCGTCCCCATACCGCCCTTGTGCACCACTTCAAGCTCGTCGTGACCCGCCTGCAGATCCGACAGCATGAGGCCCGCACGCTTGATCATCGCGTCTCCAGCCTGCGTCGCCTTGATGCCCCGCCGGTTGCGTGTGAACAGACGGGCACCAAGGATTTCCTCTATGTCCTGTAGCATCTTGGTCGCGGTGGAGTGGGCCATGTTCATGTCCTCAGCCACACGCGCCAAATTGGGATCCCGGCCAAGCCGGTCCAGAAAATCGAAATGCCGCATCCGCAGCCTGCCGACCAGCGTGGTGAACCCTGCCATCCGCCCGCCCCTCAAAGAAAGCCGGGAAGCCAGAGGGCGATCACCGGGAAGGCAAAAATCAGGGCAAGGGCTACCAGTTCCAGCACGATGAACGGCATGATGGAGACGATGATATGGCGCATCGTGACGCTATCGGGCGCCACAGATTGCATGATGAACAACAAAAGTCCGAAAGGCGGCGTGATCAGCCCGATCTCCAGCGCGATCAACATCATCACGCCGAACCAGATCTGATCAATTTCCGCCGCATGGATCAGCGGCATGAAGATGGGCAAGGTGATCATCATGATGCTGATCTGATCCATCAGCGTGCCCAACATCAAGGCCACTAGCAGCATCAGCGCCACAAGCACCATCGGACCAAGGCCCACACCCAGGATCGCATCGACGAATTCCCGGCTGGCCCCCGAAAAAGACAGGATCTGCGAGAAGGTGATGGAGCCCGAGATGATGATCAGGATCATCGCGGAGGTGCGCACGGTGCCTGACAGGGCCTCCTTGATAATCTTAAGGCTTAGGGCGCGGTAGCCTGCCGCCGCAGCCAGCGTGGCCAGGCACCCCAAGGCGGCGGATTCCGACGGGGTCGCGTAGCCGCCCAGGATCGAGCCCACAACCACGATCACGATGCCCATCAAGGGAAGCACGTCGCGCACCAGCGGCATCATGCGCTCGCGCAGCGACATATCCTCGACCGCGGTGGCGGGGGCCAGATCAGGCCGGATACTGCAGGCGACCACAACATAGCCAACATAGAGGGACGCCATCAAAAGCCCCGGGATAATGCCTGCAAGCAGCAGATTGCTGATGGGCATCCCGGCAAGTGAGCCAAGCAGAACCGCAAGGGCGGAGGGCGGGATCAGCATCGCAACCCCGCCAATCCCCAAAATGGGCCCGATGCTCACGGTCGGATGGTAGCCCAGGCGCAGCATGTCCGGCAGCAGGACACGGCCCAGAACCGCCGTATTGGCGATGCTTGATCCCGAGAGCGAGGCAAAGACAGTACCCGACGCGATGGCAACCAGCGACAGCCTTCCCGGCACACCGGTGATCGACTTCTCGATGGCGCGAATGGCGCGGGTCGCAAGCCCGGTGGCCAGCAGGATCTCGCCCATCAGAACAAACAGCGGGATCGGCACGAGAACGAAGGTGCCGATGGATTCGGTTGCATTCAGAACCAGCAGGTTGATCCCCGGCAAGCCCCCGAAGATGAACCACGCCCCCACAAGATTAATCGCCAGAAAGGCAAAAGCCACAGGCACGCCCAGTGCCATCAGGAGTACCAGCGCGCCGCCCATCAGGCTCAGCAGTAATTCCCAGCCGATGGGGCTCATAGTGCGACCCCGGCAGAACCTTCGCCCGGAACTTCAATACCCCACAAGCGGCGCATGATCCGGCTGAAAAACTCCCAGGTCAAAAGCAACATGCCAAGGGGCATGACCGACAGCACGATCCATTGCGGCATTTCAATTTCCTTGAACAAAATCGCCCCGCGTTGAAAAGCGACCAAGGCTTCATGTGCCGCGAACCATGTCAGAAAAAGGCAGGTCAGCCCCGCGACCGTGTTGGAAAAAATCAAAAGCCGCCCCTTCCAGACGGGCCCGACACTGCGCAGGACCACATCGACGCGAATATGATCCCCGTGGCGCAGCACGGCGGGCGCCCCTAAAAAGCAGACGATTAAAAGGCCGTATTCCGATACCTCAAGGGTCCAGCCCAACGTCCGGTATCCTGCAGCCCGAAGGAGAACATCCGCACTGATCGCAAGCGTCATCATGGCGATAACAGCCCCGGAAACCCATCCGAGGCCGTCGATCATGAGGCCGAACATCCTATCGGCCTGTTGTGCGATGCGGCGCATACCGACCTTAATTCGCTTTATAGGTCAGCTCACGAAGCTGTGCGCCGTATTCGGGCGATTTGCGGATGACCTCTTCCCATGCAGCATCATCGGCCGTGCGCAGGAGGGCCGCAGTTTCTGCGTCACCAAAACGAACGGCCTCGATGCCTGCCGCGTCCTGTTTCGCAATTTCCTGGGCGTTAACCTCCTCCAGAAAGCTGCTGAACCAGTTTTCAGCTGCAATACTCTCTTCCTGAAGGATCACACGCTGCGCATCGGTCAGGCTGTCCCAGCGCCGCTCGTTCATGACAAGACCGATCTCGGAGCGGAAAAAGCCGGGCTCGAGGCGGTATTTGGTGACTTCGAGCAGGCCCAGATCACCGATACCCCACAAGGGCCAGCCATATCCGTCGATCACACCGCTTTGCAACGCGCCATAGATCTCACCACCGGGCATTTGCGCCACATCCGCGCCCAGCGTCTCCATCATGGGACGATAGAGCGGCGTGCCGCGCAGGGTAAAGTCGTTCATATCGAGGCTGTCAGGCTTGCGGGCTGTGTAGATATGCAACGGGATGCCATCCACGATCTTGCCCAAAAAGACGGCGCCCATCTTTTCGCGGTGGATCTTGTCCATCAGGTCCAGCGCCCCGTTTGCGCGGACTTCCTGCACCGATAGATTAAAGTTTTTCAGGGCATCCGCCTCTGGCACCAGATTGGTATAAAACGAGCCGGAAATATAGGCGATGTCGATCACACCGCTTTGCACCGCGGCGCCCAGCTGGAATGGATTGATCGCTGACGGATCGGCGACCAGTTCGACGCGCAGATCGCTGTCGCGGGCATTGACCTGTTCCATGAAGCGCTCGATGGGGCGATGCCATGTACCGGTTGGTTGCAGAAACGTGCCGACCCGCAGCACGGTTTCCGATGCGACACTGCTCGCGATGAGCATCGTCGCTGCTGCGGTGGCGATAAAGATGGATCTTCTGTTCATTCTGTCTCTCCCATTTGTTTGTCTCTCCCATGTGTCGATGTCCGGGCGATTGCCCGATTGTCCCCTGCCCGTGTCAGGCAAGATAGGTGTGCGAAGGGTTGGCTGTCGCCATCTTTCGCAATTCTTTCTTGTCGGTCTTTCCCACAGCCGTCTTGGGCAGCGCGGCAACAAAACGGATGTCGCGGGGCCATTTGTATTTGGTGAGCCGCGTGGCGATATGATCCCGAATGTCATCCTCGCTCAGATCGCGCTCCCCGCACACCACAAAGGCACAGAGCATTTCGCCACGGGAGGCATCAGGCACCCCCACGACAGCCACATCCTCTACAGCAGGCATGGCGAACACAACCTCTTCGACCTCGCGCGGAAAGACATTGTAGCCAGATGTGACCACCATATCCTTCTTGCGGTCACAGATCACCAGATGAGCGGTTTGTGTGATCCGCCCGATGTCACCGGTATAGAGCCAGCCCTCGCGCAGCGCCTGCGCGGTCTCGGCGGGGCGGTTTCTGTAGCCTGACATCATCTGCGGCCCGCGCGCACGGATTTCGCCTTACTGCCCTACTGGCATTTCGGTCAGACCCGTTTGCACATCGACGATGGATATCTCCGTCTGCGGCACGGCTGTGCCAACGGTGCCGGGCAGGCGCGCGCCATTCAATGGATTATAGGTCAGGACCGGCCCTGCTTCGGTCTGCCCATAGCCTTCGCAGATCACCGCCCCCGTCGCCCTCTCCCAACGCTGCAGCACATCCGCCGCCAAAGCAGCGGACCCCGACGAGCATACTCTGAGAGAGGACAGATCCGCGCGGTTGAACCCATCATCGCGCATCACCGCCTGAAAAATCGCTGGGCTGGCGGAAAGAAACGTGATCCGGTGCCGTGCTATGTCTTGCAAAACGCCCGCCGCAGTGAATTTGGGCACGATCACCAGCGTGCCCGCGCAATTGACCGCCAGATAGAGACCCATGGACACGGCATAGACGTGAAACAGGGGCGTGATCGCAAGTATCCGTTCGCCCGAAATCGTCGGCAGCAGGGCCTCACGCTGCGCAATGTTGGTCGCTATCGCAGCATGGGACAGCTCCACGCCTTTTGCCACGCCCGTGGTGCCACCGGTATATTGCAAGGTCGACAAAGACTGCGGATCAGGCAGCGGAAGTGCTGCGGGCACCTGCGCCTCGGTCAGATCGCGCGCACCCGCACCCACGGCCAGGGTCGGGGTACGCGGCGGCAGCACCGCGGCACAGATCATCGCAAGCTCGCTATCATGGACCAGCAGCGCCACATCCGCATCAACCAGTACCGGCGCCAGCTCGGCCTGCGTATAGGCCGGGTTGAGCGGAACCACCTGCGCCCCCGCGGCCTGCACCGCAAACATCGCGATCGCAAGATCGGCAGAGTTGCACATCAGCAGCGCGACGCGGTCCCCAGCCCCGATCCCCATCTGCCTGAATTCCACAGCAAGCGCCGCCACACAGCTGCGGTATTGCGCATAGCTGAGCTGTGTGTCGCCGCAGATGAGGGCAGTCTGTTCTGGGACGCGCTCGGCCGTCTGCTCCAGCATATGGACCACGCTTGACCATCGTTTTGGCCATACCATCGGCCATGTTGGGGGCATCTGCGCTGCGTTCATGTGGGGTCACCGACGTGCAGGACGACCGCCATCGCGCTATCTCCCGCCGCACATCCAGCAAACAATCCGTAGCCGCCGCCGCGCAAGGCCAGCTCCTCGATCAACTCAATGAGTGATCGCACGCCGGTCGGCCCCTGCGGATGCCCCCAGACCAGCGAGGAGCCAAAGTTGTTCATCTGCGCCACATCAACGCCGAAGGCGCGGGCAAAGACGATGTCGTTCACCACGAAGGGGTTGTGCGTCTTTATCGCCGCCATGTCATCAATACCCAAGCCCGCTTGCGCCAGAGCGCGGCGCGCGGCTGGGATCGGTGCTGCGGGCATATGGGCAACCTTCTCGCGCGCCTGCCCAAAAGAAATGATCCGCACACTTATCGCGGGATCGCGCGTGAGGTCGGCCACACGGTCTGCAGAGGTCACGATGATCGCAGCATTGCCATCCGCGGGATGGGTCTGCCCCCCGCTGGTGACGGTCCCACCCTCCAGAACCGGCGACCGCGCGGCGAGCCCTTCGGCGGTCGTCTCGTGAACGCCCTCGTCGCCCTCCATTCTGCGCAAGACCTTGCAAAACTGAGCATCGGGCACATCGAGGGGCAACTGCATGAACCGGCGCTGGAAGGCGCGGTCTTTCGCGAGTGCATCACCGTATTGAGCGTAGCGCTGCAATGTCACCGCGTTCTGTTCCGCAGTCGTGACGCCGAATTGCGCGGCGACATTTTCAGCGGTCCGGATCATCGCAACACCGGCGTACGGATCGCAGGCGAAATTGTCCAAGACCCAGCGCTCCGACTGCGCAGCCCCCCCTGCATTGGCGGGCGAGGGGTAGACCAACGTGGGACCATTGGAGACACGGTCCGCAGCAATCGCAAGTGCGACAGAAGCATCGCCTCGCGCAATCTCGTCGCAAGCGACGGCGAGGATCCGCGCGCCGGTGGCACAGGCCTGCGCGATGGTTGGCCCCGCCACATCCGCATTCCCCAGCATGGCCATCACCCAGGGCGTCCCGTAAAAACAGTTTTGTTGAGGAACGGTCGTGCCCAGAACGCCAAAGTCCAACACTGCCGGCTCTATCTCGCGCGCACTCAGCGCGTCTTGTGCAACGCGGGCGGCAAACCTCAAACTGTGCAACTCCGCCAAACCACCCTGCCACCGCGCGAAAGGCGTGGACCACCAGCATCCATATGGGAGATAGGCTATGGCATCCATTGACTCAAACTCCCATTGTTGCGGCAAAACGCCTGCGCGTAGCGATCTGTCAGATGCCTTGCACTCTCTCCTCTATGTGCAATCAGAAGTTCTAAATAGTGAATTTAAATCAATCTGTATTCAATATTTAGAAACCCATATTGCAGCACCCTGCCCCTCTGAACCTGAACTGCCGATCCCCTGTCGCGCCATAGCTTGTCTGCGGGCAGCGGTGGTAAGCATGCCTCAGATCACTTGTGCCACGCTTTACTCTGCGATGCTTGCCTGTTTTTCGAACTCCAGCAAAAGCAAGCGGGTCGCGGGAAGCAGGCTTCGCTGGCTTCTGCGCGCAAGCACGATCTCACGCTCCCAATGCGCAGCTGCCAGCGGGATCGGCACAATCAGGCCATTGCTCTCTTCAAGTGAGAAGATCACCCGGCTCATCATCGTAAGATAGCGACCCTCCGCCACAAGTGTCCTGAGGGTGTGCACCGAATTGGTGGTAATATGCGGCACCGGCGGCTCCAGCCCGGCGCGGCGAAACAAATCATTGAAGCCCAGCCAGATTGCATTGCCTTTTTCAGGAAGTATCCAAGGATGCGCCTTGAGGTCTTTCAGGCAAAGATCGGGATCAGAGAAAACACTGTGCTCAGGGCTGGCCGCAACACAGACCTCCTCGCGACCGATGGGCGTGGTGAGAACGCCGTCCGGGATATCGGACTGGACCTGACCGATGACTGCGAAATCCACGCTCCCGTTTGCAACCAGTTCGAGCATCTGGTTGCCCGCACCCTCGATCACCTGCACCTGCACATGGGATGCGGCGCTGAACATCTGCTGCACCGCGCGGCTCAGCAGGCTCGAGATCGCACTGGGCACCAGACCGATGCGAACAAACCCAGCGGCGGCACCATTCATCATCCGGATCTTTTCGGTCAGACGCGCACTTTCGAACTCGATCAGCTCTGCATGCTGCTGCACAAGACGCCCGAATTCAGTAAGCGCCATGCCGCCCGGGTGCCTGTCGAACAGCCGCGCCTCGAGCGTTGCCTCGAGCCGCTTGAGGGAGCGGCTGAGGGCGGGCTGGGTCATTCCGATCGCATTGGCTGCGGCGTTGATCGTCCCACAACGGGCGATGGCGAGGAATGCGCGCAGTTCTCGATGGTTCAGCTGCATTACAAAATGTTATATCAAATGGTGTAGTTTGCAATGGCCAAACCCGTCCGGCCTATTGTTTCCTTGACAAACATTTAAAAGGTCCGATTCAGATGCACAGATCGCCCAGTCAGACTGACGAGACAGTATATCTTGACTACGATCAGTCGGCGCTTGACCGTGCCTATACCCAAACGGAATGGGCGGACAACATAGATACCCTACTTGCAGGCTGGTTGCGCCGCTCGTCGGAGTGCCGGGACACTCACCCGAGGTATTCCGAGCACGCCTATGGCCCCGGCCCCTCCGAGCTATTGGATGTATTTGACGCGGACGGCGCGACCGTGCATTTCCACATCCACGGCGGCGCGTGGCAGCGGCAAACGAAGGAAGATTGCAGCTTCATCGCACCGGCGATGCAGGCCATCGGCATCCCCTTCGTCGTCCCGGAGTTCGGGCGGTTGCCCGACACCTCCATGCCGGACGTGCTCGACCAGATCGCGCGCGCCCTGGTCTGGACCTTCGAGACATATGTCCGCACGGGGCGCGCCCGCGATCTGGTCGTGTCGGGTCATTCGTCAGGCGCGCATATGGCGGCACTTCTGACGTCATATGATTTCGCAGGCGCCCTTCCCCCATCCTGCCTAAGGACCGTCCTGTGCATCAGCGGGGCCTATGATCTTGCACCAGTGATGCTGAGTGCGCGCAGCCGCTACATTGATCTGAGCCCAGAGCAGGCGTTCCGGCTGAGCCCGATCGAGCGGACAGCCGAAATGACCGCTCCGGTGCATCTTTTGTATGCGCAGAACGAGTCTCCTGAATTTTGCCGCCAGTCGCAGGCATTTGCCAAAAAGCTCAAGGCCGAAGGCATGCTTGCCGGATACCGCAGGATGCCCGCGCGCAACCACTTCGAGATCGCCGATGATCTGGCCGATCCGGGCACAGATACGGGGCGCTACCTGAAGCGGCTTTTGATTCCCGAACGCACGACGCCTACCCTCAACACGTCACCCTCCCCTACGTAAAGGACACCAGATGAAACTGCTCCTCGCCGCCGCATTCGCCCTCACCGGGACAATCGCAACCGCGCAAAGCGGACCTGTCGCCATCGGAACATTGCCACAAGGGTCGCTCGGCTTTTCCATCGCCGCCGCGATTGCGCAGGTGGCCACTGAACACACACAAACAGAGGTACGGGCCGTCGGTCAGGGCGGATCGTCCGTCTACATCCCCGCCCTCAATCAAGGCGCGATTGATTTCGCCACCTCAAACGCCTTTGAGGCCGTATTCGCCACGCAAGGCAGTGGAAATTTCGACGGTACCCCCAATACAGATGTGCGGATCGCCGCGATGCTGCAGCCCTTCGAGGTGGGCATCATGGTCGCTGCCGATAGCGACATCCAGTCGCTCGCGGATCTAAAGGGGCAGCCCTTCCCCGTGGGATATGTGCGCCAGCGGCTGGTGGGCGTGATGCAGGAAGCGGTGTTCGAGGCCGCTGGCATGTCACCTGATGATCTTGACGGCGTGCCGGTGCCCAACTTTGTCGAAGGCGCCAAACTGCTTGCGGAAGGGACGGTGGCGGGCGTGATGCTTGCACCGGGATCAGGTGTGGTGAAGCAAACCATGAGCCAGCTCCCCGTGCGCTTCATCACGGTCATTGAACCTCAGGCCGCAGCCGCCGTCGCCAAAAGCCTGCCGGGATCCTACGTCGGCCGGGTCGAACCCTCCGACCGCATGCCGGAAATCAACCAAGCTGTCGATCTGATCGGCTATCAATACGCTTTGCTGACCCATGCAAACGCCTCTGAGGATGTCGTCTATGAATTGGTCAAAGCCCTGCACGCCAATAAGGCAGCGCTGATCGAGGGGCATGGCTCTTTCCGTCGTTTCGATCCCGCAGCCATGGCCAATCAGGTCGATGGTGCCACTTTTCATCCCGGCGCAGTGCGGTTTTACCGCGAAGCGGGCCTCTGGACGGAGTGAAACGTCCGGGCCACTCTGCATCATCTGAAAGGACGCCCTTGTGACTGAAACCCCGATGCAGGACGCAATTGCCTCTCCCGGCCCGCCCTCTCTTGGCGGCGTCCGGGATGTGGTCGCTCGGTGCATCGGGCTTGCCCTCATCGCCCTTGCAATCGCCTGGGCCCTTGGCCTGCATCGCGAGTTGCGGCTTGCGGTCTATACGGAGCAGTTTCTCGCGCTGTCTTTGGCACTTGCGGTGGCGCACATTTTCCTGACGAAACCCTGGCACAGCGCCGGGCGGGCGGGCCAGATCGTCGACATCTCGTTGGCCGGTTTGGCTTTGGTCGGCGGGGTCTGGCTGGCGCTGAGATATGCCGATCTGTCTCTTGCCTCCGCGATTAATCCCGTAGAGGCGCTGCCTGTCGCACTTGTACTTTTGATTACCGTCATGCTGGCGCTTGTGCGCGCTGCAGGCTGGCCCATCACGCTTGTCGTGCTGGCTTTCGGGGCTTACGGGCTCTGGGGTTCGGCGCTGCCGGGCAGGTTTCAATCACTGCCCATCGCACCCGAGCGGCTCGCGGCCCAGCTAGCGCTGGATACGGGTGGGATATTGGGTACGCCGCTCAAAATCGCAGCGAGGATCGTGGTGATGTTCGTGGCGTTCGGTCGGCTGCTGGAGCATTTGGGCGGCGCGAAGTTCTTTACCCAACTGGCCACCGCCGCAATGGGCGGGTATCGCGGCGGTGCCGCAAAGATCGCCCTCATCGCCTCCGCGCTTTTCGGATCGATCTCGGGCAGCGCTGTCTCCAATGTCGCGACCACAGGCGTGATCACGATCCCTTTGATGCGAAAGGCCGGATTTCGCCCAAGCACAGCCGGCGGGATCGAGGCGATGGCCTCCACCGGCGGGCAACTCACGCCACCGGTCATGGGGGCCGCCGCCTTTCTGATGGCCGAATTTCTGGACATTTCCTACGCCAATGTGGTCATGGCCGCACTGCTGCCTGCACTGCTGTTCTACATTGCGCTGTTTTTGCAGATTGATCTGGTCGCAGGGCGGGATGGAATTAGTGGTGTCGAGCGGGCCGAGCGGCCAGATACCGGCCAGGTTTTGCGCGCTGGATGGGCCTATTTCTTACCGTTTGTAGCGCTGCTCTGGGGCTTGTTCGCACTCAACTGGCAACCTGACAAAGCAGGTCTGGCAGCATGCGGTGTGCTGTTGGTGGTGGCCGCCTTCATGCGCTCTGTCCGCGCAGATCTGGCGCCGTTGCGCCTGCTGAATGCGCTGGCGGGCGCGGGAACAGCCCTTGCGCAAATTCTCGTTATCACTGCGGCCGCCGGTATCGTGATCGGGGTGCTCAACCAGACCGGGCTGGGGTTTGGCCTGACGACCTATCTGGTAAGCTTTGCCGCCGATCAAATCCTGATACTGCTTGTGCTGGGGGCCGCGATTTCAATCGTGCTGGGCATGGGAATGCCCACGGTCGCAGTCTATGTTCTGCTTGCGGCACTTGTCGCACCTGCCATAATCCGTCTGGGCGTTGATCCTACAGCCGCGCATCTTTTCGTTCTATATTTCGGGATGATGAGCATGATCACACCCCCAGTCGCCATTGCGGCCTTCGCTGCGGCAACTCTGGCAGGCGCGGGACCGATTGCCACCTCCCTCAAAGCCATGCGGTTCGGGTGGCCTGCATTCATCCTGCCCTTCGCCTTTGCCTACAATCCTGCGCTCATCCTGAAAGGGACGCCCGCGATGGTAGCCGTGTCGCTCACCCTCGCCATCATAGGCGTGGTCTGCGTAACAGCCGCGATGGCCGGCTGGTTTCGCCGCCCGCTCGGCCTGCTCGAGCGCGTTGCAAGCGCCTGCATCGGCGCCGCGGCACTCTTGTGGCCGATCTTCATCTGATCAGCTCGCTCACTTGACTGGTGGGCGGTTTTCAGTGTTACCGCAGCAACTTCTGTTCAAAAGGCTGTAACTTGAAGGCGAAGCAACATCTGGGTCGCACGGCATGGGCAAGCTGTCTGACGTCAGCGCCTATGGGTCCAAATAGGGTCATTTTCTACGAGAGTGTTTGTCGCTCATCTTAACCACTGGGGAGTGGACGATGAGAAAGACAACGAAGAGCCCTGGGGAGAGGATCGTCAAAGATATTAAGCGCGCCACGCGCAAGCATTATTCATCTGAAGAGAAGATCAGGGTCGTATTGGATGGCCTGCGTGGCGAAGACAGCATCGCGGAGCTGTGCCGCCCACTGCCCGGCAGGGTCATGCAAAGCATGATCCCGAGAGGGGTGAGGGGATCTCGCAGGGCATCTATTACAAGTGGTCCAAGGACTTCATGGAGGCCGGAAAGAAGCGGCTGGCTGGGGATACCGCGCGCGCTGCGAACACTGATGAGGTCAAAGAACTTCGTCGGGAGGAAAAGGATCTCAAGGAGGTGGTCGCAGAGCAGACGCTGGAACTGCGTCTGCTCACAAAAAGCATGACAGGCCCCTCTCGGCAGATTGCTTTGCAATCGCCTGTCGGGCAATGGACGGGGGCGACCACGAATGAGATATGCCGCATCCGAGAAGCTTGAGATCCTCCGGCTGGTTGAGGAAAGCCACCTGTCAGCCCGCCTGACACTGGCCAAGCTTGGTATTCCCCGGACGACGTTCTATCGTTGGTACGACCGGTACCTTCAGCGACAATTGGAAACGTGACGGTCGTGTCCTGCGTGTTAGTCACGTCTTTGATCCATTTCAAATGTTCCGCGACGCCATCTGTCGATAGAGCAAGAGGTTTTACATGACGCTTTCCGAACTCGGTGGCCAGTTGCGCGGTTCAGCCGATTTCTGTTGTACAAACCGGTGTGAAATCACCAGGGTGGCTGAAGAAGAAGACCCAATCGTTGGCGATCCAGTTGTGGAACGTGATCTTTTCAGTCGTCGTATCAGCTGTGAAATCAGGGGCGACGTTGCCGATATGAAGGCTCATTCGGTAGGTTCCTTTGCTAGATACGTAGATTTGCCAGTTTAGCGCGAACCAAAGGCGCGAGACCTAATTCAGATCAGTGCAGATGTAGCAGTCTGCGCCATGATGCACTCATGCCAGACTATTCAAAAAGTGGAGTTGATTGATGACCATGGCCGCCAAGATGACCTGTTTGAGTTGTGGTCAGATCAACCGTGTTCCAATAGCAAAGTTTGATGCCGGTCCCAAATGTGCGAAGTGCGGTGGTCGGCTATTTAGCGGGCTCGTCGCGGAACTGGATGTCCGCCAACACAATAGGGCCACTGGCCAGGATGAAACGCCGATTATTGTTGATTATTGGGCACCATGGTGCGGACCGTGCCGTACAATGGCCCCAGAATTTGCAAAGGCTGCGCTCAAATTGAAAACGAAAGCCCGTTTCGCGAAGATCAATACGGAACAGCATCCTGAAATTTCGCAAAAGTTAGGTATTCGAGGTATTCCGCTCTTGATCCTCTATTCTGGTAGACGAGAAGTTGCGAGGCTAACTGGGGCGCGGCCTGCTGCCGATATTGAGGCGTTTATATTGGAAAATATCAATGCTAAGGGTTAAAGTGCTGCAACGATATTGTGCATGTTAGCATACGCACGGATGTCTCTTTCGACGGTATTTTGGCGTGGCTCAATGTGCTAAGAGCACCGGCAGTTCGCTTTGCTCCATCATAGTACGTGTGGTGCCACCAAAGATCGCCTCGATCATCCTTGCATGGCCATAGGCACCCATGACGACGAGGTCGGCTCCCTGCTCTTTGGCACGATCCAGAATACATCGACCAACTTCGCGACCACCTGTCGGGAATTGAGAGACAGTCACCGAGCAACCATGGTGGCTGAGCCAAGCGGCCACATCTGTTCCGGGATCCGCGCCTTCACCTTCGACAGTAGCAACAGGGTCAAAACAGGCCACAACAACATCCTTGGCCGTGCGCAAATATGGAAGGGCAACATGCACAGCGCTCGACGCCGCTTCACCGGTGTTCCAAGCTACAAACACGCGGTCTGCATGCTTGGACGGCGAGGCATTCAGCATCAATCCGATGGGCGATTTGAACAACACTCCATGTGCTATTTCGCGCATGACCTCCGGTTTAGCGCGCAGGTTGGGTGCAATGTGCGCGGTGTCGCAAACCCTTGCGTGTTGGGCGACGATGTTTTTGATCTCCGCCGTCGGGCATAAAAGAGAATGAAAGTCTGCGGAAACGCCGCTGCGCGCCAACAATACTTCGATTTCTGACTCTCGGTTGATCAACGCTCTGCGCGTTGAATGCAATTCTTCCCCCCAGTTGTCGGGGATGCCCATGCCGCCATAGGGAAACATTCCGTAAGCTGCCGTTGGCGGAGCTGGAGCAGGGCCAATCATCAAGCAGCTCAGGTGTGTTTGCTTCTGGAAGGCGCTTTCAGCCAAGTCAGCGATGGCAGTATCAGCTGTGTCAATGTCGATGACCAAGAGGGTTGTTGTATTATTCATTTTTTGAATCCGTCCATAAACTTCTTGCGCACCCGCCAGAGCGGCGATGAAGATAGTTTGGCAGATATTTCTTGGCCCGCGCTTACACAGATCAATCCAGCCTCCGGCAAAAACCGTAACTTGGATGCAAATTCCTTGAAGGGACGCTAATTGCCCAGATCACTCAAACGGCAGCGGCGGTGATGGGGTTGTCGGTGGTGTCGGTCATCATGAATGCCCCGCGGTTGCGCAGTGTCAGACGTTAGCCCAATCATGCCTGCGCAGCACGACCTATATGTGGCAACCTATAACATCCATAAAGGTATCGGCACCGACCGACGCCGTGATTTGGCGCGAACTGCGGCTGTGATTGCCGAAATCGGGGCGGACATACTGGCTGTGCAGGAAGCAGATACGCGGTTTGGCAACCGTATGGGCCTGCTTGATCTGGATCGGATCCGCCATGATCTGGGGTCGATCGCGGTGCCGATGGACGAAGTTGGGGATGCGCACGGCTGGCATGGTAATCTCTTGCTGGTCCGCAATGCGCTGGTCCAAGAGGTTCATCAACTGATCCTGCCGGGACTAGGGTCAGGACCCATTAACTGATTGAGTCTATCGGGCTGTCATGATTCACGATCTCTAGTTTCAGGGGGATGTGATGAGCAACTTGTATTGGCTAACTGAGGCGCAGATGGAGCGTCTCCGGCCTTGCTTTCCGAAGAGTCGAGGCCGTTCCCGCGTTGATGACCGGCGTGTACTGAGTGGGATAATATTTGTTAACCGCAATGGGTTGAGGTGGTGCGACGCACCGGCCGAGTATGGCCCTCCAAAGACCCTA
>Ga0307948_1001613_pt1 | contig 16108 bp, 26 predicted proteins | sample OrgLakmetagen280_FD_201824 | JGI IMG/M metagenome (GOLD analysis project Ga0307948, IMG submission 201824) | Saline water microbial communities from Organic Lake, Antarctica - #280 | ecosystem: Environmental > Aquatic > Non-marine Saline and Alkaline > Saline | place: Antarctica: Organic Lake...
GACGTCAACCCGCAAACTTTTTATTCTGTTGTCGTATTGCGATATGGCGCTGGAGATAATACGTTTCACCTCTTCAGCCGTCTCTGTGTTGACGGGCTTATTGATGATCTTGAACAAGTCACTTCCGATCTGAGTTCGAACACGAGAAAATTTCATCGTCGAGAGAATGTTTCGGATAGATTGACTCAGAGCATCTATACCTTTCAGCTTCAAAACTCCGCCCGTAGAATCAAGGCGAAGAAGTGGATCCATGTCGGACCATTGTCTGTTTCGTATTAATCTGCTCATTGGATTCCTATTTTGTTAGTATTTAGCCGTTCAGCCCGTCGTACTTTTTACGAGTTAGGGTAGCCAGGTCGGTGATTGTCTCTGCGGACTTTATAGCACGATAGACCTGGTAGTTAACCCCGAATGATCTGTTGAGAATGACGTCCACCGAACCTATAACTTCTCCCACATACCCAGTTCTTGCTGACGCTGACCCTATGATGGTTTCGATCTCGGTCTTACGGTTCTTAAATACGTTGATGTTATTCGACACATAATTGAAGAATGAGTTCAGTGCTGATTGATTGTATGTAGGGATGGTGCCATCAAACACAGGGGTACCAGAAAGTACCGAGTTATGATAACTGATGGCATTATTCATCAACGTTTTAAATTGATTGACGACCCCCTCGAACTGAGTCGCGTCATTGTCATTTGCACTACTGATCGTGTCAGAAAAACCACTGACGTCGGAAAGAATAAGATCAAGTAACGGGCCTAAGTTGTTGGTGTACTCGGCAATCACGTCGGTGACTGAGTTGTAGGTACACGGTTCGACCCCTGTTGTTCCATCGGTGTCCAAAAAAACTACCTTGTCATCTCCCGAATTCAACGAATAGCTAGTTCTCGGAGGATCATCAACGGGCCAATCAATAGATGAGATGGTTATCGCCTGGAGGTTATCGATGTATGAATCTGTCAATAGGACAAATGGCAGAACTTCTAAATTTGGATCGGCAACCGAACTAATTTCAGTGATTAACTTGTTCTCCCATCGGAACTGCGGAGATACTACCCATCGATTAGAATTATTAATCGAAAACTTTCGGTTGGTGACATCTATGGTATCAAAGTCCGTTGGCCAAGTTGATTCGTCCGCATTCAGCGCCGGGAAAAATGGACTCGCTTCGATGTTACTGGCATAGGGTGTTTTAGATGCGGATCGGATATTGGGATCGGAAGACAATAGAACATCATCAACCGGAATAGTACCATCAACCACATCCCCTGCGATGGTTATGAAGTCGGTGTCTCCCAAAATCATCATAGAAGAAACCCAGGCATCCACCTGCGAACTGTTGTCCAAATCCACCGTCTGGAACGGATTCCACGTCGGATCTTGCGTGAGACCTTCGACGCCCACTTCAATATAACCAATGTTGTCCCCAGCAGACATCAAACCGAACTGCTGTCCGATCGTAAAGACTTCGGCGAATGGTGTGTCGAAGGTCACTCTGTCATGAGCGACACCACTGACGGTGACTTGGGATAATGTATAATCGGGGGTGGTTTGATCAGCCTGATCCCTAAGAAACAATCCGATGGCAAAACGGCTCGCCAATTCGCCCTGGTCAGTGGCAATTAAATACATGGAGTTACTGTCAAAGGTGATGGGAATGCCGTCGTCATCAAAGCAATAGAAGATAAAGCTGTCGTTGGTTGGAAACGAAAATGCCTCGGAGTTCCCGGTCCAGTCCGACGGGGGGTTAATGTTATAGGGGTTCAGCCTGGAGGTGGATCCTTCAATGATGAGAGCCCGCTGCCGACCATACCGTTTTATATGATCGTAGTATGGGAGAGTTAACCCATCCACACGAGTTCCATTATTGAGGATCTCATACAATATCGCCGCTTTTTGAGCAATACGGATCCTCGACTTCTTTACCGTAGAGGGTAATAGCCGTAGGTTCTCTTCGATTTTGTCTAGTTCGATCTGTAGCTGGCTCAACGGGAGACCTCCATGGGTGCGTGTATTTATGTTAAGTTAATGGTCCTATTTGTGGTACAGGGGGAGATCCGACACCAGAACCGATACATAGGGTGGCCTTACTGAAGTTGACGATGGCCGCAGCTTCTTTCTGAGCTGCCTCGGATGGGTTGGTTGTTATCAGGGAGTAAATATCAGTCAAATCCGCCATGAGTCCACCCAGGCCAAGAGGAATACATGGGCCTGCACCGTAAGCACCCCCGGAGACGATGACACCTGCCAGGGCGCTGTTGAGAGCGGTCGCTATGACGATTGCAGTAGGCAGTGAGGACATCTGATTAAGCCCCCAGGCATCGGCGCACGCCTGCTGAATTATGGATCGGACAGGAGCCGCCGTCACTGATCCGGCACCGGGCGCAATAGCAGACTCCCACAGCGATACGATCGCACTGGCATATAGATTTGCTGAATCTGAAGGAGAACGATTCTCATTATCGTATATGTCCACCAGGTCGGCTTGTAAGGAATTAGGTATCATTGGCATATTGACTGTATTTATACATTCATGTATTATGACTAAAATTTTTGGAGGTCGGATATTGATAGAGTTCAACTATATTGACGCAGTAGAGCATGACGGAGATATGATCATCTGGACCCGAGACACAAACGGGGAGATGGCGGTTGAGAACTTACCGGCTACCGACTTCTATTACTTGTTCATGCCTGACAACACGGGAGAGGGAGAGTACTTTAACCTGCACGGCAATCGAATGAAGAAGGTAAACTTCGAGAATCGTCATGAAATGAAAGAGTTCGCTACGTTCCGTAATGGTATATGTGAATCGGATGTACCCCCCAACTATAAAGCGATACAGGATTTGTTCATGGACTGCCGGGATGACATCCCAATGAACTTCGGCCTGTACGATATCGAGGTTGACTTTGATCTCGGGGATGGCCTGGGGTATCCAACTCCAGAAAATCCTCATGGGGAGGTTAATTTTGTGTCACTGTATGACAGAACACTCAATGAGTACAAGATGTTCATCCCCGAACGATACAAGGGAACGATAGCACTGGATGATTCTGAGTGTCCGGTTACTATCTATTGGCATGAGGATGAGCTTGAGCTGTTCATCAATTTCAAAGATCACCTGGAACATATCGACATATTCACTGCATGGTTCGGTAACGGGTTCGACTTACCCTATATGATGGCTCGTGCTTTTAAGATTATGGCGAAAAAGGATGCGATCTCCTGGTTCTGTCGGGATAATATCCCGGCCCGTAAGCGAGAGTACGTCAATGAATATAAACAGGACGCTGTATCGTGGACCTTGTTCGGAAGACATCATGTTGATATGATGGAGCTCTACAAAAAATTCATCCCCGGCGAGAAGCCTTCTTTCAGTTTGGATGCTGTGGGTGAAATAGAAGGAGTCGGCAAGAAGATTATGTACGATGATGACGGTGACTTGGGTGAATTGTTAAAAGCAAACCCACAAAAGTTCGCGGAGTATTCGTTGCATGATACGCGGCTCCTGAAAAAACTAGACGACAAGTTGAAGATCATGGACCTGGCGGTTCTGATCTCAAGGATGGCGAGTGTGCGAGTAGCTGACATTGTTGGTTCAGTAAAACCCATTGACCATAAAATGATTAAGTTCTGCCGCAAGAAAGGTAACTATGTACTTCCGGACAAGACCCCCCACGACAAAGAAAAGTTTCCGGGTGCTATCGTGTATGACAGTATCGTCGGACGGTACGGCTGGACATTATCTATCGACCTAACAGCACTGTATCCATCCGTAATGATCATGCTTGGTCTGTCGCCAGAAACATACATCTTCCAGTGTAAGCATGGGTATGAGGACTACTTAAGAGTAATGACCGGCAGTGACACTGAGATCGAAGTTCGGGATATCCTTACGGGGGATGCGTTATTCTGTAGCGGTGGAGATCTGCTGCAAGTGATTCGTGAAGAAGGGTACACGATATCAGCCAACGGAAGTGTGTTTAATGGGTCGTTTGGTATCCTTTCAGAGTTCGTCCAAGAAATCTTTATGGAACGTAAAAAGAACAAAAAACTGTCTGCGGACTATGCCAAAGCGGGCGACAACGAACTTCATGTGATTCATGATTTGGTTCAGAAAGTATTGAAGATTTTTGCCAACTCCGTATACGGTGCAACCAGTAATGTGAACTTCAGGCTATTTGACCTTGACTTAGCAAAATCGATTACGCTAACTGGGCAAATGGTTAGTAAGCATCAAGCTTATAAAGCCAATGCACTACTCGAAGAATACTTGGAGATGATCGAAAATGAGTAATGAGAAACCAGCAGATCTAAACTTCAAAGATTTCTACACTCCCAACGTCATTAGTTTGTTCGACTACACCACCGGTAAGTTTATTCAGACGAAGCTGGACTATATCGTGGCTGGTGATACAGACAGTGCGTACTGCAAGATACCCGATAAGATTGTCGAATATTTTGATTCGGATGTCGGAGATCTCGTCGATTTTTCTGATATGATTGGCAGAGAAACGAATGACACATTCCCCGAGTTTTGCCGGTTGGCATTCAATTGTCCGGACTCACGTAAAGACGTAATCGCGACTGATCGTGAAGTAGTATCCAACAAGTCACTGTTCATGACCAAGAAGCGATACATCATGCACGTAGTAGACAATGAGGGTGTACGCAAAGATAAATGGAAGATCTCTGGGTTGGAAGTTAAGAAATCGGATACCCCTCCTGCTGTTAAGAAGTTCCTGTATGATCTACTTATCCACCTGGTGGAAGGGGACGACATCTCCAACATAGAGAAACGCATTGACGCCTTTAAGGAAGAATACTTCACACTCCCCATTCAAGAGATAGGCGTTCCAAAACCAGCAAAGACTTTATACAAATACCAGAAAGCAATTGGAGCATCCGGAGGTAAGATGAAAGGGGTTCCCTATCACGTAAAAGGTGCTATAAATTACAACAAACTGTGTGGAAAAAAAGATAAGATTATCCTCCCAGGAGAGAAGTTTTATTTGAGTTACACCAAGAACCCGGAGTTCAATTTGATCGGCATACCTATTGACAGTCAGAATGATCCGGAGTGGTGGGGGGATGTTGTGATTGATTACGAGAAAATGTGGAGTCGCGCCTATAAAAAGATCTATGCGTACCTTGATTCTGTTGATCTTACGCCGACTGGACGCAGAAAAACCAGAGCAAAAGAGCTCATGGGAGTTTAAACCCGTTGACTCAGACGCCCTCATACAGTAGAATGGATATCTAACAAACAGGAGAAAACCATGAACCAGAAACGAGTTAAAGCGATGCGTGGGGTTATATCAGCCTTGTCCGAATCATCAAAAGATAACGACGGGAACTACCGTCTGACAAAACGTTCAGAGTACACGCGAGACCACAAAGGAGTCACCCGGTTGGCCGATACGTGCGAGCGACACTATTACCAAAAAATGAAGAAAGAGTTTCGACGGATATAGGAGATAGATATGCCAACCATTCCAACCACTACCATTATTTTCAATGGCCCCCCTAGCGCCGGAAAAGATATGGTGGTTAATAAATTGCATGATCATTTCGGTGAAGGGATTATTGCAAGACACCAGTTCAAGAAGCAGTTGTTCGTTGCAACGTGCGATCACTACAATTTACGTATGAATGATTTCATGTCATGTTACTCGGAGAAGGAGAAGAATAATCCACGCGAATCGCTTGGAGGGTTATCCCCGCGACAGGCCATGATAAAGGTATCCGAAGATATACTTAAGCCACTCTATGGCGAGGATTACTTTGGACAGATGGCGGCACAAGAGATCGCCGAGAACCGAGTCAATTTGTTCAGTGATGGTGGTTTCCTGGAGGAAATAAAACCAATCGACATAGTATCCGACAATTTACTTATCGTTCAGTTGTATCGAAAGGGATGTACTTTTGAAAACGATTCTCGATCGTATATCGGAAAACCTGAAAAGTACTATGGGTGGGGTGATCCTAAAGATTATCAGTATGAGCGACGGGTGCTAACCACATCCTACCAATCAATAGCTTATTTGAATAATGGAAGGATAAAAGACTTCTATGAGTTCGCTAAGTCATTGGTTGAGTTCTATGCGGATGGAAATGCGGCATATGGAACGACTTAGACTGGCGATCGACATTGATGACACGATCATCCATCATCCGGCGATACGATCCATGCAACCCGCCGACATTGGTCCGTATTTTGATCGTGTAGATTTCTACGACGATCTTACTATGAGCACCCTAAATGTTGCGATCCTGGCGATGTTACAGGCCAAGTTCGATATATATTTCGTGACGAAGTGTTTTCTATCTCATCTGGACAGTAAGAAAAACTTCATCGACAGATCCATGAAGACCCGGTATCAGTTGAAGGGGGATGATGATCCACGGGTGATACCTTACACGTTCGTCGATTTTGGGATTGACTATGAAAGCAGTTACGATAAGTCAAATGGTATAGTGCCTGGTCATGATACTGGAAAGGGTACATTGGCATGGGCGGATTACTTCGTTGATGATTCGAAGAAAAACTTACTCGCCAGTAGTGTTGAGAATCTGTATCTAATCAAGTATGATTGTCCGTCGTCAGGACATTGGAATGATGGCGACGATGGTCGGGATTTTCATGTGGTTCGTGATATGTCGTCGATGTATCAGCATATCTGTACGTAAAAATGTTGACAGAGCGTAACGGGAGTGTATACTATATCGTGTTAATTAAGGGGGGAACCTACTATGGATCTTTTACGATTCAAACACGTACTTGAAATACTGAAGGGTCTAGGTGCCGCAGAATGTGGTATTGAGACCGATGAAGAAAACCGAACCGTGGTTCGTGCAATAAGTGGAGACGGTAACTGTATCGGGGTCTATTGCGACATTGAGCATCTGGGCCACCCGTACAACGCAGGGATCGGCATCCAGTCTATTGCTGGTGTGCTGAGCCGGGTTGATTTGTTCTCTGATTTGGAGAAGGTGAAGGTTGATTTCGGAATCCGGGACGACTTCGTTTATTCCATCGGCCTGAAGCACGGTCGACGTAAGGCAGAGATAAGAACAACCTCGGTCACTTCCTGTTCTGTACCAGTAAAGATTCCGGAGTTCGACCCGGCGATCTCATTAGAGCTGACTCAGGAGTTCGTGCAACATTTGCACAAAGCTCATCAGTCGGTGAAAAATTCTTTGAGTGACAATGATTGCACGTTAACTTTGCGGGGATCGAATGGTGAGGATTTCGAAATAGAAATCCAGAAAGGAAAACACGATACCGTTGTGGAGCCTGTCCAGGTTACGTTCACGAACAACCCCTATACCGGTGAAACCGTATTCCCATCAGAATCCTTCATGCGGGTGCTGAAGCAGGCATCCATGTGGTCAGAGGATAAGTCCGCGATCGTTCAGATTGATTGCGAAGGTCACGCAACGGTGCAAGTAGGCGAATTATCTGTTATTGTAATTTCTGATTACCATAGCTTGGAAGAAGAAGAAATCTACGCCTAAATACTCAACTGTCTTCTAATGGACAGTACTACGAACTACTACTTAAGTTTACATAGAGGTAATACAACATGGCACTATCACGCACAAAGATGAAGAAAGAACTACTTGAGAAAAACTTCGAAGACGCTGAAAATACAGGCGGACGCGAAGATGATACTCGAATCCTCCCTTACTACAAACTGAAAACTGGCGAGAAACTTCGCGTCATTTTCCAACCTGACGAAGATGGCAACCTTTTCCGCTACTTCAAAAAGCACGGCCCTAACCTTAAGATGCCAGGTGCAGGTACTATAGACTGTATCTACCATTCCGGTGGTGTTGAATGTCCGGCCTGCAAGAAAGGCTTCGCATTGATGAATGATGTGAGTAAGGACGAAGGTAAGCGGTGGATGGCAAAAGACTACTACGTGGCACAGTGCGTCGTTGTTGATGCGCCATTTGAACTGCCAGAGCGCCCAGAAGATCATCCTGCTCGTGACAACGAAACGTGGATCGTTTACCTGCCGTTTAAGGTATATGAAAAGATCAAATCTGACTATCGCGAAGGATTGGTTGACGATCCGTTTGGCGAAGTGTTTGTATTCAAGAAGACTGAAAACAAAGGCGGTCAGGCTTCATACGACAACAGTTTCTTCGAGCGCAATAGCGAAGCGCAACTCGCTGAGATGTTCAATGCTTTTGAAGATGCACAGGTTGACCCTTATGTTCTGGACGGTGGTATCATTCCTGACCCGGCCACAACCGAAGAAGTTGAAGAATGGGTGGCTAAGGTCGAGAAGATGCAAGAAAAAGCTTCTGCATCAAAAAGTGACCAGAGTGGTGGAGCATCCGGCAACGATAAGTTGCGAACCAGTGTGGGCGATCGACTAAAACAGAAAAAAGTTGACGAAACGGATAAGGTCGATGATAATGACTCTTCCGACGACGACTCTTCTGAAGGCAGTGAAAATAGTGAACCACAAGAAGATAAGTCTCCGCGTGAACGGTTAGGTCGCAGTAGTCTACGTGACCGTATCAAGCGGTAATCACAACCAACCATAAGGCATAAGGATATGCCTTCCATCATTCATAAAGGAAAAACTTTTACTTAAAGGTAAATTTTATGTCACATGTATTCTATCGCCATTTTCGTATGGCAAAATTCATAAAGAACCATGGCATCATCGTAGCTCCAACCGGGGGGATCACTCTTCGGTGCGAACGTCTGGACGAAAAAACCGATGTGCCAGATCAACCCCACCACTATCAAGTATCTTTTGCGCTGGTGAATCAGAAAGATCTCTACTGCAAGAAGACTGGACGAGATATTGCCGATCAACGCGAACATGCGTTTGAACTCAACACCTCCCCAGGAGAAGGAATCAATGATGCGTTTGTTCGGGTGCTCGGAGATGAAAGTACGGATTTTCCGCTGAAGCGTCGTCTAAGCAAGAAGGTACGAGAACTCATTCGGTCTAATTTGGTGGCTAAGGCCGACGAACTCACTTGGGCGATATAGTCAACCCATACCATCAATATTCAACTTTTACAGGGATGGGTTCACCCCATCCTTTTTCTCATTAAGGTGATATCAATATGTCCAAATTTAGGTTAATGAAAACCTCTGCTATAGGGGATGTTTTACTGACTCTCGTAATCTACGACGATATGTCTTCTATCCGAGTATCATTTTTTTTGAATGACGATAATGATGATACCTTGATCGAATCTCATATTGTCATACGGGAAGACAATCACGAAGAAATAGTCACTAAACGGTTCAATGAGATCGATACTGATGAGCTAGAAACTCTGGTCTCTAGTCTGATAGAATCTATCGAACAAGCCACTGAAGAAGAATTGGAAGAAGGTGCTTTTTCAGTCGAAACAGAATTCTACGACAATGAAGAAACACCACGATCCAAAGTAGTTCATTAAGGAGATTTTATACATGTTTGGTATTGATTCGGAAATGGTTCAGATGGCTCTTCAGAATGAAATCGTTTTGGGGATGCTCATGTTATCTGTATTGGGTACCTTGATGTATCTGATCCGGGGAATCTTCTCGGGGATCTTCAATATAGCAAAACGGCAATTGACGGTGAATACCACCGTATCCAACCAGGACAATGTGACGTTTACTAACTTAACTCGGTGGCTATCCGAGGTACCTGGGTTAACCAGCCGTCTACGCACGTTTCGAGTGGGGATGATTCATGATGATGACGCTGAAGCCGAGTACTACGTATACCCGGGGGTAGGCAAACATTTCTTCTTCTACAATCGTCACCCCTACATGGTCCACCTGGAGTTACAAACCGAAAAGAACCAGATCAAAGAGATCTTTACTATCAGTACACTCGGACGATCCAACGAGCACCTGGCCGAAATCATCAATAGCTTCAGTCGGATCGATCATGAGAATGTTGTCAAAATATTCTCATTCAATTATGGGTGGAGTATAGCCTCGAAGCGTAAGCTAAGAGCATGGGATAGTGTATTCTACAATGACCGTAAGAATGAAGATATGCTTAATGATATCAGAACTTTCATATCCAGTGAAGACTGGTATACGAAACACGGCATTCCATACCATAGAGGGTATCTGCTTGAAGGTGATCCCGGTACCGGGAAGACCAGTTTGATCCATGCCCTGGCGTCTGAGTTGGATTATGATGTTTTCATGGTGGACCTCAACGCCTTGCATGATGCGGATGATCTGCTTGATGCAATACGAACAGCACCTAAGAAGGGGTTGGTGGTTATTGAAGATATCGATTCGTTTAGTGTGTCGCGTGACCGTAAGGAGCAGGATAAAAAAGAAGAATCTATTATTCCACCAAAGTTCAACCTAAGCAGCCTGCTCAATTCGTTGGACGGTTTGTGTAGTGTTGAAGGAAGGATTATTGTAATGACCACTAATCACCCGGAGAAACTGGATCCGGCATTGATCCGGCCAGGTAGGGTAGATAAGCGGGTGGCCATTGGGTTGCCGAACCAGTACACCATTGAACGCATGTATCGTCACTTCATTCCAACCGGTGAAGGGGTTGATGCGTTTGTTCGGAAGCACCACGGAAGCAGTACATCAGAAATCCAGGGTGCTTTATTCGACATCTGCACTAAATAGTGGGCTGACTTTTAAGGATATTTCATGTTTTCTATAGTAGAGAAGATAAAACAAAAATTACAAGAGTCTTCCCTCTCTCGTATTCAAGATGCATCCGAACGGTATTCCGTTGGCGCTATTAGTGGTTACCGTGGCACCCGCACCCGAAGCGAGAACCAAGCATGGAATCGTAAGATTATGATTGATCTCAAACGACGAGGGTTTGGCGTGACTTCGGTACAGGGCGGGTTTATTGAGAACTATGGCACCCCCGATGCCCAGGAGGTCGACGAATCGAGCTTCTTTGTTGCGAACATTGATGTAGAAGGTGATGACGGCGGTGAACTGGAGGCTGCTTTAATTTACTGGGGGCGTGCCAGCGACCAAGATTCCATTATGTCCAAACCTTACGGCGAACAGGCAAAACTCATTGGGACCACAAAGCGGCCCGAGGCCGACCCATCGTACAACCGAGAACAGATCGTGGGTACATTCACCGGCGGTAAGGTAGGTAAGTTCCTATCGCGTATAAGAGGACGGCCATTCGTCTTTGATTAAGAGTGGAGACCACCAGACAGGATATCACCGGCACTCAGTGTTTTCGGGGATCCTGATCCGGTGTAGCTCACCTTAACGTCGTCATTAATACTGGCATACTTCCCACCTACCCCATTATTAACCAAGTGATTCACCCCACTTTCAATAGCGTCGTTTACTCTATTGGTAGGGGCATAGGCTTGAACCGAGTAGTGGTTCCTGTATTTTCGAATACGAATCCATCCCTGACGCATCAGGTTAACCATAATCTCTTCCCTGGCATCGCCCTCCTGATTTACTTTCTCTCCATACCGTTCGTAGGTTTGGTCGATCGTTTGACGGGTCATGCCGAATAGGTTGGGTTGCTTGATTACCATCCCAATATGCAGATCCCTGCCTGCGTCATGGAATTGCTCTTGCGGGGATACCCAGAAAGCACCATCCATCAGATATGGTTTGGATGCTTCGATTAGTTCTTGTAATTTCATGTGGAGTCCTTTATAATCAACGCTACTATTTACCCAAATAAAGGAAACATCGGATATGACCGCGATCAAATACACCATAAACGCACTTTTCGTTCACGCATTATTTATATGGTCCGGTATCTGGCTGCTTCATATCGAGTACACTGGATGGCTGATCCCTGTATATTTCGTGGTCTGGTGGGCTATTATACTCATTAATTTAATTGTGATAAACCTGTCGAGAGATGCCGAGGTGATAGAGAAAATGGCGGATATTCTATTAGAGTCCGCTAGTCAAGGAAAATACAGCCCACTGTTTGCGACACGTATTATGCCGCTGATAATGATTGTGAGCTCGGCTGGGATGTTATACGTTGGTGCGGTGGTTACTGGGTGGTTCTTTTTTGCGATGGCTTTTCTGTACACCACAGTTGTTGTTAAAAAAGCAACAACTCGGGCTCAAGAAAAGTATGACGCCACTCAGCCGAAGTAAACACCGATAGCATCTTCGTCGCCATATTGCATATCCATTATGGCTTCTTCCAATTCTCGCTTCTCTTCTTTCCCTTCAGTAACCAGGTCATTGCCGTCTATCTGAGTCTCTCCAGTTGGTGAGGCCAGCGACCCAAACTTCCGATACGCTCTGCCCAGGATACACTTAGCTTCTGCCAGGGTGTATTTAAAGACCCACAGATCGTCGTAGAGCGATTCGTCCGCTGGGGTGTGATAGCAGTCGAGTAAGTACACTCCGTCCTGCTGGGGGGCTTTGAGGAACTTTACGGAGTTCTTCCGGCGGTTATGCACCCACTCTGATTCATAAACCGTGTATTGGCGGATAGTATCCTGCATTTGTTTGGTGAGATCATAGATAATCCACACGGAATTGCTACTGCCCGTATCCGGACTGAACATCTGGTTGTACGCAGAGAGTACGAAAGGATCACTGAACCCACTACCTCCCAGGCCATTTGAACGAAGCACCGCAGATATCGATAGGATCTCCGGATCGCCTGAAGGCACAGTCAGCGTATATTCCAAAGTTCCGGCAGTAACAGCCAAGCTGTAGAAGTCTCGTTCCTGGTTAGCGTTGCCGAGCTGTAGATAGGTCTGCTTGGCCAGCTTATAAGCGACATCCATATCCTCTACCCCCAGTTCGACATCAACCAACCCGCCACTGAGTGAGGCAATGATTCGATCGAAGAATTCATTTTTAGTTACTGCCATTAGTGGGCTCCTGATTAAGTATCTCTTCGTTGGTATTTATCTCTATACGATCATCGCTACTATTACTCCATAAATCAATACCGGCTGACGCCAGCACACCTGCCACAATTAATACCGCTATGCGATTAATAATAATATTCCATATGAATTTAAGTAGTTTTTCCAGATCTTTCATTTCATAATAACCTTATATCCATGGAATGATGACCCACCATCAACTCTTCGATTCTCATTACAACATCACCTTATATCTGCCACCCATACGTTCAACCGTATATCCGAATCGCGATATCATGGTCAAATAAAAACGTTCTTTCTTACGGTCATGGGCTTCAAACCAGAAACCACCACCGGCTATTACCATTGGAGATCGTTGTGCAATCGTCATGATAGTAGAAAACAGTTTCATGGGGTTCTCTCCGGTTTCCTGAAAGTCCATGGTGGTATCGATCTCCTCCTCATCTCCCTCTACCCGAGAGAATGCGAGCTCCGGCACCTCCATTGCTGAAGACTGCATGATATACGTCATGTACAGGATCGTCTCACCATCCAGCATGGCGGCACTCTGAATGACGTACTCTTCGCGACTGGACCCCACCCGTACCGGGCGAAATTTATACGAGCTGTTAAAGCTTTCGTTTAATAGTTCTGTGATGTGCATAAAAAAATCCCCGATAACATGGTTATTTATCAGGGATTAAATCGTACAGCTTTTTGGTCTTTATTTAGGGTCAGTACCCGCAATCAATTAATTTGTTCACACGATACCTCACATCCTGCATATATCGCTCAGCCAGGTGTCCGGCACCATTATATGCCTTAACCCCCGCCCACAGAGACCCGTGCTGGATAATCTTTGATTTTAGGACAGCATACCCATCACGAATAGCCGCCCGGTCATCTGTCAACATGGAAACAATCCATTCCGACTCAAACAGACTGCGATTACGCCAGGTGTACCCCATTTCATAGATATCAGCAAACGCGGTGGTCACCAGCACATGCATAACCCCATAGGATCCTGTAACGCCGTCCCGAGGGTTCTGCCTGATGATGTACTCACCCACAAACGACTCTCGGCTAACGATCGCCATGGTGGTATAGCGAACATTGTCTCCAATGACTGCATACAGTTCCTTGTCATGGTGCCCACCAATCTCAATGGCAACTACAAGGACGTCTAGTTGCTCCTGAGTGAAGCTAGGACATCCGCCGTGCCAGGGCGGCTCATAAGTCCACCCATCTAAGTCAGACGCCTGTACGGGCTTAAAAAACAAGACGATGATCATTGCGAAAGCAACGGCGAAACTAATGACGAATAGTTGGGGGGATGACTTCATAATATGAGTACCTTATTAAGTTGGTGTTTAAGTTCTTCGAGTTGGGGGTGATTGGTGTTCAAGTCTAGTGAGGTATCGTATATATCTAGGAAGTTCTTGTATATGGTTGCGCGTTTTTTACCACAACGTTGTATCAGCTCAACGTCAATACCATTAATAGACCCCCAAGCGTCCAATGACAGTCTACAATTGCGTCCAATTGCAGAGGGGTCGTCGTATGATAGAAACCATTCCCCGAGAATCATGAGCTCTTCATCGGTAAATGTCGGGAGTTCTTCTTTCATAGTAGCTCCATTGCATTAATTATCAGTTTAACCTCTGGGTGGTCCCTATTCAGCCTGACATACCACTCATTCATAGTTGGTGACCGCGTCCAGGGAGTCGCATCTACAACTCCCATACGCTCAAGCCTTGAGATATGCTCTATTTTAATATCAAAATAATCACGATCTGAAATAGTTGAGTAGCAGCAATTCGCTAACCGCCCCCTATGAAGGGACGCCACTGCGGTGTGCTTAGGCTTACTTTCATATAATCGTAGCACAAATTCTGCATCCTCTTCATTAAATACATCACTCATAGTAAGTCCATAGCTTCAATGATTGCTTTAACCTCTGGGTGATCCTCATTGAGATTCAAGCAATAATGATTGGGAGACTCGCTTTCCTCATACATTGAGAACACAATTCTCATACGCACAAGCTTTTTAATACGTCCCTCATCAGGTAAGTCGGCTGTGTAGTAACTGAAAGTGAAGCGGTTTAATCTCTCATAAAATCGTAGCACAATAGCAGCATCATCGTCATCAAATACATCAGTCATAGTAGCTCCATTACATCAATGATTGGTTTAACCTCTGGGTGATCCTTATTGAGCTTCAAGTAATACTCATCTGGACCAGCACTGCCATGATACAGATACAACAATGAGGAAACAGCTCCCATACGCTCAAGCTTTGTAAGACGTTGCTTATCTGAAAAGATAGTTGTGTGAGCGTAGAGGTTAAAGTTCTCATAAAAATGTAACACAAGAGCAGCATCCTCTTCATCAAATACATCAGTCATAGTAGCTCCATTGCCTCAATGATTGCTTTGACATTTGGATGATCCTTATTGAGCTTCAAGCAATAATGATTGTGAGACTCGCTTTCCTCATACATTGAGAACACAATTCTCATACGCACAAGCTTTCTAATACGCCACTTATCAGATAAGTCAGCTTTGTAGTAACCGAAAGTGAAGCGGTTTAAGTTCTCATAAAAATGTAACACAAGAGCAGCATCCTTGTCATCAAATATATCACTCATAGTAAGTCCAATGCATCAATGATTGCTTTGACGTCTGGGTGATTCTGATTGAGTATAAGATAAAAGTCTCCGTCGAGGGGGAAGCTACCATCCACGGCATATTCATATTCCCCTGATATCCCACGCAAAACATGCATACGTTTAAGTTTTCGGATGTTAATCTTATCTAAGTCCTCTAATCTAGTTACGTGAGCGAACCCGAGGAATTCTTCATAAAACGTTGATACAAAAATTGCATCCTTGTCATCAAATACATCCGTCATAGTAACTCCATTGCATCAATGATCATCTTGACGTCTGGATGGTCCCTATTCAGCCTGACATACCACTCATCCAGATGTTTCTGGGTCTCATCTAAAACCCCCATAAGCTCAAATCTTGAGATATGCTCTATTGTAATATCAAAACAATCGCAATCTGACATAGTTGAGTAGTAACAATTCCCTGGCCCCCGCCCCCGATACAGGTAAGCCATTGTGGTGTGGTCAGGATTACTTTCATACAATCGTAGCACAAAAGCGGCATCTTCGTCATCAAATACATCAATCATAGTAACTCCATTGCATCAACCAATTCTTTAATTTGTGGGTGAGCAGTGTTCAGGGTGTATCCTTTAT
>Ga0307948_1001616_pt1:5000-16101 | contig 16101 bp, 16 predicted proteins | sample OrgLakmetagen280_FD_201824 | JGI IMG/M metagenome (GOLD analysis project Ga0307948, IMG submission 201824) | Saline water microbial communities from Organic Lake, Antarctica - #280 | ecosystem: Environmental > Aquatic > Non-marine Saline and Alkaline > Saline | place: Antarctica...
GTATGTGTGTGGGCGTCATGAGCGTTCAGCATGCACGCTAGACCTTGGTTTGGTTTTCAACGTCATTCATACCAAAATGCAGAATCAGTGCATCAGCCACTTATAGGACATTCCTCCACTGTCAACTTATCCGCTCCCTCCCCCTACACACACTCACACTCTCACACTCACACACACACAAGGGCACGCGCACACACACACGTACACACACACACAAACAAGGGCACGCACACACACAAACACATGCGCACATCCCTCCTGCAGGGCATGAAAAAGGTGAGTTCCGTAACCCACCTCCCTGCCCTGTACACCCCGCCTCTTCCTCCTCCCTGCCCCTCTCCCGACCCTCACGCCCCCCCCCTGCGCTCCCCGACCTCACCTTCCCTCTCCCTCCCCGCCCCTCTCAAATTGGCACCCCAACCTGGATCCATCTCCTCCCACCTCACGCCACCCAATGCAGCAGTGCTCAGTCTGCAGCAGCAGCAGCAAAGTGTGTACCACCGGCACCAGCACTTGCTGCAGCAGCCGCCACTGCAGCAGCAGCAGCTCTCTCAATGCATGACTAGCTCGCTAGGGAAGGAAGGCTGCAGCAGCAGGCTGTCCCTGGCAAACATGGGCAGCGGTGGGTGCAGTGTACAACTGTGCTCAACAAATTGTTATTCACCCTTTTCTTTCTCACTGTAGTATTTGTTGTTCAAAAGGCGTGGTGTTTTGTGTTCGCTGAGGACGTGTTTGGTGTCCACTGAAGTTTGTAGCCCATGCTCACCACGTAAGAGGTGTGTGTTGTGATTGTTGAGCACCGTGCTGCGCGTGCACGTACGGAGGGATGGGGTGGGTGGGTAGGTGGGTGGGATCCTAGGTCAAAGGGGCATGGGTGTTGGTGTGTAGGCAGTTGTGTGTGGGTGCTGCTGTGCGTACATGTACGGAAGGGTGGGTGGATTCCTAGGTCAAAGGGGCGCGGGTGTTGGTGTGTAGGCATTTGTGTGTGGGTGCTGCTGCGCGTTCATGTACGGATGGGTGGGTGGGTGGATTCCAAGGTCAAAGGGGCGCGGGTGTTGGTGTTGAGGTGTCTGTGTTTTATTTAGTCAGCATTATAGTGGCGGCAGACTGGCTGCTGAGAACGGACGTAGGTAGTTGACATGACGGATCAACATGCACAGACCATACACACTCATACACACACAGGGCATATCATGGCCACCTACCAGCACCTGTCAAGCATGAATCACGCAAGCACGCAACAGAACGAATGTGCACACATGCACAAACACACAAACACACACACACACACACACACACACACACACACACGTACTCACACGCCCGCACACAGGCTTCCTCATGGCCACCCACAGCACCTCCCTTGCGCGTGCCGCCAAGCAGCAGCAAGAGCAGCAACAGCAGCACGCAAGTCTAGGCAGCACTGGGAGCCGAGCAGCAAGAGGGGATGGGGTCATACCCCTGAGCTCCATTTCTTCTGGTGAGGTCATTTCTTCTGGTGAGGCTCTTGCCAGGAAGAGCAGGATTGTCGATGCTTGGGGGGAGAGCTTTGGGAATGGAAACTGAGTGCGCACCTACACCTGCACTCGCACACACAATCATACACACATGCATGCTCATGCACAATCATACACATATGCAATGATCATACACACACATTCAGTACACGCACATGCACACACACGCACACACCTCATTATGGCATGTCCATCTTGCAGGTCGGGCCATTGGTGGTGTAGAGGAGGAGGGCCTGATAAGCCCTTTTTCCAAATGGAGTGCACGTGCACATGCCGCCAACATGGGTTCGTTGACCAGGTGCAGCTGATGTATGCTGTGATGTACTAGCTATTGCATGTCATGATGTGATGAGGTATGCTGTGATGTGCTAGCTATTGCATATGAGTCGGACTGTGTATGAGTCGGACTGTGTACTGAGACTGTATTTCATCCAGCACAAACTTTTGTGTATACACACAGAACACGGTGGGCTAGAACAAAGAAAGTATGCTCCCACTAACACACACACACACACGCACACACACACAATAAATATAAAGCGGGGGGCTAAATTTAAGCAAGGGATTTGGCTTGTATCAGAGAAACAGAGAAACAATCTGAGTGGGACATCAGTTGCGGTGTTCTATTGAAGGGAATATAAAGCCCTTGATGCCGCAAAGAGGCCGAGTGCTCGAAGACACATACGCATGAACATATGAGTATCCAAATACATGGATACACACATACTTTTAATTTGTATATACACAAACACACAAACATGATGCCTGAGGCTGTTCACAAGATACACATACACACGTGTGTAATTATATATGTATCTACATGCATTCATATACACACTCACATACACAGGATGCCCAACGAGCCTGCACCCTGGGGCCACCACCACCACCACAATAAAAGTCACACGTTGCAAGCAGACGCAACGAAGAGCTCCATCGCACGGGTCAGCTACAACCACGTCAATGTGCGTATCTGCTGCACGATATGTGCACAGTTTACCTGTGTCTGTGTGTGTATGTGCCAACGGTGGTGTGTTTGTGGTGTGCTTGATCAAATTTGGCAGACGCCAGCACCACATAGCAAAGGTGTGTTGTTGATACATTGTGTGTGTAAGTGTATGTGAGGGTTTGTATGTGGTGTGCGAAAGTGTATGTGAGGGTTTGTATGTGGTGTGTGTGTATATGTGGTGTGCGTGTGTGTGTGTAGAGGAGACAAAAGCATGTGCAGCTGCCGTAATATGTAAGACAGGTGGAGCGTGTCATGCTAAGTGTCTTGCGAAGTGACATTGCCTTCATGTGTTCCACTAGAGCTTGCTCTGGCTTCAATGCAACACAACTTGCACAGCGCCTTACGGGTGTGGAGCATACACACACGCAGGGGTAATTAATGGCACACATTTGAGCACACACACACACACACACACAAATACACACACAAATACACGCAAGCATACGCACGTGCACACTGCAGGATTTTGCAGAGATCTGGAAAGGCATCAACGCAGATGTGTCCGTGCGCTCAAAGCTCACGTCAGAGATGAAAGGCCAGGTATGTAGTGTTGGGGGACAACCACGTAAGGTAAGGTAAGGTTACATCACTATATATAAGATAAGCACGTAAGAACTAGTGTCTGATACATCATCCCACCGTCCTACGGTGGATCAAAAGGAGTTTTCCTTCCTCACACAGTGAATCAGCCACCGCCAATGGCTCATCATCTTGCTTACTCAGCCATTGCTTATTCAGCCATTGCTTACTCAGCAACCGCCAATGGCTCATCATCTTGCTTACTCAGCCATTGCTTACTCAGCCATTGCTTACTCAGCCACCGCCAATGGCTCATCATCTTTTGCTTATGCTGAGGCCTGCAGGTAGACTGTGCAAAGCTGCAAAGGTGAACTTTTCCTGCACTTTGTGCCCCACCACTAGTGACCACTCACTGCATGCAACAAGTTAACTGTGTCTGTGGGCACTGTTTTATACCCCACAGGTGGAATGTGCATACTTGACAGGAGCATGTATGAAGGCAGCGCCTATGCATGCCTTCCCCTCTGTATTTGTGCCCCACAGGTAAACACTGTGTTTGTGGACACTGCTTTTGCACCTCGCAGGTGGACACTGCATACGACAGGAGCATGCGCGGAGGCACCGCCTATGCTGTGTCCCAGGGTCAGACTGGGGTCCAATTACAGGGGGGGCCAAGCAGCAACGGCCAGCAGCAGATAAAGGCCAAGCCAATTAGCAATAAATCTGTGAGGTGTGTGTGTTCACGTGCGCGTGAGTGTGTGCGTGCGCGTGGGTTGTGACTGTGTGTGTGTTGGGGGAGGTGTGGGCATCTGTGTGCGCAGTTTCAGCGTTTGTGTGCTTTCTCATGGTACGTGTTTGTGTGTTTGGGGAGGTGTGAAATGGTGCTTTGGACCTTGCGATGCCTTGCTTAAGCCAAAGAGCGAAAAGAGAGAGATGCTTAAAAGAGGCGTGGACATGCCTGCAACTTAAAGGGACTGGCGCACAGCACGTGTATTCAGTGCTCCTTGCCAATGTTTGACGAAGGCACTCACCAGGGCATCGCCATTTGTATCCTCTTATCGCTGCCAAACTTGTCCATACCAAACGTGCCCCTTCCAACACTGTTATCAGCTCTCGTCAGGAGACGGTTTCAGGTCAAGCCTGCAGCCCTCCCGATCCCCATTGATACTGTTTCTATTTTTACTCTATGAATGGAGGAGTTTCACGGTACCCGGTGCCAAAGTGGCTCCTTTTCCTTATTTAATGTGGGGAGTGGTTTTTAACTGCCTGTGTAGCTTTTTCTTTTTCTTTTCCTCTTATCGTTGCCTCATCATCCCACAGTGCATGCCTGATGTGCATAAACACGTCTGCTCTCCCTCTAACTTACAGCTCTAGCACACACATACACACACATTTGCGCAAACGAGTGTACGCACACGCACGCCCTCTGCAGCTTTGCGTCCAACATGCCCAAAGGCAAGCTGCCTTCCAACAACGTGGCTGTGGTATACCTGGCCCCTGAGATTCTCCGCGCTGCCAGGAAAACCGACAAGAGAGGGCAGCAAAGAGATGGAGGTGCTGAAGGTGGTGGCAGCTCGTCTGTCACTCTGTCCCCTCAAGCAGACACATTTGCGTTTGCCAAGGTGCGCTGTCGCGAGTTCAAGAATCGGGCCAGCAGGTTTGGGCGCGTGAATGAACCAAAACCCTTTGTCTAAAATGAGGAGGCCACGAATCGGGCCAGCAGGTATGGGCGCGTGAATGAATCAAAACCCTTTGTCTGCAATGGGGAGGCCAAGAATTGGGCCAGTAGGTATGGCACGTTAATGAATATGATAGGGAACGGAAGGGAATGATACCTGACAGCTTGGTCTTCCGGTATATACTCTTATCTTGTGCAACACGCGAGCCTGAAATGCAAGCCTGGCCCGCCAAACCCCCCAGGTTGCTCCTCTAGAAATACCCATAGGCTTAAATTGTATTGCATATAAAATGTGCAACTGATTGAGAAGACTATATAATGACATCAGATCAGCAACACAAGGGAAAGAGCTCAACGGGTCGTGATATGCTATGGGGTCAGGGTTTAGGGAATTAAGGCTCCAGATTTGTGAGTTAAAATGTACACCCCAGAGGACACGATCACATGGTAGACATCTGATTTGCTGCTGTGCTTTGCGTGTGTACATTTTTGTCACGCCTCATTAAAGCAACGCAGCATTTGCTTATTTGCCAGCTCTGATCATTAATAAGTAAGTTTGCACTCCCAAAACACTATTGGTGGTTGATTTGGGAGCTTGTGCGGAGGCCTCATTCACCCAAGACCTGGTCTTACGTGACTAACACGCATACACACTGCAAGAAAACGCAGGTGATGTACCAGCTGTTTTGGAGATCACTTCTTGAGCCAAAAGCCCCCACCGCTGCAGAGGAGTGGAGCGCAATTCAAGACTATGTGAGGAGGGTAGCCAAGGTAAAGAAATTAATCGAATCAGTCCGTCAGTCAGTCAGTCAATTGAGTAGCAGTTCAGAAGGTGGGCAGCTGCTTGTGCTCACGTGTTTTTAGTTGTGAGATGCAACCACTGTTGTGTACAGATGAGTGGAGAACACAGGATCTGGAGTGACAGTGCAAGAAGAGCAGGGTGACATTCTGATGCCTGTATGGTGAGCTGGGAGAGCAGAGGTCTTGTGAGGTCCTGTGTGTGTGCGTGCGTGCGTGCGTGCGTGTGTGCAATCCCTCTATTCTTCTTACACGTGTGTATAACTATGCGGCTGTGTGTGCCTGTGTGTCAGGTATGCATACCCTCTAGGTATACGTACTCCTTAGATATACACGTACTTTCTAGCACATAATGTTAAGAAGGGCACACACATTGGCACAAATGGGCACAGCCTTTTGATGATTCACCCACCATGCCATCAACCTGTCACATTTGGCTGTTTGTGTAAGGCAGACGCCAGTGCACGTAGAGAAGCTGGTGCGTGCAAATAGCAAATAGCAAATAGCGTCTCAACAAGCGCACACAACCTTTTGCACCAGCAGCCAACAAACACCCATATGAGCTGTTGTCTTGACAAACACACCTGAATCAGTGTTGTGCGTTTTTGGGAGCACATGATCACATGATCACATGACACAGGTGTGGGTGACATGTGCCTAGTCGAAGCATCATTTCCATACCTGCATAGATGCGTTGCTCACATAATGTAATTCCAGCATGATTCTCAGGAGCACAGCACTGAATCACGTGCCCCTGTGTACGGGCAGTCTCCAGTATTATTCCAGATAGGAGGTTAAAATTGTTTGCAACAGGTCATAATTCTCTTTGCCATCTTACAAGAAGTGTCACATGGTATTGAAATCAAACTGTGGGGCTTGCACAGGCAACTCACATCATCATAGGTGGGGCACAGCAACACAAATGGTCATTGTCCAGCCGTAACGCTCCTGCTCCTAGGCAAATATACACAAAGCACGACTTCAGTTTCAGGTTTGCTTGCAGTGCCCTAGCTTTAAGGGGCCATGAGGTCACTCTCGATTGTGATGCAATCAAGGTTGCCTGTTCTAACATGACCAGCCCCCATAAAGAAGGTGCTAGAAATTGCTGACATAAATAGATCAAAATGCCAAATTATAAGACATCCTTACACAGCAACTTGTGACTAATAAATTAGAAAAGGACGTGCTGGAGATTGCTGGCATAGCTAGACCAATTTGCTGAAATATGGGGCTACCAAGAGCAGGTTCCCTGTGCCTTGTATAGGACGTGGTGGAGACTGCTTACATAAAAGACCGAAATGCTGAAACACAGGGCTACCGAGAGCAAGTTCCCGTGACTTGGCCAGCCCCCATAAAGGACCTGCTGGGAAAATGCTGGGCGCAGAACCCTGCAGAGCGACCCAGCATGGCGTGGATTTTGGAACAGCTGAGACTTATGAGGTTCGACCCAAAGCTACGCAGGTGAGAGCACACAGCCCCTGACTTGTGGGTGAGAGAGTGTAGAGAGTAGTAGGTGAGAGAGTGTACGCAGGTGAGAGAGTGTACGCAGGTGAGAGCACACCGCCCCTGACACACACCCTGATTTGTGACCAAGCCATCGGTTTTGAAGGACCTCAACAAAGGTTTTACGGCGAATTCAAACTTTCCTAGCGCGTGTTCAGCCAATTTGAGCACTCTGTAAGCGGCACGTGGCCACAAATGATGTCCCGTCTAAGGAACAGTCGTCGATGTTGATAGTTGTCTGTTGATGCTCATCCTGTCTACCGGTCGTAGCCCTACTAATCACTAGCTTTACGCCTTGTGTCAACAATAGCTAAGGGACGAGCGTGGATATGCTATTTTGTAGGCACAGCAAATCCCCTGTTAGGGCGTGCCCATCAAGTTTAAAAGCTTTCTTTGGGGGGACACAAATTGTGAGATTGTGTAAAAGCTTAAAATTTCCGATCCTGTGTGATCAATTCTGGTCTTTCCAAAGTGCTTGTCCACTTCCCAACCATTGCTTCCTCTTACCCAGGGATCTGGCAGAAGCTGACCGCCATCATCGTCTTCATGTCCGCCCTGGAGACTCTCCTGAGGACGGTGAGAACGAAGAAGTGTGTTAGAAGTAGCAGCATATGGTTCTCTTTCCTGCTCGGCTGCTGCCTTGCTCACTGCAGGTGGGTATTGCTACAATGTGTGCTGTTGCATCGCGTGTTTTGGTTTGTCTGCACGTGTGGTGCAATCAGTGTTTGTTGGAGTTTGGGATTTTGCATCTTACCCCTTAAGTGTCGTTATGTTGTGCCACATTTTCCTCGGCTGCTAAAGCTGCCTCAGTGTCCTTAAACTACAGGATTCAATAAAGCCACTACACGATTCAATAAAGCCAACTACACGATTCAATAAAGCCAACTACACGATTCAATAAAGCCACTACACAATTTACAAGATGTCTTCCTTGGAGTTCTGAGATTCATACTTTGGAGTTAGACTGTTGCCTAAAAAGATTCTGACTTGGTTACCTAGTATAAAACTGAGTCCTCAAGACGTCGCTTCCCTCTGCTTTCCTTGTTTTTGGCGAAGCCCCCCCTCGTGGGGGCGTGAGCACCCCTTGCATTGACCACTTCCCACCACACTTAACACAAGCCTCTCCAGGCCCATCCACGGCACCTCCAGGCTGAGACTCGACATAGGCTCCTAACTAATCTTTCTACCGTGTCAGACAAATTCTGGGACCCTGGGGTGCCGTGTGTAAAACTTTCGAGCAAATTTTTATGTCTGGAAGCTCCAAGAAGCTGCCCAGGATTCCTCAACCAGGCTTTCGGACCACTTCCTGCTGGTGCAGTGTCAATCAGCACACTTTCCGGTTGCGAATGCTGTGTCAGGGACCCGGGTGTGTTCCGGCTGCAAAGTTCACGGTTGACCAAGCAAGCAGAATAAAGTAATACTAATTTTGATGGGTTGTATAATTTTATTTTAGTCAGATGTTCTGATGCGCGGAAGTTTGCTTGGACGGGTCCCTTCAGAGACGCGGTCCTGTTGGTTTGAAGTGCTTGTGGGGCGTGTGATTAAAGGCATGGAGCGCACGGTGCAGGCGCTTGCCGCGCACGGTGTGTTGAAACGGTGTTCAGACATTGTGGCCAGCCCAGGCACCATGCTCGCACCTGCCCTATCCTCTTAGCATACAGGGAACAGCAGCAGCAGCACATTTTCACGCCTTAGAAAAGGCTGCTCTAGCACAGCATCATGCACACCTTTATCTGTAGGGCAGCAAGGCACACACACAGGTGTGCATGCACACATGCGCACACACATGTGGACGCACACACACACGTGCACACACACGCACACATACAAACACAAACGCACGCGAATACACACAGGCGTGCACACACACACATACACACATATACACATGCACACGCACAAACACACTGACACACACACGCGCGCACACATACATGCACATGCATATGCACGCACACACACACAAACTCACACGCACACATGCATATGCACGCACGAGTTGCGCGTGTGATGGGCTTCACCAATTTCTCAGCGTCGCTAGCGACGCTCCCTCACTTGTCCACCTTCCTCTTGTAGTCCACGTCACGTGGTCCACGTCATGTGTGTCTAAACCTGTATAGACCTCTTTGTTTCTAACGCGCTTGCAAATGCTGACTGTCATTGCAGTGATGCTTTCACCATCACCGTCAGACGGTATGGTCGGCTGCCCTTGCGTATTGAGCTGAATTCAACTCTCCAAGCGTCCAGGATCATGTGTGACGGTCCAACCATCTGAAGGGCGTGCCAATGCTGGACTCTTCTTTTAACTGGTGGTGGGATAAGCAAGAATCTTGCGCTCTGTGACTCCAGGATGGTGCTGCAAAGGGTTCTGAAGTAAGCTACCTTCAGAAGGAGCTGCATGGAAGGAAGGATTGCACTAGCAAGTTTATAAATGAGGTAGAGAAGATTCGGTGGTACTGATTAAGCAGCATAATTAGGACGCTCAAATGTATGCAGTAACACAGACAAACAACGGCTACTAATATTTTCCGTTCCTTGAAGGCCTGTTCCCCGTCCCACTCCAGGATGAATGCTTGCGTCAAGCTTATCATAATGACATATCCTCAACGAAGTTTCTTCAAACTATCACAACACGTTTGTCTTCATTAGGAATATCCTCCACACATCAGGCACATTGTGAGGAGCCTTCAAGCAACTTCATTTCGACTTTTAGCCCCACTGTTCATGGTTTGGCTTGGGTTGGTGCTCTGTGAAGGAGTGTTCTGCTCTTGTATGGTAGGACTAGTTGTTTAATACTTTTACTTTGGTAGCATTTGCAGTTTACTTGCACAGTGATTGCACAGTGATCTTAATCAGCGTGGGTTTTTACTTTTTCTTGTAAAACTTGCAAGGCATCAATGAGTGGGTTTAACCTTATGCACTGCGTGGATGAATTACAGTTTCTGACATATAGCTGAAGTTGTGTTGGTCATGATTACATGGAGCTTTGGTGTTTAGGACGCTTTTAGCCCACAATAAGAGTATCGACTCAGCTTGCTGCAACCTGAATGTCATGTGTCATTGTGCCTCTCCTCCTATTTAGACAGGAAAAGCTACAAGAAACAATTCAAGCTGTTGACGACAAGTTTGTTCATTACTGCAACATCCAAATCGTTTATCCAACGCAGCCATGACGCACACACAGCCACTCCGCAACCTAGGAGTTTTAGAAATTCATATGGAATATATAACTTTAATGACTAGTTTTCATTGAATGGTGAAGCTGATTTAAAAAATGACAAGGCATCTAGCGCAACCCCCACGCACCAGTTCTATAATAAGATACTCCAACAGTAGAAAAACCTATACCTCCCAATCAGCTAACCCACAACTCCCACTCGTTTCCCTTCCTACTAACGACAAGTGATGGAGCGTCGCTAGCGGCGCTGAGAAATTGGCAAAGCCCGTCAAGCGCGCAACGTGTGCATATGCATTTGCAAGTTTCAGCCCGGGAGGTGCCGTGGATGGGTCTGAGGAGGAGGTCTGACCCCCTTTTAACAAATTGTTACTCAACATCTGTACGCACCGCATCCCAGGGTCCCATAATTTAATTGGTTTGGTAGAAAGCTTGTTCAGGGTTTAGAAGCCTATGTCGAGTTACAAGGTTTACGAGGTATACAAGATAAATGTCGAATTACAGCCCGTGGGGTGGCCTGGGTATGCCTGGGGAGGCCTGTGTGAAGTGTGGTGGGAAGTAGACAATACTAGGGGCACGAGGGGTGCTTCGCCAAACAACAACTAGTAGTTGCTCTAAGTAGACTAACAGCCCTATTGAACGAAGAATTTGATCCTGCGGAGGCAGAAAATGTAGCCAAACGACTGCTTAGCCACAAGAACAAGGAAACCTGCATATGTATTGAGAAAAGAAACGCCTCGATCAAAAGGCAGCTCAACCTAAAAGTGCGAGCACGCCAACGCGCTTGCCTCCACGCCAGCAAGCTCCACCTAGCCTTAAAAGGAAACAGCATGTTTTTAACGATCTCAAACTCATTTCAGAAGTCACCTCCGCCCGCAAGCCCCCCCCCCCCAAACTTTAGC
>Ga0307948_1001618_pt1 | contig 16093 bp, 16 predicted proteins | sample OrgLakmetagen280_FD_201824 | JGI IMG/M metagenome (GOLD analysis project Ga0307948, IMG submission 201824) | Saline water microbial communities from Organic Lake, Antarctica - #280 | ecosystem: Environmental > Aquatic > Non-marine Saline and Alkaline > Saline | place: Antarctica: Organic Lake...
GCGCAGCGTCGCCACGGCCAGCTTGCGCGCCCGCACGAGCCCCACCAGATCGCCGCGCATCAGCGTGATGCCGGCGCTTTCCACCGCCACGTCGGCGCCCGTGCTCATGGCGATGCCCACGTCCGCCTTGCCCAGCGCCGCGCGCACGGGGCGCGGCAGGCGCGACAGGTTGCGCCACAATCCCGGACCAAGCACATGCCGGTTGTAGCCGCCGAACACCTCGTCGGCCCCGTCGCCGGTCAGCGCGACGGTGACATGCGCGCGCGCCTGACGGCATAGCAAGGTGGTGGGAATCTGGGAACTGTCGGCAAAAGGTTCGTCATAGATGCGCGGCAGCTCTGGAACCAATGCCAGCGCATCCTCTTCGGTCACATGCAAGGTCTGATGGGCACATCCCAGATGACGGGCGACCGCCTCGGCATGCGGCGACTCGTCGAAGCGGCTGCCCGAAAAGCCGATCGAGAAGCTTTGCACCTGCTGTGCCGATCCCGCCTGCATAAGCGCCGCCACGAGCGACGAATCAATCCCTCCAGACAGGAAACACCCCAAGGGCACATCGCTGATCTGTTGTTGCGAAACGACCTCCGCCAGCAGGTCTTCCAGCCAGCGCCGACGCGCCGGGGCCGCATTGGGGGGCGGGGTCTGCAAGGCAGCACCGCCGGCCAGAGCGCCAAAATCTTGCCAACTGCCGTGAACCGGGGCCTGTCCGGCCTGCAAGCTGACCATGCCGCCGGGCGCGACACGCATCAGCCCCTGCATAAGGCTTTCATGCGCGTCTACATAGCCGCGCGCCAGATAGGCAGCCACGCCGCCACGCGACAGGCCGGGCGCGAACCCCGGCAACGCTCGCAGCGCCGAAGGTTGGGATGCAAAGGCCCAATGCCCGTTCCAGTCGGCCCAATAGAGCGGCTTTTCCCCCATACGGTCGCGGGCGAGGGACAGGGTCTGTGTGTCACGGTCCCACAGGGCAAGAGCGAACATCCCAAAAGACGCTTGCAGCGCAGGCACCAGCCCCCATGCTGCAATCGCGGCCAAAAGGGTTTCGGTATCGGAATGCCCGCGCCACTCGGGGGCGTGCCCCTGCGCTGCAAGCGCTTTGCGCAGGTTCAGATGGTTGTAGATCTCGCCATTGAAGACGATGACGAACCGCCCGCAGGCAGACTGCATCGGTTGCGCACCGGCGTCTGAAAGGTCGATGATTGCCAACCGTCGATGCCCGAGCGCGACACCACGCTCCGCGTCACGCCAATGGCCGTCTGCATCCGGACCACGCGCCCGGATCGCGTCGGTCATGGCCTGCAAAACCGCGGGCGCGGGCGCCATGGCAGCGGAACCCTGTCCCAAAAGCCCTGCAATGCCGCACATACCTAGCCTTTCCCGCTCAATCCGAACTCTGCCAGAACCCTTTTCGTCTCTGCGCGCGACAATGTCGACTCTCGGTCGCGCCAGGCCCGAAGCAAGCGCCCAAGCCCGCCGAAGCGGGCCTGCCCGTTCGAGACGTTATTGGCATGTAGCACTGTCATGCTCAATGGATCGGGCATATCTTCGACACGGCCAATTCGTGCGCGCAGGTTTTCATGGCGCGCGATCAGGACGGTGCGCGGCCCGTCCCCCCACGGGCCCGACTCCCACCCGGTCGGGCCGGGCGCTTCAAGGACCGAGGCGAAGGGCGACACCACGTCGGAGCGGAAGCGCTGCGCGCGCGGACTGCCTTCGCGCCACCAGGTCAGGGTCGGGAAGTCGATGACCAAGGGCAGCTCGCCGGGTGCCGCCTGCGCCGCGCGGGCGTGCAAGCGCGCGATGAACTCCGGATGCAACATGTCGTCATTGTCCAGCCGCGAGGTCAAGAGCGCCTGCCCGGTCCCGGCCCGCGCGCGGATATCGGCCAGCATTTCGGCCGGATCGTCGATATGAATGGCCCGGAAGCGCGGATCATCAAGCAGCGGGGCAAGCCGGTCCAGATAGGGCACGGTGCGCGCCCGATCGAAATACACCAGCCATGTAAAGTTCTGCGAGGTCTGACGGCGGACTGACGGTTGGCAGAACCGCGCGAACAGGTCCATGCGGTGGCGCATCCAATCCTCGGAATACGGATACAAATCGCCGTAATTCAGGTTGAACCGGGTAATCAGGAAATGGCGGAATGGCGGCGCTTCCCTCATGCGGGCGTGTCCTTTAGTCGTGCAGCCAGCGGCGTCAGGCGCGGCATGAAATGCCGCATGCCCGCCACCGACCAGTGATGCCCATCGATCCAGTAAATATCGGTACAGGATGTGATATCGACAGCTGTGTCCAGAGCGATTAGCCCCTGCAAAGAAACATAGCGCACCCCAAGCGATCGCGCAGCTTCGGCGGCGCGGTCGTCCATTTCGGAAAACAGCCGGGTCTGCCCCGGTCGCAGCGCGTGCCGCGCCGTGCATCCGGCGCGCAGCAGCCCCGCAATCGGAAGGTAGTGTCCCAGCCCTGACCCGAGCCAATGCACCTGCGGACCACCCGGCAGGGATATCTCTGCCAAAAACCCGGCCACATGGTCGATATTGGTCTGGTTTACGGAAATTCCAGCCACCGGCTCTTCCGGGCCGATGCGCTCGAACATGTCCGGTGTGCCGGCATGCGCCGTGCCATCCGTCAGCAGTGACTGCCCGACCACATGGTAGACAATGTCCGAAAACAGCGCGGGCGCGTCGCGCAGCAAGGTCCGCAACTCTCGCGCATGGGTGCATTCAGGCCGTTGCGAGAAGCTCTGACACCCGTCCTGGGCAAGGGTTACAACAAATGGGCGCTCCGTAAGCCAGTGCAAGCCGGGCATCACCATGCGAGCATGGCTATCGCCCGCCACCAGCAGCCCCGGCCCATGCTTTTCCCGACACGCGCGCAACCTGTCCATATGGCCGTCAAGGCGTGTCAGTTGCATAACACAGGGCACCGCCGGGTCAGCACGCCAGCCAGCCCCTTCGGCCCGTGCCTGTTCCCACAGACGATACATCTGGACCTGCGCCACGGCCGCATTTTTCATCCATATGTCGCGCCGTCCTTCCGTCACATGCCCATGGACCCCCACTGCCAGCAGCAATGCCAGACTGGGCAGCAGAACCGCGCCCAACCGGGCCGGGGGCGCGAAGGTGGCGCCCGGGCGCCGGAACGGCTGCTCGACAAAGCGCCACGTGACATAGGCCAGCGGAAAGGACAGCGCCCCTAGCGCAAGCATCAACCACAGGGGTGGCGCGGACAGGTGGGCGATGCGCGCGAACGCCATCAGCGGTTGGTGCCACAGATAGGCCGAGTAGCTGACCAGCCCGATCCCCACCATGGCCCGCCATGACAAAAGCCGGCCGGTCCAGCCACCGGGCCGCGCGAACAGGATCACCGCCGCCGTGCCCAGCACCGGCACCAAGGCCCAGAGCGAGGGAAAGGGCGTCGTGCCATCGAACCACAGGACCGATAGCATGATCGCCCCCAACCCCAGCGCTACAAGCCCGTCATGCCCTGCACGCGAGCGCGCGGTCAGCCAAAACGCGCAGAGCGCGCCCACCAGCAATTCCCATGCCCGCGTCGGCAACAGGAAGAAATTTGCACTGGGCATTGTGTCGGCGGCGTAATGGCTCAGGCCAAGGCTGATCAGCGCGAATACCGCCAGAACGCCCGCCACACCTCGCTGTCCAAAGCGCCACAGAACCGCCATCAGCAGCGGGAAGACCAGGTAGAACTGCTCCTCGACCGACAGTGACCACGTGTGCAAGAGCGGCTTTTCTTCCGCCGCTGCCGCGAAATACCCCGACTCGCGCCAGAACAGGATGTTCGATCCGAACAGCCCCACCGCAACCAGCGACCGTGCGAAATCACGATACTGGTCGGGCAACATCAGCGCCCAAGCGACCGGAATGCAGGCCAGCATCACCACGTAAAGCGCGGGCAGGATGCGCCGCGCCCGCCGTTCCCAGAAGCGCAGCATGGAAAACCGCCCCTCGGCGCGCTCGCGCAGGATGATCGAGGTGATCAGGTAGCCGGAAATGACGAAAAACACGTCAACCCCCACGAACCCGCCCGCAAGCGCGCCCACGCCCGCGTGAAACAGGATCACCGGCACGACGGCCACGGCGCGCAGGCCGTCTATCTCGGGGCGGTAAGTCATGGGCGGGCGTGCCTGCTCGCGGGCAAAGGGGTTGGCGTGGGGTTAGCCCGTTTCCAAGGGGAAATACAAGGCTCGGCCTGTCAGCCCGTGTCATTTCCCCCGAAGCGTCACCGAACTGCCCGAAGCCTAGGCCAAACGCGCAACCTCTGTGGCCAAAGCCGTGAGCAAGGCCCCGTCGAATTGCGGGCTGGCGTGGCGAAGGGTCCGTGCCGGATTGCCAACGACAACTGCATCCTCGCCAATATCCCGCAGGACAACACTCCCTGCGCCGACGTAGGCCCCTGCACCCACGGCCACGTCAGGAAGGATCGTAGAATTTGTCCCCAGAGTCGCAAATGCGCCAACGGTTACGCGCCCGGCCACGGCTGCCTGCCCCATGACATGCACGCCCCGCCCCAGTGTACATTCATGGTCGATGCAGGCACCTGTGTTCAAAATGGCGTAGCCTCCGACCGAGCAGAACTTCTGCACGATCACACCTGGCATAACTACACTGCCACGACCGATTTGGCTTGTCGGGTCCAAAATTGCCCAAGGCGAAAACACAGAAACCGGCAAAAGCCCGTGTTCTGCAAGGAACTCTCCGATCTTTACGCGGGCAAAGCCGTTCTGATTACCGATACAGACGACAAAACCGTCGAAATCCGGCAACCTCTTAGCCAGCGTTTTGACATCTCGGATGATCTCCAGATCGGTTGTAAGGTCTGAATTGCCCAAAGGGTCGAACACTGCACTGGCATCCGACAGTTTCTCCGTGTCCCGAAGCATGGCTTCGACAAGACGGGCCTGACTTCCCGCACCCCAAAGCAATATCGTCTTTTGACGCTCCACCTTCCGCTAGCCCGCTGACTTCTTCGAGAAAATTCCCTCATAAAAAATCCAGAACCTGTCACGCGACTCGGCCATAATCCGTTCGAAATCAGACGCTTCATGCTTTTCGTCCACAAGCTCCTGAAAGATGTTTTTGCGGCGATAGATAACCGGAGCGTTCCACGAATCGGCAAAAAGCCGTTCATTATAGGTGCCACGCACCAACACAAGGTGGCGTCCATTACGGGCGGCCTCTGTCATCGCACCAACACCACTGCGCCCTTGCCCAACCAGCGCATAACAACGCAACAAGTTCGTCATGTATTCATGACGTGACAGCGACGCCAAGAACCGGATTCGAATATCCGGTCGCCCGAAACGGCGCAGCACCGGCGACAACCATGAAACTAGGATCATGATGAACCGATATTCGATTTTATCCCACATTTTCCAAGGCTTGCGACGCTCCCAGAATAATACTGTTACCGCATGGCGCGACCGCCCGAACAGGCAGAATCTGAAAAGGTCACGCACATAAAGCCGCTTGCGGTCATAGGGCAGCGGTTTGGACAGGACCATGATCGTCCGGCGGTTGGCGATGCGTTCCAGATGGTCGATATCGTCTTTCACCCGACCGGTGAACACGGCGTAATCCGTAGGCTCAGGTAGCATTTTGCGGATCGGAAATGTGTCCGAAATATTCAAATGGCGCCCGAGGATCAATTCCAGCGTTTCCCCAAAAGGGACGCGGGCGCAACAGAAGCTGTCGATATGCTGCAGCGCATGTTTCACATCATCTGTGATGGTCTTGGTACGCCCTGCCTCAATCGACCCGAATCGGTCGAAATGAGTTTTCCACAGATCAACCTCATTGTCGGTAATGATGATCCCGACCTTATCATAGGTCAGACCCGTGTTTGATGCGAGTTCACGCAAGGCCCGCGCGTTGGCCGGATAGAGGCTTTGCAAGATAACGGCCTTTATCGCCCCGCCCTGAAGCGAAACAGCATCTTCCCAAGGCATTTCGATAATGCCCTCGGGAAGTTCGGAATTGCCAGATTTTGTCTCAGCGTCGAAGAAAACCACAACAAAACTATCACGATCAACCGAATACTCATTCACCAGAGTCGATAGCAAGGTTGGGTTATGGATATTGCCGCGACTGAGCAGCAAGATCGTCTGCATTCCCTCCACCACGGTCATGCAACGACCTCTGAGGTCTCAATCGCTGCTTCCACCTCTGCCACAATCTCGGGGACGTGCTCTGCGACCCCCGGCCAGAGCGGCAGGCGCAACAGGCAGGATCCTGCGCGATGGGCCTCGACCATCTGGCCTGACACGCGCCCGAAGCGGCGACCCGCCACCGTGTCATGCAGCGGCACATAATGGAACGGCGCGCTGATCCCGCGGCGCGACAACTCCGCTATGACGCCCGGACGCAGGGCCGGATCGGGCAGAATGATGAAATAGATGTGCCCGTTATGCACGCACCCCTCAGGCACATGCGGGCGGGCCGCGATCAGCCCGGCCTGTTCCAGCGGCGCGAACGCGGCGTGATAGGCATTCCAGCCGGCGATGCGCGCTCCGTTGATCTCGTCCGCGCGCCGCAACTGGCCCAGAAGCACGGCGGCGGCGATCTCGCTGATGACACCCGATGTGCCCAGATCAACCCAGGAATACTTGTCGACCAGCCCTTGGAAAAACTGGCTGCGGTTGGTGCCTTTTTCCAGCAGGATCGCGGCGCGGTCGCACAGGTCGGGGTTGTTGACGACCAGCGCGCCCCCTTCCCCGCAAGACAGGTTCTTGGTGTGGTGAAAGCTGAAGGTCGCGACATCGCCGCGCGTGCCGACCGCCCGCCCCTGCGCGGTTGCGCCATAGGCTTGCGCGGCATCCTCGATCAACATGGCGCCGCAGTCGCGGGCAATGGCTGACAGTCGGTCCATGTCGCAGGACACGCCACAATAATGCATCGCGTTGACAACGCGGGTTGCGGGCGTGACGGCGGCGCGCACAGCTTCCGGGTCGATGTTAAAACTGCCGGGTTCGCTATCGACAAAGACCAGTGTCGCGCCGCGCAGGGCAAAGGCCGTTGCAGTCGACGAAAAGGTGTAGGACGGCAGGATCACCTCGTCGCCCGGCCCGACGCCGGACAAAAGCGCCGCCACCTCCAGCGCGCTGGTGCAGGACGGTGTCAGGAACACCCGCTGAGGCGGCTGCGGCACGTCCAACCTGCGCGCAATCTCCTCGGTGCACAGCGCGGAGTGGCTGAAACCAAGGGTCATGTTGTCGCGTTCCATCAACTCTGTCACCAGCCCCAATTCGTGCTGCGTGAAGGTGGATTTCACATAGGGGTATTTCAGGGTCATGGCAGCGCCTGCATTTGGTCGAACACGGTCAGGGAACCGGGGCGCACACCGCCGCTCCCTCGTCACTCCGAGCTTGAGGGCGCTCTAGCATATCTGCAAAGGGAAATACCATTGGTAACCGAGGCTCTTGGAAAGAATGGGGTCAACGCCCAGCTTACCGTCGCGGCGCTTCTGTCGCGAGTTCCATTGGCCCTTCACGCTCGAACACGGCAGGCCTGCGGTTGTTGTTGGCCAGCCGCATCCCCATCAGATAAGCGACAACGAAACCAGAGACCTGCACACCCAAGAGCGCGGCTATCGCGAGAGGATTGTTATAGAGCATGACATGGCCGAGGATGCCCAGACCGATGACAGGCAGCAACAGCGCGCTGGCAAGCGGGTTTGAGACATGCCGACGGCCACGCCCAACGATCATTATTTCAAGACCGCGCATGACCAAATGATGGAAATGCAGACGGTCGGGCTGGTCCGCGCGCCGTCCGGCACGCCGCCGCCGATAAATGGCAAAGAATGTGTCCGTCACCGGCCAGAAGAACAAACCGACAATGGCCAGCATCGACACTTCGGGCTGGCGTGCAACCAGCAGGATGCCCAGCCAGACCAGCAGATGCCCGAGGGAATATGCGCCCGCGTCGCCCAGAAACAGGCGGCCATAGGGCCAGTTGAACACCAGAAACCCCAGAATGGCCGGTACGAGTAGCAAAGCGGCCAGCGCGATCCCAGGCTCTCCAACAGAGTGGGCAATCGCGGCAAGACCGAGGGCAGACAAGGCCGCGGTCCCCGAACTCAGACCGTTGACACCGTCTATCAGGTTGAAAGCGTGGCAAACGCCAGCCCCCCAAATCGCGGTGGCCAGAAGCCCGATTGCGGGGATGACCAAGATCATATCCAGTCCTGGAATATCGCTGCTCGTGACCCAATGTCCGACCAGACCCGCCGCCAGAAGTGACGCGAACGCCGCCGCGCCAAGGCGCACGCGCGGGCTAATCCGCAGGCCCAGATCTTCTGCAAGTCCGGCAAGGAAAATAGGCAGCGCGGAAATGAAGATTACCTTCAACCCCGGCTCGACCTCTTTCGGGAGCGATATGACAAAAGCAGCCAAGGCCCCGCACATTATCCCGACGCCGCCCAACCGCGATGTGGGACGGCGATGCGCCGATTGCTTGGCCTTCAGATCCGAAGGGCGGATTACCCAGTCCGGGCGAAGCTGGCTTGCTACGACAAGCAACCCGCACACCGTGAATGAAATTGCGAACATTCCAAGCGCGAGATTAATGATCTCGATTTGCATTTAGGCCTGCCTTTGATTTGACGAACAGATCCGCTGATTATGATGCATGCGCCACACTGCGCGGGTGCCAGAACAAAACTGCCTCCGCAATCTCATATCAGAGCTACATGCAGTTGTGTATCCCTAGGCACCGCACAAATCATGCTGCGTTGCAAAATAGGCGAACTTCCACCCTCTGGATCGGATCCGACCTCCGGATGGGAATGCCGACAGTATCATTCGGTCGGACGCAAGCTTCATGGAGGTCCATGACGCCAACGCGAGCCTGCTGGCCCAGATCAAGCCCTCCACATCGACGAACCGCTATCACGCCATCGCCCGGGGCGACACAAGCGTGGAGGGCGCGTCAAGCTACACCGCGACCAGCGGCCAGCCGGTATGGATCGATCTGCGTGTCACGGTCGGCGCCGACATTACCGTCACGTTCTACGTCGACGGTGTTCTGCACAGTACCGCGACGGCGGCCAATGTCGGTGGCAAAGGCAAGCCCCGCCGCGTGGTCTTCGCGAACAGGGGCCTGCATGCGAGCAATTCCAACCGCACCTCGTATTATGCCCATATCGCGGCCCTCGACGGGGTGTCGACCATCGGGCGGCGGTTCGTGCGCCGCACCCCGAACGCCATCGCCAGCTTCAACCAGATGACAGGCAGCATCGATGCGCTGCGGGATGGCAACATTGCCACGCGGGTTGCGAGCACCGCCGCGGGGCAGCGCATGTCGTTCTCGCTCACCGGTCCCTCAGGTCCGGCGGCAGTCTCCGCCATCGCAGGACTGCATCTGAAGCAGGTGGCGCAAGCCGGCACAGACGGCCCTGATGCCACGGCAGGCTTCCTGCGCATCGGCGGCGTGACCCATGACGCACCGCCCGTGACTGTGCCCATACTGGCGCCCACGCCGGTCTATGCAAGCTGGGCGCTCAATCCGGCCGATGCCAGCCCGTGGAGCAATCTGACCCTGCCCATGGAAGTCGGGATCGTGTCCGCATGAGCCCGCACCGCTCCGGGCAGGGCCATGTCCGCATGCCCGATGCCGAGTTCGAGGCGCTGATGGCCCGCGCCGCCGAGGAAGGGGCAAAGCGCGCGCTGGCCGATGTCGGCCTCGACGGCCAGGAGGCTGCGTTCGACATTCGCGATCTGCGCTCCCTGCTGGCCTCGATCCGCTTCGTGCGCCGCACCGCCGTGCAGACCGCCGTTCGCATGATCACCACCGGCGTCATCCTGGCGCTGCTGGCTGGGATTGCCGTGAAGCTCAAGGTCTTTGGTTCAGGCGGCTGACGTCTGAGCCCAGCGCGGTGCCCAGCACACATGCGCACCCTTTCCTTACCCCCCGCCATCCGAACCCGTCGCCATCCCGGCGGCGGGTTCGGTCGCATCCTCTCATCCACAGTTCAGGAGACCGTCATGACTGATCCCGTTCGCACCTATCGTCATTACCGTGAGGTACCGGAAAGTGTCTGGCGCTGGCCGAACTTCTCGCCCGCCGAGATCGCCTGCCGAGGCACTGACAAGATGCTGATCAACGCGCCTGCGCTGGACAAGCTGCAGGCCCTGCGCGACCGGCTTGGCAAGCCGCTGATCTTGCGCTCTGCCTATCGCAGTCCAGAGCACAACCGTGCGATGAAAGGTGCCCCGCAATCGAAGCACATGGATGGGGCGGCGTTCGATATCGCCATGTCGAACCACGATCCGGTCGAGTTCGAGGCGGCGGCGCAGGCTGTCGGCTTCCTCGGCTTTGGGTTCTATCCGCGGTCGGGCTTTATGCATGTTGATCTCGGGCCAGCGCGTGAGTGGGGCCAGCGGTTTCCGGTCAGGGCGACCGCCTTTGCCGAGGAAGCGCCGCTTGCGCGCGAGGTTCTGGCGCAGAGCCGCACCATGCAAGGTGGTGGGGCAGCCGGTGTCGCGACGCTGGGTGCGGCGGGCGTCGAGGTGGCGCAGGACATCCTGGCAGAGGCGCAAGGGGCGATCCTGCCGCTGGTGCCGTATCTCGATACGCTGCGATGGGTACTCATCGCCGTGGCCCTCGTGGGCATCGCGGTCACGATCTATGCGCGGCTCGATGACTGGAAGCGGGGGCAGCGATGATTGGGGCGTTGCTGGGTTGGATCGCTGCCAGCCCATGGGCGCGGGCCGCCCTGCGCTACGGCGCTGTCGCCCTCACCATCCTGCTGTTCCTGCTGTCGATCCGCCGCGCCGGTGAGCGCGTCGGGCGGCTTGCTGAACGTCTCGCAACAACGGAGAAAGCCAATGACATCCAACGCCGAATGCTGGAAGCGGCGGCTCGCCGTCCTCGTAATCGCGACGAGCTGGTTGACCGGCTGCGTGGGGGTGGATTTTGAGACCAGCGGGGCAAGTGTTTGTCCGCCGGTCGTGGAATATAGCCGGGAGTTTCAAGCGAGGGCGGCTGAGGAATTGGCGAGACTGCCGGACGGATCGGCTGTTGTCGAAATGATGGCGGACTATGCGGTGATGCGGGATCAGGGGCAGACATGTGAATTGCCGGCATCTAGGCTCAGCGAAACCCCAAAATGAACTGCTGCCGCTCGTTCGCTCATGCCGCCCCGACGCGCGAGACGCACCTTCCGATTGTCTGACGTCAGCACCTGTGGGACAGATTTGAGGTTTTCGTAACGGAGGATTTCTGGATCATCGCAGCCATCAAGGAGCGAAGATGAACCAGAAATCCGGAACATCGAAGGACGCGGCCGACAAGCTGGTCAAAGGGATCAAACGTAAGACCCGGAAGCAGTACTCGGCCGAAGAGAAGATCAGGATCGTGTTGGCTGGCCTGCGCGGTGAGGAGAGCATTGCCGCACTCTGCCGCCGTGAAGGGATCAGCGAGAGCCTGTACTACACGTGGTCGAAGGAATTCCTCGAGGCGGGCAAGCAGCGGCTGGCCGGGGATACGGCCCGTCAGGCGACCTCGCCCGAGGTCAAGGAACTCCGGTCGGAGGCAACCGCGCTGAAGGAGGTCGTGGCCGACCTGACCCTCGAAAATCGCCTGCTCAAAAAAAGCATGATCGGGGATGGGGAGTACGAGGCATGAGGTACGCCGCATCGGAAAAGCTTGAGATCATCCGCACTGTCGAAGCCTCGCATTTGCCCGTGCGCCAGACGCTGGCCATGCTCGGCATTCCCAGCACGACCTATTATCGCTGGTATGACCGCTGGTCTGAGGACGGGCTTGATGGGCTGGAGGATGTGGCGCCGCACCCGGGCTCTGTCTGGAACCGCCTTCCGGACGAGACCCGGGCCGACGTCATCGAGTTCGCCTTGGAGCATGAAGAACTGACGCCCCGCGAACTGGCGGTGAAGTATACCGATGAAAAGCAGTATTTTGTCTCTGAATCATCGGTTTATCGGATCCTGAAATCCGAGGACCTGATCACGGCGCCGGCGCATATCGTGATGAAGGCGGCCAATGAGTTCACGGACAGAACAACGCGGGCCAACGAACTCTGGCAGACGGACTTCACCTATCTCAAGGTTTTGGGGTGGGGCTGGTTCTACCTTTCGACCATCCTCGACGATTACAGCCGGTACATCATTGCCTGGAAGCTCTGCACGACGATGAAAGCCGAGGATGTGACCGCGACGCTCGACCTGGCGCTGAAAGCTTCAGGCTGTGACTCCGCAACCGTCGTCGCCAAGCCAAGGCTGCTCAGCGACAACGGATCGTCTTACATCGCCGGCGACTTGGCCGATTACCTCGAGGACAAGGGCATGGACCACGTCCGCGGTGCGCCATACCACCCGCAGACCCAGGGCAAGATCGAGCGGTGGCACCAGACCATGAAGAACCGCGTGCTGCTCGAGCATTACTTCCTGCCCGGAGACCTCGAACGCCAGATCAGCGCGTTCGTCGAATATTACAACACGCGCCGGTACCATGAGAGCCTCGGCAACCTGACGCCGGCCGACGTCTATCACGGCCGTGGTGAGCAAATCCTGCAACAGCGAGAGGAGATCAAACGGAAAACCATGCTCGCCCGGCGCTTGCGCCACGAAACTGAGAACGCGTAACATCAACCAGCGGTGAGCCAGAGCCTCCAGTCTGGAAAGCGCTCAGGCGTCCCAAATTATCTGACGACGGACAGTTGGGAGAGCTTGATGCACAAGGATTGGTCGACGACACCATCGTCATTTTCTTGTCGGACCATGGCGAGAACCTCGGTGCGCATGGGCTCTGGCACAAGATGGTCGCCTATGAAGAGTCGATTCGGGTGCCGCTGATCTTCCGCGTGCCAGGTCGAGACGTCGGCATCCGCTCCGACGCGCCTGTGAGCCTCGTCGATGTCGCACCGACGCTTGCGGCACTGTGCGGATTACCCGACCGGGCGGAATGGCGGGGGCGCGACCTGTTCGGCGATGTGCCACCCGGCGATCGCCCCTTGTTCGCGATGCACCGTCCCTTGGGCGACTGGATGGGGACCGAACCTTGGCGCATGATCGAAGTGGATCGTCTCAAATACATCCGCCATCTGGGCGGCGCGGAGGAATTCTTCGACCTTGCCTGTGACCCCTACGAGACCCGCAACCTCGCAGACGACCGCGCGAAGCAAGACGCCAAAACACAACTAGCCACGATACTTGCGCAGACTATGCGCGCCGTGGGAGATCCGCTCCATTTCGCGGTTTAAATTCGGCCGTCGTCCCGAAGCCGACGATCAAGCTTCGCTTGGTAGGCGGCCTTCGCCGCTTCGTCCACTCGAACCTGGTCGGCATAATAGATAAACCCCAGGGCGCGACGAGATCGCGAAGCGCTACGGTTGGCCCCGGCCCAGTGAATGGTTTTGGCGTGATGCATCAGCAAAGTGCCCGCACGGGCCGGCATCGCGACCGTTTCCGCCTTGTCGTTGCTCGTCCCGAAATCGGTCATTCCTTGGCTAAAGCCCAATACGCCCGTCAGGTCGTGGGGTCTGTAGCCAGCTGCTTTGTGAGAGCCCCGAACGTAGTGGATGCAACCTGTCTCGTCATCCACGTCCTCGAGCGCGAGCCACCCCGTGACCGCCGACGGCCGATCGAGGTGGAAAAAATATCCGTCCTGATGCGGTGGAGTCGGCTTGCCGATCCCGGGCGGCTTATTAAAGAATTGCATGTTAATGGGGCGCACCGGTTCACCCAACACCGCTTCGGCCACTTTGCGGACAGGCCCTTCGAACATCAGTTCGCGAAAAACCGGATCGTGATCGAAGAGCTTCTGCAACTGCTTGATGGAACTTGGGTCTGCCGGGTCTTCACGGTAGACTTGTTCCGGCGGCATCTTCGACACGCCCTCGTGCAAGAAACGATCCAGCGCGTCATTGATCCGCGACATCTCGGCGGACCCGAACAGTGGGTCGACCCGCACGTATCCATCCTGTTGGAAAACGTCCATAAGGGCCTCCGTGGTCATCTGTTCGTGTTTATTGAGCATGGTCTTATCCTTCTCCGCCCAAGCAGCATGCGGAACCGCCATTCATTGAGAAAGAGACAAAATCGATCAAGATCTGCATATTCCGATGGCAAATGACTTAATAAGGACCGGATCAATGCTTATTCCGACGAAGGTGCAGAAAATCCTGCGCCAGGATTTTGGCCGGTTCGACCATCGCACGCCGATTGGGCCTGCGCGGTGGCCCCATCACGACCTGCTTTGGATCCACGACGGCGTCGTCAGCTTGCGCCTGGAAGGCCAAATCGAATACGAAGAGATCAGTGCACCCGGGGGCCTCTTGATCTTCGCCGGGATTGGCTTTTCTGGTGCGTCACGAACGTCCTCGGCGCGCGCCTCAATTACCCATTTCACAAGTGCTCAAAACTGCGCCGAACGCAGCGCGATCAAACCGCCGACGCAATACGCGTTCCAGATTGGTGCAATGGTGGACCTGTCGCAGCGCTATGCCCGCGAAGGCGTCGCTATTGCGCGACGGGTCCAATTGCTCAGCACGATCCTACAGGCCTTTAGACCCTCGGGGACGGGCCGCCAGACCAACCGCGTTGACACAGCGTGGAACCTCGCCAACGCACGTCTGCGCGCGATCCGTGGGCTTGCCGATGTCGCCGCACAGATCGGCGTTTCCGAAAGCACCTTCCGCGATCTACATCGCCGTGCCCGTGGAGATGCAGCAGGTGCGCAGCTGACGAGGCTTAGGCTGCAAGAAGCAGAACGCCTCCTGCTCACCGGCAATATGACCGTCGCTGACATTGCCGTTGCAGTCGGGTATTCTGGAGCGGGTAGCCTGACGCACGCGTTTACCAGAGCCCGTGGCAGTCCTCCATCTGCTCATCGCCGAGCGGTAGGGCCCTTCGCTTAGTTGCGTCGTGTTGGGCAAATTGGATCGGATCGACGAGATAAGGGGCGGCTCTGTCAGAGGAACTTGGCTTGAGCCGGGCATGGCGGCTGGCTAGCGTTCATTCATGATCAATCGCTCCCCGTTCAAGTACTTCAAGGCGAGCCTCGAAATCATCCGTCTGGTGGTCATGAACCATACGGGGGCTGAATGCATCAGTTAGATCTCAGTCGCTTTTGCAGGAACCGGCCTTACAAACCATAGCTCCGCACAATGAATTCAATAGCTTAGGGGGTAGAGAAGGTTCGCTGCCAGTCGCTTTCCCTCCGCCACTTGCCCTCGCGAAAGCGTTCTCCCCGTCCGGCTGCGGCCGGATTTTTGCGTTGTTTTCGAGGGTTATGCGGAAGGGGCTGGGCACTGGCCCCGGTGCCAGAAGGCTTTGAAGCGGTCTCTGACAGCCAGTATTCTCCGGACCTCATGACTACGCCGTTTTGGTGAATCCTTCACAAACCATTGAAATTGCGACTTTTAATCCCCTGCCTGCTGAACACTTCGATTTCAGGGTCGCGCGTCGAGAAGGAACCGAAATCGAACAATATCCATGTTGGTAAGGCAGTGGGGTGAGGGTTCAGCAGCCGCATTCCCAATCCGTAGCGACGATCCCGCTTTGCAGTATATCGCTTTCACCGATTTCCATGCCGACCTTCCCCCCGAGCAGCCAGGCCGCGAGACGATCAGTTGTGGCGCTAACCTTTTCCGGCTTCCGCAATGCGCACTCCCACACCGTCGCCACTCGCCATCCGTCTTCGAGGAGTTTTGTACGAACGGCGCTGTCCCGAGCGACGTTCGCGTCGAACTTCGCCTGCCAGAAATCCGGCCGGGTCGCTGGTGTGGTGGTGTAGCGACAGCCCTCGTGGCGATGCCAGAAGCAGCCGTGCACGAAGACCACGGCGCCGTGCTTCGGAAGGACAAGGTCCGGCCGACCATGAACCTTGCCGGAATGAAGCCGGAAGCGGAAACCGCGCGCGTGCAATGCCCGCCTGAGAGCCAGCTCGGGCTTGGTGTTCTTTCCCCTGATCTCCGACATCATCCGGGAACGGTGCGTATTCCACGGGTATGTGGCCATCGAATCCATGAACATGTGGCCACGGATTCCACGAGCATGTGGCCACCGGTTCCACGGCATGTGGCCACCCCTTTGAGATAGACCTGCGGGGCGATCTGA
>Ga0307948_1001620_pt1:0-15000 | contig 16092 bp, 16 predicted proteins | sample OrgLakmetagen280_FD_201824 | JGI IMG/M metagenome (GOLD analysis project Ga0307948, IMG submission 201824) | Saline water microbial communities from Organic Lake, Antarctica - #280 | ecosystem: Environmental > Aquatic > Non-marine Saline and Alkaline > Saline | place: Antarctica: Organic...
CAGACTGTGGTTTTTCAAGGAGGGTTTTTCTGTTTAGGCAGGAGTTTTCCTTTTCCCAGTCTTATAGGTTTTTTTTCCTTCATTCTGTCAGGCCCTTGCTGAGGACCGTGTAACAACCCCCACCAAACAAAAAAAAAATTAAAGGGCACGCCTGGTATGGACAAATTTAGCAACGTAGATTATCATAATAATGACAGATTACACAGGGAACTTGGAAGCAAGTTCACATAAATCTTTGTGAACCACCCAGCCACCAAGTTCTATGGGAGTTTTCAGAGTGAGGGTGTTTGTTGACGGGGCGTGCGTGCCATCCACAAACACTCAAGGGATTGCAGAGTGATGGAGGCAGAAGCTTGGGGACCCAGGTTTCCTTTGTGCTTTCAGCTCCTGGTTCTCGAGTCTAGGTAAGGATAAATTACGTCACTGGTACTTGAGTCTAGGGTCCTTCAATGGTTACAATAGTGCGTTACAATGGGGGGATAGCCTTCAGCCAGGTTGTTTGGCTGAACGGCTGCTGACTGGTCTCGGCAAGGGTCCCTCAAGGGCCTGCTTCCTGCGCTGATAACAATAACACCACAACACCACCTAAGACCAAGTAGCCCTCAATCAAGCCTGAGACCCTGAATTAGATACATGCCATTCAAGCCAATGTAGCTTAACAAATGAAGGGTTTTACTACTTTTGAGAACGACAGAGCCAGCCAATTGATATTATAATAACACAATCCTTGTGACACAACTGCATAAACACACATAATAAGGGGGTCGTTGCCCAAAATCTAACGAAGAAAAAGAAAAACTACGCAGGGGCGATAACACCTGAAGCATGGAATAAGGAAACGGAGACGGAGCTGTCGGACAGCGAAGTATTCACGCTACCCCAGGTGGAACCAGCGACCCCGAAGAGTCTGGCCTGACCACGGGCCACTAGGCTTTCAGGGCAGCTACCCAACGAAGCTCTAGCAGCTAGTGCCACTGGTCCTGTAGCAACTGCTTTTAAGAAGTGCATAGAAGATTTTAAGAAGTTCATAGAAGAAAATGCTTCGTTCCATTGACTCAGCTGCTTACAGAAACGCTAACTTTGTGCCATGCATTATTCACAACACCGCGCAGGTTCCAAACCCCTGCAACACTGTCTGGCTGTGTGTTGTAGGATGCATCAGTGGCCTTAGAGATGAAGCACACCTCCTGGGGGCCCTTTCCTTTTAATTCTGGTAGGGTGACATTTGCCTGCAGGTACAAACGGTGCGGCGCAATATGAAATATAATAATAACATGCATTTATCCCTTGAGGAACATGCTTTGAAGAAAGAAGCATTTCAGCTCAGATTGCATGGAACAAAGTGAGGAAACCCCCCGCGTCAAATACGAATCTATGATTTCCTCCTAGTAGGCAGGGTATTCATCCAAATACCAAGGGAATATAATAATATAATATTGTTCCGACTATTCAGCACTAACTGCCTAACTTCAAACGCAAGTGTCTACTGGTCCCAGGCAAATTGACCATCCGAGCACAAAAGCGAGCATGCCACACTGCTGCTTCCCAGAGTGCTTCATAGCCACTGCAAGGGATGACTTCAACCAAACAATGCATGGAAGCAAGAGCTGACATGCTCACCTCCCAGAGCGTCCACGCCCAGGCGCGACCTGGTTTTTGTCCAGGGACCTTAAATAGCCGCGTGGGCTGCCAGCTGGCCCCACCATCTGCACTCACATCCACACGCACCACATCACACCCGCCACCGCTCCACGCATAGCCACGCACTATATTTGAACGTGTGTGTGTGTGAGTGTGTGTGTGTGCAGATACATGTGTAAATGTTTTTTGAGGGACACACAATGTCGCACCTACAAACCAAGTTGACGCTTCATGAACAATCAGTGTGATATTACAAATCTAATGCATACATCCACACAGCGTGGTGCATCAGATTCCACACCTAGTGGACTAAATTGAATGATGATTCTGATGTTGTGACATTTTGCCCAAGCTTGCACGCCATCCCTTAATCCCTTACAGTATTATCATGGGGTGACGTTTGGCTTAAGATTATGCTCTTTACCTGAATTGCTTACAATAACAGCGCACATGTCAAACGGCACATTTAAATTTCCCGTACATGCATGGTTAACATAGTTTTGGACAACCCCACAAAATTACCTGGGATGCTGCTTGCCTTTCCCTCTACACGATCCCCTGCAGAGGGCTCTGTTATTGCTGAGGTCACCGGAGCTTCCTGTGCAAGCACGCAACAATAATGTTTGTGGACAAGACACCACACATGACAAGTGTCCAAGGCAACAGCCCCCACGAGCGTGGCTGAATCAAGCTGCACTTTGTAACTATGAGCAAATCACATCACAGCCACTTGCTTAGCGTGCTACACCCAGCAAGACGCAAAAAAAGCATCCACCCACTTATTTTAACCCCCACGCACAAACACAGACAAAGTGGCACACATATGCACCTGAATGGCAGGTGCGCTGCTCCAGTCTACGGTGTCCCAATCTACTGAGGGGGAAAAGCCTTTGTAGTCATGCTGCTGCCAGTGGCTGCTGCTTTCTTCACGGCTAGTTAATATCTGGACAAAAGGCGTGAGTGTGCAAGGAAGTTGGTGCAACGCATTTAGGATGAACTTTCGAGCCAATTCCTTGGAAAGCAGTCTGCTTTGGCTTCAAGCAGAGTGAGTGCACCCCATCAATGTTATTGTTTTGCTTTCTCTTTTATCTCAAATAGTATTATTGCTCAAGGATGCAATCACTCTCGGCGTTTCCTTCAGGATGTCCTGATTTTAAGCTCGGCTGTGCTTCATATTACGAGGACACAAGGTCAGCAACTCATCCTCTATGAGGCGATCTAAGCATCTCCCCCCTCTTCTGGATTCTGTAACGATGAGAACCTACCCCCCCTTTTAAAAGGAGGCAGGGCCGCAATTACCTTTTTGGAGTTTGAAGTATAGTAGTTCAGCCTTTATCTTTTTTAGCAAAACCTCCAGCTGATTGTCAGCTTATTGCCACCCATTGTAGTACCGGGGCCTCAGTTTTGCTTGTATGGTTCACACATACACAGACGCACAATTTACACACACACATAAAAAATGAATGTGTGACACAGCGGAGCCTATTGACTTGCTCCGTACCACCCTCTGCCACTCCTTGTGTGTCCAGACCTCGCATTTCTTGCTCCCAAATACCACTTTTCCACACCCTGGTCCCTCACCCTAGCATCCTCACATGCCTGCGTTGTTCCTTGGTGCTGTGCGATTTACACGATGTTGCATGTCATCTTTAACCATGTCTTACACCACAATTCCCACCACTCTCTCCATCGACCCTAGATTTTTTGCTCACCTGAGTGAGCCATTTCACGCTGCGGGCGCCCACCACCCCAGGCACTATGACTCGCAGGGGGGCACCATGATCTCTGCTCAGGGGCTCTCCGTTCATTTCATACGCCAGGAGCACGTCCTGTGTATGCACGTGATGAGTTGTGTACGCATAAATCCAGTGTGCTGCAAGTTGTTGGCATATGTTTGCAGAGGCCAGCGTCTCCTGGGCAAGGCAAGACGCAATAAAAACTCAGGCAAGGGGCTGCAGGGGGTATTAAACAGGAATCGGGAGCCAAAAGCGTAAGAGGGCAAGTGCACATAGAGGTGTGTTTGGCATAACAAGCGGTTGACATGGCACAGAACAGAGCCACATCACGTGCTGCGTCATACACCATCGTGTCAGCACACGATACCGGTAGGCTGTCAGCTGCAATGACGAATTTGACATTGCGCCAGGGTCCAAACCCCGTGAGCCGCATAATATATACAGCATCATCTGAACTATATATACAGCATCATCTGAACTCCGACACATCTTGCCGCACCTATTATGCAAATTGTCACATCTTGCCTCACCTAATCATATTGACACATCTTGCCTCACCTATGCAATATGTCACAGCTTTCACTGCCCAGACCTACCTTGTTGGCTGCCATAGCAATATCGATGGGGATGGAGGCACCGTACGCATCACCGGTGAGGGGGTCGTTGTCTGCACCCACAAATTGGACATGCTGAGGACCATCCAACGACTCCCCTGCATCTGGGTCAACACCTACAAGCAAACTCAGGTAGGATCACTGCAAGTAGGACGGTTGTGTTTGGTGCCCGTAAATTGGATGTGCTGAAAACATGATAAGCAAAACCAACTGCCGTTGCAATACACGTTCGTCCAACGCAAGCAAATAGAGGAGGAGGTGGCGCATGTAACGTCTCTTCTCTTTGTCCATTTCAATATTAACATCTAAGACGTAACAGTTTGTGGCAGATGCTGCCTTGGTAGGTTGGACAATGTTAGCACACGTCAAAAAACCATCAGCAGAGTAATATATTCGGAGCATTGCGCGGCAATCCAACACTTTGGGTGGCTGGTTTGGAATTGTAATCACTAAATCCCGTTAAAGGCATACCGCATCGCAAGGCACATTCCTGCCTCAGGACAAGCAACAACAGGTTCCATCAAGACACCAGGGAGGACACATACCTGCATGCAGCAGCACATCCCTAAGCTTGACTCCCCCCCACTGAGCATTCCCAATGGCACCGATGTCCCACTCTAAGCCCTTAACTGGCTTTATGGCCTTCATCTCATTGCGCCGGTTTCCTGCAATGCCAGAGCCAGGGGTAGTGCAGTCACTGAGCGCAGGGAGGTATAATAGTAAGGCAGATAAGTGATTACAGGACCGCTTTTTGTTTGACTCATGTACAAGCGGACGATAGTGTTGTTCAGGCAAAGCATGTCCATATGGAAGCACATACACATTATTACACAGATTCACAAACAAGCACACATTGGCAAAATCACAAAAAGGGAATCATAGCTTGGGTTAGTGTCATGCGGGCCTTTTAGGGATTACGTGTAGCATCCTCCAGCACGAATGTGGACATGCTAAAAGCGTGATCAAGGCCAGTTTGAAGTGCACCACTTTGCGTTTTGCCAAGCAATGCACGAACGGGTCTTGCAATGCTGCTAAGAAAACGTGGGAAAAAAGATCTACACTTTGGGGTGGAACGCAATCTTGGCTTTGTGGTACCCTCACCAGAGCACTCCACTGCTGCTGTGATGGTGGTCTTCTTGAACCTGAGGATTGATGCGTCAAAAGAAAGTAAAAAGGCTGATTCAGAGCAGCAATGGGTGCTTACAAGCAAAACCATGCAGCTCATGCGGTAGCTAACACAGCAGCCAACGCATACAAAGAGCTGCAGGAAGCACCTTCTAGCTTGGCACGAAAGCAAAGAAAGATGCCTCTCAGTGCAGCCCATCATTCTTAACAGAGTATCGTGAAACACACGCAAAGACATAGTGCCGCAGACGCACGTAATAACATGACGGTGTTCTTTCCTGATTCCTGATCCATGCCAAGAGTGTCTCTACACTCTGTGTTGCGTTTTGTTTAAGGACAATGTGCTGGAAATGCGCAAAACACACAGCCCCCCACCCTCCCACACTACTGTAGGCCTTTAATTGCTCAAGCCACGCATTGCCCACTCTGTGTAAGGCCCTTAAAGCTGAGGTTTGGTGCAACTAAGTTATTGTGAGCTATAAAAGAAATGAGGGCACAATGTGCCATAGACCAAGCACATAGACACAGCAGCATGTATCCCTCCTGCTATCCAGCCTGTAGATTTTCACACGTGCTCACACCAAACACTGCGCACTTTGTTCTCAGATCTTCCAAGCTGAGGTTCACGCAGTGAGCCTCTTCGCCACCCACAGACAGCCTCCAGAGTGCAGGGTCGGATTGTGGGGGGACAGGCAGGTGGTTCCTGGTGTGGGGGAGCAGTCGACAACACAGGAGTCAGGGGGAGCATTTCCTCAATGCAAAGGCTAACAAGCAGCATCGTGTGATCAGTGAGCATGTATGACGGTTATCAATGTGGTCTAGCAATGCAACACATCAGGGTGTGATGTGTACATGAGGTGTTGACCACTAAGGACAGCTCGTGAAAGTAAAAAAAAACAGAAGCTGTACCCCTGGCCTATGCTGCGTAGCTATTAGCTATTAGCTAACAAAAGAAGCACCACATGCGTGCTGGACCTGACGTAAGAATGACCATGTTGCTGGTGCGATCTTGATAATAGCAGCAATGCAATCAAGCTCCTGACAAAACAGATCACTGGGGTTGATCTTCATAGTAGCCACCCCACAGCTCACTCCTAACAAAAAAGAGGCTCCATTACTCGTTGCACCTGACATAGAAGATGTCGTTGGGTGTGATCATGTTGGCCGCAACAATCGCCCCTGGGGTCTCTGCGTTGCACGGCTTGTCCGACCTGCGGCGAAGAAACAAGCGGGAAGTCGACCAGGAGGCTAATTAGGAAGGCTGGCGTGATAACAGTAACAATCGTTAAAGAAAATTTGGCAAATGGGCGCTATTATTAAGGAACGAGCATGCATGGAACAGGGTCGACTACAAGCCCGCTAGTAATGCTTGATCCATGTCAGAGACAGAAAGCAATTCACGTCATGACCTAGAAGAGCGTGTCGCGGTGGAAGCATTACTCAACGTGTGAGAATGTTTACGTAGTACATCATGTTCAGGCAGCAGGCATTCTTCACCTGCGTAGTAGTGCAGGGTGGCGCTGGGGCTCATGTCTCCAGGGATCTTCAGACGGGTCCTTTTTCTCAGGGCCTGCAAACGCCGGGGAGCAGTAAGCACGTGCTGGATGCTGTGTGTGTGTATGGCAGTGAGCAGCGAGCAGGGCCTGCAAACGTCAGGGAGCAGTAAGCACGTGCTGGATGCTGTGTGTGTAAATGGCAGTGAGCAGCGAGCAGGGGCTGGTTGCTGTGTGCGCATGTTAGGGAGCAGAGAGTAGGTGCCATTCATTGTATGAGGCGAACATTGAAGTGCTAGTGTCTGTGGCCTACAACGATGCAGTTTTGAGGAGCGCCGGGGTTGATGGATCATCATATAGTTGGTTGGTGTGAGTGAGGGCTTACTGTACTGGGTGCTGGTACTGGTACTGGTACTGGTACTGCAAAGCTCTGTAGGCTGCACAACAAAGTGCCAAAGCACGCGCCTACCTGTGTAGTCTGCTAGGCGTCCGATCTTGTACGGCGCGAGCATCATTGTCACTTCAGCCTTCATGTGCTGCTGGTACCTGCAAAAAGGAAACAAACAAGGACAACAAGAAGAGCCTCCCTCACTCGTGGGTAGGTGGTACGTGGGGGAGCTCTCAGTGTGTAGTGTGCTGCATAACAGTTGTGCATGTGTGACCCTTTAACTCCTGAAGATACTGATGTGCACGAGAGGGAACTGACAAGCTAGTCTATCAAATAGATATGTGCGCCTTGTTAATGCCGAGTGTGACACAGAACTTGCAAGAGGGGCTCACATTTGCCAGAATGGGTCCACGGCGCCGCCTGCAGCCTGCAATATATGCAAGATAGGGCAAGTCGTGTGCTAGGTGGGTGGGTAGTTCATGTGGCAGGTGGTAAATTTGGAGGAAGGAGTTGGATGGATGGATAGATGCGTTGGGGAGCGGAGGGGGAGATAGGGAAGGACTGAGCGTTTGCACAAGATTGGTGAGGAGTTTCTGAAGCCATGCAGTTCTTAAGGCTCACCGCATGATGGCTAGAAACGGAAACATGATGGCTGATAGGACATAGATGAGTTAACGTGCGCGTGTGTGTGTGTGCGTGTGTGCTCCAGACCTTACCATCATGATGCGGGACGACCCTCCTGGGTGCATGTCCACAAAATCTGTAATGTCGTACACACCATCCTACAAAGACAAAAAGAGGGCCAGAAATAGGGTGCGTGAATGCAGGACTCAGGACTCTCCAGTTTCATGTGGGCTCAGGTGCACATGCATGAGTGAAGGTACACGGGAAAGTGTCTGTGCTCGTGGATATGAGTGTATGCGCGCATGTGTGCAATTATGCAGGCTTGTTATGTGGGACTACGCGTACGTGGTTTTTGCAATGAGCTCTGCACACGCGCAGTCCAACCTGTTTGAAGAGGCGTCATATTGGAAGTGTGCCAAAAAAGCCTGACATTCTCAAACGACAGATCTGTGGATGCTTTGACCGCTAGCCTTCATTGTCCGACAATACCATCAATACACACACACTCGCACACACACTCGCACACACACACTCTCTCTCTCTCTCTCTCTCTCTCTCTCTCTCTCTCTCCCTCACACACACACACACACACACACACACACACACACACACACATACCGAAAGTAAGAGTTGAAAGGGTTCATACATACATTCACATGCACATTCTCCTGACATATTAGACATATTACTAGACATATTACAAACTGCGTGGTCACACACCGTGGGCTTACCTTATAACTGACCCATATCCGTGACTCCTTGTCTTGATGCTTAGATACATCACTTTTGGTGTACACAGGCTCATGTATATTGGCTCTGCTGTCCGCTGCAATGAGAGTGCATGTGTGCACACGTGTGTCATTGTGAACTTTCTTTCTTCAACATGCCTTCACCCAAATGAATGGGCATGAAAGACATTGCTTTGCGCAGACAGTCACCTGCACACACCCAAAACACAAATACGCGCACACACACACACACACACACACACACACACACACACACACACGCACACACATACACACGCGCACTCACACACACATACACACACACATACACACACTCATACAGGTGTGACGTCCTTAACTGACCTGCTGCTGACAAGGCAAAACCGCCCAACGCCAGCCCAGTCAGACTCGCCAGCTGCAATCCCCTCCACCCCCTGCTGCCCCGCCCCTCAAATGGTTGCTGAGTCTGCTGGCTAGACAGCAGCCTTGTGCTGGAAATGGAACAAGGGGTTAGGGCAGCATCTAGTTGAATGGAGGACCTTAAAGCAAGATGAGAGAGGGGCTGTGATAGACGGCGCATTATTTTTACTTAAATTTATAATTTAGTTCCTTTAAGAATCTTTGCCTCCAGAACAAATCTGCAGCAGGATGTAGTGTGCGCGTGAATGAATGGAATCAGTGGAGTTGCAACTGCTGAGAGGAGCACGCTTCTTAAGTCCCCAAGGCCTGCAAAGAGAAAGACAGTACCCCCCAAAGTAGGAGACACAGCTTATGGTGTCATCCAGCTCTCCAACCCGCAGGGTGCACGTGTCGAGCTCCTCTCGCATGGCAGCATCATTGGGTAGGTGGCGCACAGGATGGAGGCTCCAATTGCACGAGCGTGTGTGTGTGTGTATGTGTGTGTGTGTGTGTGCGTGTGTGTGTGTGTGTGTGTTTGTGTGTGTGTGTGTGTGTGTGTGCGTGCGTGCGTGCGTGCGTGTGTGTGTATGTGTGTGTGTACATGTGTATGTGTACGTGTGTGTGTGAATGTGGTATGTGTGAGTGTGTATGTGTGTGTATGTAAGTGTGTGTGTATGTGTGTACGTGTGTATATGTACGTGTATGTAAATGTGGTGTGTGTATGTGTTTGTGTATGTAAGTGTGTGTTTATGTGTGTACGTTCGTATATGTACGTGTATGTAAATGTGGTGTGTGTGTGAGATTATGCCAGATGAATTTGAATACGTGTTCTTTATACATGGCACAGGTTCATGCCTCGTGACTACAATCCAAACCCCAGCTTTGTTCGCACGGATGCGGGAACCCAACAGGAGCAGCAGCAGCTGCACCGGAACAGCAGGATCCTGAGCGTATGGCAGCACACGCAAGCAGGCATGATGGACCCTAGGGACTCACTGGAGAATGTTGTGTTGCCCAGAGGCCACAAGAGAGCTTTCAAGGTCGGTCGGTTTGACTGGGATTGAGCATACACTGCATCAAAGAATGGTTAGACAATCTGCTCCGTCCTGATTGATATATCACAATGCTGTTTTGAGAAGAGTGCTACGTACACGTGCCTGAGCACTTAGCTGAGGCCCGTTCCTGATCGAGGACCTTGCGCAAATGTTCCTCCTCAGATTGTTGCAGTTCCCGAAGGGAGGCCTCCACTTCTCTCTGCTGTGGACTATGACAAGGCCATCATGCTTCAGCGAATGCAGCAGCTCTTGGAGATGGGGCAGCAGGTACAGCTGAATTCCAGCCTGACGCATTTTCTAGCCTTGTTATGTGTGGTCTAGGGCGCAGTAAGCATGAGAGGAGGACAGGCTGCGTCGGTTCTAAAAATTGGGTCAGTATAAGGCTAGCCATGCACCCACAAGCGCAGGAGTCGTCCTCCTCTTTATTTGTCATGCAATTGGAGTTTAGCAGGAAAAAGCGGGACTGATAGGAGCTTCCCTTTCATTTTCCATTCCCCTCTGGTTCTTCATGATGATTGGCATCTTATTTGAGTAGCAAAACACAATCTTTGTAAGTGCTACCTGCGCACGATAAAATGCCGCGCAGGACAAGCAAACGTTTACAGCGCGCGTGATTGGCTACAACCCTGGAGGGCTCATCATGACACTGATCGGTTATGGGCAAGCGTTCTTGCCGTTGAGCTGCATTGCCCGGCGTGGCAAAGACAGGGCCTCCATGAACATGACGTGGACAAGCGAGGTCAGTAAACTTTGGAGGAACAGTTTTAGTAACATCAATAAAAAGTGCAAGGGATAAAAGAACATACAAACACCACTCGCGTCGGCTGCCTGTTTGGATGAAGAAGTGTCCTTGACTGTCCGTGTCTTCAATATTCCGTGTTTCCCGGACCTTTTAATTAGTTGGAAGAATCATGTGGGGCGTTGCGATTGACTGCCATGCAGAGCAAAGTTCCTCTGCGTCAAGAGAGCTTTATCCGCACGTGAAACTTTTCTCTCGAGTTTGTAGAAAAGCAGAAAACCTAAGGGTGTCAAGTGTTGCTCCTGTTCTTTAGCTTGAACCGCTTGCTAGGAGCAAATTTTTTTGTATTTTGTATCCACGCTCCTTTCCAATAAAGACCCCTAATACAATCTTTCTATGCGTTCGAAGCGGCGTCTTTGCTGAAAGAAATCAGAAATAATTTGTTTGTCTATTTCACACTGTACCCAACGAATTGCTGCGTTCCATCTCAAATATCCCCAGGAAAGCCGTCTTCATTTTGCAGCTTGGAATTTGTTTGAATCAGTGCCTCCTATAAGTCTAGTTTTAGTTTAGTTTGGATTACAAAGGCCTTCAGCCTGGCATGGCTGCTCAACCTATTATCCTCCTGTAACTAAAACAGAATTGGAGCTGATTGGGGCTTTCGTTCCAATTTTTTTTTATGGTTGCAGCATCTCTATTACGCAGTAACTCCAACACACAGAATCCAAAACAAGGTACGGTTTGACGGCATGATCTCAGCCTTGTTTGATTTCTGTCTGCAGGCTATTGAGGAACACTTGCTTGGGCGGGACATGGTGGTTGCTGTGAGCAGGGTCTCGTTGGAAAAGGAAACCGTGAGTGTATGTGCTGTGCTGTAGCTGCTGTGTGTCTCATTATAAGGTAATGGTAGCATTTCTGTCTATTTGAAACAAGAATGTTGTTTACGGCATTCTGATTTGGGTGGCTCAACCTAGCCAATTGCGTTCTAGCAATGAGCCTCTACTAGGCTCATTGGAGCAAGTGCAGGCATTTCTCCTGTCTTCCCAAATGACAGGCCCATAGAGAAAAGATAAGGAACAAATAATAGGGCGCAGGCAGTGAAAAGCACTCCCCGCATTATTGAAGGAAGTCCGATGTGTTAGTTGCGTTGTCTGTGCTTGCAGGTGGTCGTGAGTGAGCGTGCAGCAAGGGAAATGCATGCCAGCCGTGTGCTGGTAACAGGTCAAATGGTTGAAGGGGTTGTGAAGGAGGTACGCCCAAACACAAATTGCTGTGTATACCATGACTGGGCACCAATGCTGTCTTTTTTCCTGCTGAATGGTATGAGCGTACCTTTTTTTCTGGCTAATACTGCACAGAGCTAGGTATTGGTAGTCAGAGATTAAGGTAAGGTCAGTTTGCTTGAGGTTAACATGTACAGAGTCCATACTGTCTCCAGATTTCTCAAAGCATGATATCAGGAAAGCATATTGTTTTTGCTGCACAATACATACGCCCCCTAACATCATTTTAGTTTGTGCCAATATACATACGCCCCCTAGCATCATTTTAGTTTGTGCCAATATACATACAATGCCTAGCATCAATAAAGTTTGTGCCAAACTTTGCGCTGAGTGGCTGCTCGCAAGGGACAGCGGCGTAAACAAAAAGCTGCAGTGTATTGTTGCACTGTCTTACATTTTTGGGTACAGCAAGGGTAAGGATTTGTACCCTTTTCTCATGCTATTTCAGTTCATTCCTGGGTAGCACCAAAACCTTATCCATCTGCCCTTTCATTCAGGTTGTGAGGCGTGGAGTTGTAGTACATCTGGCAGCTGTCTCGCACGAAGCCTTGCTTCCTGCAGAGCGTATATCTCAACAATCTGTGCCTGAGCCGCATGTACAGGTGAGCCTCATCAGCTGACACAGACACTCAATACCTTTTACGTACATAGATACACACACACGGCAAGCACACACTAACACAGATGCACAGAGACATACGTATGTGCAACTGCACTTTGTTGCAACCGCATCTAAGCCACTTTCGTCACTAAGTTCAACAAGTTACACATGCATTTAGGTCACTTTAATTTCAAAAATATGCACACGCACACACATAGACACAAACTCACACACACACGCACACGCACGCTCACACACGAACATACACAGAAACACATTTACGCACACTCACGCACACACACACGCTCACGCACAAATATACACAGAAATACACTTGCACACATCACACACACATACGCACGCTCACGCACAAACATACACAGAAACACACACACACACACACACACACACACGCACGCATACATATGCAAGCACACATATGTGCAGCTGCACTTTGTCCCACACGTGTTTGGGTCAATTTGGTCACAAATTTTTCCAAACTTGCGCGCTGCTGCTGCTGCTGTGTGGCTTTATGATTTTGCCGTCATCCTTTGGCCAGTCGCGTTGCTGTGGCCACAGTTTTGTGCCCCATCACTCGTGTGATATTTTGCAGGGCCTTTTTGTCCCAGGGGAGCACATCGTTGCCTTGCTGCTGCATCCAGAGGAGAGACAGCTGAGGCTGACAACAATGGAGCTAGAGCAACAGGTGCAGTTGTATGTTTCAGAACAATGGGTCGGCATGCATGCTCGTTTGCTTGAACCAGTCACCTTAAATATTGCACACTTGTTTTCACGCCACTTCTTGGCACTGAAAGCGTGGCTCCTTTCGTGGTAGCGTGGACAAATGTTTTGCCACCCGCGTTAATGTTCCTGTCATGTAGCATGAACCTGCGCTTTGGAAATCAGGACTTGGTTACTAAGCCAACTCATGAAAATGTGTTGGCCTGTTACTCACGTGCACTATAATTGCCACAATTTGCATCTGTAGCCCGGTGACATGCTCAGCAGCGAGCTGCGTGCCAAGCGTTTTCAAGCCATGGAGCGCTTCATTGTTAGCTGAAATGTTCCTTGTCAGCAATGGCTGTGTGACATTTTCTTGAGCTGGACAGCATTTGCAGATAATAATTTATGAGGGGATGGCTGGTGCTTTCACGAGGGCCTCTCAAAAATACTCGTGTAATGTCGGGTATTTACGATCTGCTACTTAATTTGTTACTTATGTTTATAAACTCCTTTGTATCAACTATCATCTTAGTTTAGGGTTAACTTTCGCTCTCACGTCCTGTTTTTCCCTACCTGTCCAGCCTGCTCGTTTGTTGCTTCAATGCTCTTCCCAAGGCAGAATGTTGTAGCTGGGCCAGGGTGCATCCCTCCTTGCAAATTATCACCAGGACATAAGTACTCTATAGCGATGTACCTTACCTTACCTTATAAGTACTCTGGCAGGAGCACGAATGTCGGAATTCTTTCTACGCGGAAAAGCAAACCAATTGTGATAAGCCACTGGCTATTTGAAACAGGAAGAAAAAGTCTTCTGTCTCTGCCTCTCCGGACTGCTCATACCTGAAATTCAATGGTCACAATGGGGGGTGACCTTCTTCAGCCAGGTTGTTTGGATGATCGGCTGCTGACTGGTCTCGGCCAGCCACAAACAAATCCGTAAGCTCAGAAAGAAAGAAAAATGTCTAGTGTTGGAACCCTACCATGTGTGCGACCTGCAAAGGATTGCTGAAAACATTGTCATGCTTCAGAAATTCTAAGAGATAGCAGTGACAGATAGCAGTCAGCAGCAGGCACCAGTGACAGATAGCACCGCTGGCAGTCAATACCACAAGTCAGTCAGCCTTGAGCAAACGTGAAGTTGCGTTCCTCTGAAACTTGCTCTGCAGTGCCTCATGAATCACAAGTATGACTCTCTGCCCGGATTGATAAGATAGAATCTGCTTGCGCCTGCCTAATAGACCCGCCTGCTACTTTGCTTCTGGTTCTAAAGCTGGCTTGACCTTCGGCGCGTCTATATGGTGCACTGGCACTGCTTCCTTCGCTCAAGACTCTCTGTGTTCAGACCAAACTTTTTCTGCTGGTTATACTTTAGCTCCCTTTTTGGCTTCCAACAATCTTGCCCTTCCTTGTCAGCTGCTCATAACATTAATTGTGGGTAGGAGTACCGGGGAAGAGCACAGCACAATGCTCCGTAAAGCCGTAAATGAGAACAGCATCAGGATGAGGAGGACAAACGCCATTTTTACACATCTCATCAATCCACACCTACAATCCATAACTACAATTGTACAATAATTTTTGCCAGAATTACAGGGAGAAAGTTGAAAAAACTGGTCAGGTTCAGTCATCACGCATTGGCGCGTAGCAGGGGGGAATGATGTCCCTCCCGTCAGAAAAATATGAAGCATGCACCATGCAGGACATCACTTCTTCGCACACATAGTTTGGTACACAAAACATAATGTAACAGACATCAACATATCAACACAAAAATCGTGTACATGCAAGAAAATTCCTCCAAGCAATGCAATGGTGCCCATAAGATCTTCCATATAACCATACTCTTCGTTA
>Ga0307948_1001635_pt1 | contig 16054 bp, 20 predicted proteins | sample OrgLakmetagen280_FD_201824 | JGI IMG/M metagenome (GOLD analysis project Ga0307948, IMG submission 201824) | Saline water microbial communities from Organic Lake, Antarctica - #280 | ecosystem: Environmental > Aquatic > Non-marine Saline and Alkaline > Saline | place: Antarctica: Organic Lake...
AATGCAGCCCTGATGAAGCTGCGTGATGCAGGCAAGAAAGTGGTGGTGAGCCGCGAGGCATTGTTAAGGTCTTTACCCTTTTTGTAATGGTTTTTGCTTGTTGTTTGTACAAAATGCAGCCTTGATGAAGCTGCGAGATGCAAACAAGAAAGTGGTGGTGAGCTGCGGTGATTTGGCTGCGTCCGGAGGCATGTTCATGGCCGTCACGGGGGACAAGATATTTGCGCAGCCTGGAACGCTCACAGGCAGCATTGGTGTAATCACAGGTGGGTATTTTGTGCAAGTCGTCATTAAAAGTCAATGAGTTGTCGGGTATTTCGTGCGAGTCGTCATTAAAAGTCAATGAGTTGTCGGGTATTTCGTGCGAGTCGTCATTAAAAGTCAATGAGTTGTTGGGTATTTGTGCAAGTCGTCATTAAAAGCCAATGAGTTGTCGGGTATTTCGTGCGAGTCGTCATTAAAAGTCAATGAGTTGTCGGGTATTTCGTGCGAGTCGTCATCAAAAGTCAATGAGTTGTCGACATATGCAGCGTTGGTGTGATCACAGGTAATTTTTTTGTGTGAGTCGTCATTAAGAGTCAATGAGTAGTCGACCTGGTATATGCAATATGCAGCGTTGACGTGATCATGTGTAACATTTTTGTTCATGCTCGTCAAGTCAAGGTGATGTATGCTATCATATGCCGTGTGATAAGTTAATCACTGATAAGGTTGAGGCGGTCAAAAGTTATCGATCACCCTGTTCGACCTGTTCGTCTTCATCATGATGGTCGTCAACAGGTGAGTGAGTGCCTTGTGCGCATTATGAAAAGATAATTGCAAAGCCTGACACTTTCACAGGCAGCATGGGTGGCAAAAACAGGTGGGTGTCAGTGGCAAACTGTGACGTGACTGAGCTTACATTATTATCGAACCAAGACATCTGTAGATGTCGGAGCTTAATACACTGCATACATAAAACGTGGTACAAAACACATAACTGAGCTTCCACTAGTATAAATCCAAGACATCTATGGATGTAGGAGCATTATGCACGCACTGCATGCATGCATAGTGGTAATGGTTATGGTGCTTGCATGTGTTGTTGGTGACCAAGCCAACCCTTTACCCTGCTGCAGCCCAGTCTGTAAGGCATGGTCGAACATCTTCACAGCTACTACTACTTATTGCGGCTGATTGCTCAGGCATACTGTTTTCCGAGGAGCAGCACAAAAAGTTGGCAGGTGCCTGTGCTGTCTTGTCTTGCAGGCAAATCCCACGTTTCACAGCTGCTGAATGAAAATGTGAGGTCGGCAGGTGACTGCGCTGCCTTGTCTTGCAGGCAATTTCCACGTGTCACAGCTGCTGAATGAAAATGTCAGGTCGGCAGGTGCCTGTGCTGCCTTGCCTCGCAGGCAAATCCCACGTTTCACAGCTGCTGAATGAAAATGTAAGGTCAGCAGTGCCTGTGCTGCCTTGTCTTGCAGGCAAATTCCACGTGTCACAGCTGCTGAACGAGTACGGTGTTAACCCTGCCAGCATAGAATCAGGCAGCCCCAACCTCACTCTGACGAGCCCATTCGTGAGGCCGGATGATAAGCAGGTTGGTGGAAGTGTGCCTTTTGTGTGAAGGCTCTAGCATGTAAGTGTACGTGTCTCGGTGCAAGCATGTAAGCGCAAGTGTATGTCTGCCTTGTGTGACGATGCAAGCATGTAAGTGTAGGTGTAAGTGTGCCTTGTGTGACGGGCCAAGCATGTAAGTGTACGTGTCACGGCGCAGGTGTGTAATTGTAAGTGTAAGTGTGCCTTGTGTGACGATGCAAGCATGTAAGTGTAGGTGTAAGTGTGCTTTGTGTGACGGGCCAAGCATGTAAGTGTACGTGTCACAACGCAAGCGTGCGCAAGCATATAAGTGTTAGTGTAGGTGTGCCTTGTGTGACGGGCCAAGCATGTTTGTGTACATGTTCCGGCACAAGCATGCGCAAGCGTGTAAGTGTTAGTGTAAGTGTGCCTTGTGTGACGGCGCAAGCATGTTTGTGTACATGTTCCGGCGCAAGCATGCGCAAGCATGTAAATGTTAGTGTAAGTGTGCCTTGTGTGACAGCGCAAGCATGTAAGTGTACGTGTCCCTTGTAGTTGTAGTGTTACGGCGCAAGCACTGTCTTGTGTGTTCTTTGTTTGGTTTGTAGAAAACAGGGTTGTTCCGGGGTGCTCTTGATTAAAAGCTGACTCATGTGTGGAAGTTGTTGCCTACAGGTGAAAATCATCAACCACCTGATGGATTCAATCTACGATGATTTTCTGAGGAAGGTGGGTCCTTGCACTTGCTGCTTAGGAACGGAAAGGGAATACGCAGGATGTTTGTATGTGAGTGTGTTTGTGTGTGGGTGTGGGTGTGGGTGGTTGGGAAGCAAGATCATAATCAGAAATGAGGCACAACACATAGAAATGACTTGTTCTGAAGCACCTCCAAACACCAAACCTCACAAACCGCATTATCTCTGCATTTACAGCTTGAGCACTTTTCACACATGCATCGAAGACAGCAGCCTAATTTTTTACGTATAATACCCGTGCACATCTTCGGTGGGGCCTGGGGCGCTTGCTTTTTGTGTGTGAACCAGCTTGGAGCTCTGCAAGATACCCTTCTTGCTTTTGCTCTTGTGCTACTTTTGACCTTGTGCAGGTCGCACTAGGCCGGGGGTTGAGTTTGGAGGCAGTGAAGAAAGCAGCCGGGGGTAGAGTATACACTGGATCTCAAGCCATTGCTGCAAAGCTGGTGGATGAGCAAGGTCAGTATTGCTTAATTGTTCTTCCTTGGGAGATGCATTTGTTGTTTACAACTGAGAAAGTTCTCGTTCTTCCGTAAAATAATTAATTAGAAATTCAAAACAGCCCTTTGTTGTTACGGAGGCTTTTATGAAGCTTCATATCAAAGTACCTACGCCAGTATGTAGAAGTGTAAGCAATAGTACGTATCTATATAGAAGAGTATGCGAGTATATTCAGAGTTCGTGCACCCTCTAATGCACAATACACGTGTGCACACACACACACATAAGCGCAAAAACACACATACAAATACACACACAATCACACACACACAATCTCACTCACACACACACAATAACATGCAAACACAAACAAATGCACACACAAATACACACATACAACGCTTGCAAATATTGTGGGCAGGTGGCCTCCGTGAGGCAATTGCAGAAGCTAGGAAGCTGGCTGGAATCGACGAAGCCAGGACTGATGAGCAGGTGATTTCCCCTGCTTTACCTGTTTTGTGCATGTAAAACATGTCAAGGTCTCTGGGCTATTGGAGATCTCTACATGTATGTGAGTCACCAGTCCTGTCTACCAGTAAGGCTCCGTTACTTCATGCAGAAATCTCAGAGCATTTGAGTACGCCAGTGACATAATTATAATAACTGGATCTAGCTGCTCATACCCAGAATGCAGCGTTGAGTTTTGGTTGCAGGCTAAGGTCACTTTGTGTCCAAGTGGCAGATTCAGAACCCCTCCCAATCCTTTGGCTTTATCTGTATAAGTTCTAGCTACTTAATGCCGGTCTTGGCTTCTTCTAAATCTTTGGTTTCAGTTGTGTGAGTGCTTAACTTGTCTGCTGCGTGTGCCAGGCTGCTTGCTTGTGTTCTGGTGGCAGGGGCGAGGGAGAAAACATGCCAGGCTGCTTGCTTGTGTTCTGGTGGCAGGCGCAAGGGAGAAAACATGCAAGGCTCTGCCTACCTTGTCACCCCTGCACCCCCCCCACAAGCGCTTAGAAACAGAGCAGAATCAACCTCACTAGCAGTAATAAGCCAGTGCCCACATGAATGGAGGAAAAGAAAGCCGCTCAAGTACCGGGAACTGTGAATTTTTCATTCCCTTCAACATAGCAGACAGAATAAGGCACCAACAAAGCTTGCTCTTCCCCATCACAAACACCCACGGGCCTTTGGTGGGGATCCTGCCAGTGTGAGCTCTGGCTTGGTTTGTTTGAACCATTGATCCTGATCGCCAGTCCTGATCGGTACCTACCTAATCTTACTCTTACTCTACCCTTGATCATGCTCTTATTTTTGCTCTTTTACGCTTACGCTCCTACTCCTTTACTCCTACTCCTTCTCTTACTCCTACTCTTTACTTTGAATTCGACAGGTCGTGTTCCCCTACCCAGTCCCAAAGCTGCCTCTCATCGCTCGGCTGCTTCGGGCCGCAGGTCCTGCAGGCGGGGTCGGCAAGCCTCCTGATCAGGTACCCTTCAATTGTCTATCATGCTGGGGGTGCAGCTACAATTGAGAGTTGGCCAGCTTCATATAGGTACATTGCATTACACACAACAGTGAGCATCGAAAGCGCTCTGACAACCATTCCGCTGTGCATGATGGTGGCTCTGGTCAACTCATCAAACCGTAGTGTGAACACAGGTTGGTGAACATTTGTGAATACATTTGTGAATACAGATTGGTGAGCAGCTTTTGCGAATACATTTGTGAATAAGGTTGGTGAGCTTTTGCGAATACATTTGTGAATACTGCTTGGTGAGTATATGTGAATACATTTGTGAATACAGGTTGGTGAGCAGCTTTTGCGAATACATTTGTGAATACAGGTTGGTGAGTATTTGTGAATACATTTGTGAATACAGGTTGGTGAGCAGCTTTTGTGAATAATTTGTTAATACAGGTTGGTGAGTATTTGTGAATACAGGTTGGTGAGCAGCTTTGTTTCCCTCGGGTCCGCAACTCAACTTAACGATCTGGGGTATCTTGACGCCTTTTAACTTGATAATATAGGGAGGGCACTCACAGACACTGAACGGCCGCCGCCTCACTTTCTTTCCCCCACACCATAAAAACACACTATGCAATGTACTAACTATAACTATGAACTATTGAGCAATAATTTAACGCCTACTTTCCCGCTGATGATCCACATCCACGCACCCTCTGACCCAAAGGTTTCACCTACACCGTAACACACGACGCAATCATCTGCTGATGCAACCTACACCTACGCACATCAACCAGGACATGCCTCCCCCCACGCCGCAACAAAGCGGCAGTAGCTTGGCGTTTGGGGGGGAGGGGGAGGCTGGGATTGGTCAGCTACTGCTTGGGAAGGTACTGCAGGTATGGAAGGAAAAAAACGACTGTTTTTTTAGTTTAGAATCACTTTCGAGTGTAAAACAGCTGTCATAAGGATCCTTGTGCAACATTAGCGACACATGCGACAATTGCCTTATGAGCAGCTCCTTGTTCATTACAGGAGGTTTGAAGTTTATCCTTGTGCAACATTAGCGACACATGCGACGATTGCCTTATGAGCAGCTCCTTGTTCATTACAGGAGGTTCGTAGTTGATCTTCACAAGTCTTACCCTACCGTTTATATTGCACCAATATATATTGCACCGCTGTCACTTGCTCAAATTCTCCTCCCAGCGTGCTGGACTGCAAGAGGGCAACGACAGCGGCCGACTGCAAGGCGGTAGCCACCTACTCGCTTCAGGACGACAAGCAAATGCAGTGCTCGCTTCCGTTTTAGCAGCAGTCGCAGCACTTGATGGGACAGTTGCCGCATACTCACCAGAGGCTGAGGCCATTGCCAAAAGTATCACATAATAGATTATCTGCAAGATACCGTGCTTTGTGCAAACCCCAGGGATCTAAGGCCAAGCCGGAAGTCACAGATGCAAAACATCAATCACAGTTGTGTATGGACATACTTGTAAATAGATCAATGTTTATATGACCTTTTTGGTTTGCGAAAACACTGGAGATCGGGAGAGCATGAATTCTGGCAAAAAATTGGAAAACTTGGAGAAATACTACAAATCCTCGCCCTTCAAATTTGGTTATGATGCCCAGCTTCAATACCAAATGCAAGGATACAGGTGTTGGAATTAGGTGGCTTGGTCTTGAGTTCGTGCCTGCAGCTGTAATATTAATAATCGCCAAATAATACGAAAATCTAATAAATTTTGGTGAGTCTGTTATCTGTTAGGTGATCTGAGGAAAAGTGGATGTTCTGTTACAAGTGTCACAAACCCAACAGAGATCTTGACTTTGCGCTTCCACTCCTCCATTCCCCATCAGCCTCCTACAGTCCATTGCGGGAGCAAGGGGAGGTGAAGAGCGAGGTTTAAATGCACTTAAAAATTTCTCCCGTCCGTGCCCCAAGTACGCCTCCCCTCCCGATCCGCATATATGACATTAAAATGATTCTTCATGTTTCGAAAATTGATTACCGGTCTTAGTGCAAACGGTGGCAAACGGTGGGACCCGCCATAGTTTGACCTGAGCGGCTGAGAGAACGCGCTAATTGATTGCTTGAGCAGATTCAGTAATGCAGTTTTATGTTGTTTTATAGCAAGTTGGGTGCAAGTGCACAAAAACCACAGAACTTCATAACAAATAATAAATCACAGAAATTAAAATATTATAAATATTACCATAAAAGCCATTTCCACCCGTCCCTATCGCGAACATGATGAATTACAAAATGGGGATGCTGCAGGTACCCAAAGTGTCAGCTTCGCAACAAACTCTTGGTGAGTGAAACTTTCACCTCAGGTCGGAGTTTTTTTGTGGGCCACAGAAACCCACCATGCTACTACCATCCATTCTCTCAAACTCTGAAATTCACTTTCACTCAAGTCCCTGCTTCCTGGCAAGCTGCAGCGTGGCTAGTGATGAATTGTTGAAAAACAGCCACAAACACTGCTAGCGTGAACTTCCCACAGGTGCTCAACCGTGCACAGCACACCCACACAAGCGTGCTCTGCGGCAAGTCTGCGCCTCTCCCAAAGAGGAGGCCCAAGTGGCTTCCAATGCCGAGGTGATTTGAGATGCCTAAAAAAGCACGTCCTGTCAACTCAACAAGACGCTCAATTGAGGCATGCCTCTCCTCTCGCCGGTTTATGCGTGACGCCTCCTTTTAATGTCTATTGAAATGCTTTAGCATGAATGCTCAAGATCAACTTTAGCAGTCGTTAGCTACCGAGTGATAAGGCAGAAGCGTTGACTATAGGTGCGTTTTCCTTCCGTGCTTTGCCCCTCCTTTCTTGTACAGGTTGCCAGCTCCAATGGGGTGCCCTCCCACGCACAGCCCCCTGCCAGAAGTGTGAAGACGCCTTGCGCAGAAGACGTTGCTCTCTTGAAGTGTGTTCCCTACTCTGCTCCCAGCACTTACGACAAGTTTTGGACAAACACAAAGCTTGCCTTTGCGCTGCCTTGGCGGCGGTTCAAGAAGAACTCGGTGCTGGTTTTCAAGGTGAGGCCGTGAGCAATGCACTCGGCAGTGAGTGTGCATGGTCTTATGCACAAACAGACACCAGGACTGATATGACATATGACGACGCACACGTGTTTGCCCTCCTCCCTCATTTTGTTCCTTTTTATTCTGTGCACTTGACTTGCCCAAAGGGAGCAGCTCCTTGCTTATGTTCCACAGTACCATATACCTAAGTCAGTTTGCTTCACATGTGTTTCGTCTTCTTGTGTCCGGCCACTTCAGTTGTTGTTGCTTACTTGCCTCACGCGTGGTTGGTGTTCATCGAAAATTTATTTGATACAACAAATACACTTGCGCTCAACACATGCGTTCACAGCTGGAAGGAGAGATCCCAGATGCCAGCCGCTCGTGGCCGGACCGAGGCCCTGGGAGCAGCGTGCCGCAGCTGTGCTTGGCACTGCAGAAGGCCGCACTTGGTGCGTGTGTGTGTGTGTGCGTGTGCATGTGCGTGCATGGGTGCAGGGGGGTCGGGGGGGTCAAGTTTGTGTGTTTGTTGTTGTGAGGGATTTACTTAGGATTGGTTTTGGGACGCAACTTCCTTCCCTATCCTTATTTCATCACCTCGGTCTTCATGTGTATGAGCTCATATAATATTATTTTATTCCCCTCGCGACCTGACAGCTTGTGGAACATGGATATATATAAAGGTGTCTCTGTGTGTTCCTTTAGCTGTCAGGCTCAGAGGAAGTGTTGCAGTTCAGCCTGCTATGCTTGATTAGAGCGTGGCAAGGAATGAGCGTGCTAGCTGTCTCCTGCCACCTAGTGTGCTGCTAAGCTTGAATCAATAGCGAGTTCTGCAACACTGCAGCGCTCCGTGCGTTGTATGTATGAACAGACCAGTGTCTGTAAATGTGTGTGTCTGTGTGTCTATGTCTGCGTGTGAAGGAGGGGTGAAAGGGCAGGGATTGTGCGCATTTTTGATTGTATATTATATACACTGTGGCCTTGAGCTTGTACTCCGTTGCTCTTCTCTTTCCTAGTGCCTTGTCTTAGTGGCAGCAAACATCTTTTATCACCGCAGCCAATGCCAACACCTCTTGTTTTTTGCGTCTGAATCAGCACAAATACTGTTTTAGACAAAACTATTTGCGTCTTAATGTTAGCATGACAATCAACAATTCCCTTTTGTTGTAAACAAAAGCCAAACCTCCAGATTGTCGTCGCGTAGGTCCTTTAGCAGCTTCTTTAGATTGTGCAATGTTCGTTTTTTGCACAAGTCAAAGAAGCCGGTAAAGGACCTTCGCGACGCTCTAAAGGTTCAACCAGTTTGCTATATGTGTTATGGACAAAACACGCAAAGCACTGCCCTCCTCATTATGTGCGCAGACCCTCGTATTTTGGGAATCGCCATCGAGTTTGGCCCACTTGCCGCAGGCTACGGCAAGCTCATGGAAGTCAGGAGGTGTGTATATGTGTGCGTGTTCGTGTGTGTGTGTGTGTGTGTGTGTGTGTGAGTGTGTGACTATCAGTCAAACAATCGAAGGTAGGTGAGAGCAATAGAACAGTAGAATCCTTCTCTTGCCACTGCTACACAGCGCGTACAAGTTGTCCCAGCAGAAAAGTTAAGGCACTCTTCAGTCACACACACACGCACACACGCACACATACGCACACACACACACATTCACACACACGCACACACACACACATTCACACACACGCGCACACACACACACGCACGTGCACGCACGTACACACACACACACACATACACACACTGAGCAGATTACTCCAATTAACAAACGCGCAGGTACCTCACCCATTTCCAGGAGTCTGGAAAGTTCAGCGTCGCTTACATGAAGCAAGGAGGAGAGAAGGTGGGCCCTGTGGCTATTAATTGATCAATTCCATCATTTACATGAATCCATCATTTACATTAATCCATCTTTTACATGAAGCAAGGAGGAGGGAAGGTGGGCCCTGTGGCTATAAGTCGATTATTATAAGTTGATCATTTCCATGACTTGCATGAATTCATCATTTCCATCATTCACATGAAGCAAGGAAAAGAGAAGGTGGGCCCTGTGGCTATTTGTCGATCACCTCACACCTTCTTCAGAGCATTTCATAAGCTATGGCCACAATGCCATTCGAAGGTTCAGAATCAGGATTAGCCAGAACCGGACATTTACAAATCATTTATTTCAGGGTGTCCCTGCCGGAAATTACCGGTTCACACTGGTACAGTCTGCTCGTGCTCATACATGGTTTTTCATAATAAAACTTTGCTTTCGCATTTAAGCCAGATGACTTGACGAAATGAGCTGAATAAGCATTGGTTATAGAAGTGCCAAAATGCTGAAAGTAGCCGATGGTAGGTCTGTACAAAGAGTTGTAGCACAACCCCCCTTGCTAGGCAAGAGCCTGAGCAAAGTAAATGACAGCCGACAACGGTACAAGGCATGCGACAAGCTTCTATAATATATAATGTAGCTTTGCTTTCGCATTCAAACTACTGACTCTGCCTGTAATCGTGCTAGGTTTCAAAAGGCCGTCTCGCTCCACTTAACCAAATCTTTTATAAATCCTCCGCGTAATCGCAACAATACTGACGCACATACCCCTCCATTTGCACTGCTGCTGGCACCTACTGCTCACAAGTGTTTTCTTGAACAAGTCCCATGCATCATCCCAGTCCCATGCACGCGTTAAGAGCACCATTTTGCCAGCAGTGCGTGCAACGAACCCATACGTCCTCTTTCACACTCGTCCTTTCTCCCCTCATCTTTTCATCTGTGGGGTTGGCCAGAACCGTATATAGATATGCACCGTATAAATATATATGCACCATATTTTTAATGATTTGCCTGCCAAACGTACCGAGTATGCATTGTATGTATAGATGGTTCTGGCCAAGTTGGGTTGGCCAGAACCGTATACATATGCACCGTATTTTTGATGATTTGCCTTCCAAAAATTCCTTGTATACACCGTATGTATAAATGGTTCTGGCCAACCCAACTTGCGTATCTGCGTTGCACAACTGCAGGAGTAATACCTCTGTTACACACACACACACACATACGCACACACACACACATACACACTGCAGGAGTACTACCTTGCCAGCGCCTGTAATGAAATCTACGCGCCCCCCACAGCGTCCATCTCTCTTAGGGGCTTTGCAGTGGGAGGTTAGTGTTTGATGCCTTTTGTGTGTGTGTGTGTGTGTGTGTACGTGTACATCCGTGCACATGCATACAATTCCAACATAAACACACATGCACTCTACTTGGTGGTGCTTACGTCGGTTTTTGCACACATACACACACACACGCACACACACACACATACACGCACACATGGATGGTAAGTGCTGGACAAAATGGAATGTAGTATGGCAACGATGGTGATTGATCCAGGTTAAAACATGGTCAATCAATTTGCAGGCACCTTCCTGCGTGGTGTGCGGACAAAGTGGGATGAAGTATGGCAACATTGGTGTTTGTTTCCAGATTAGAAATAGTTTGATAAATTTGCAGGCACCTTCCTGCGTGGTGTGCTGGACAAAGTGGGATGAAGTATGGCAACATTGGTGTTTGTTTCCAGATTAGAAATAGTTTGATCAATTTGCAGGCACCTTCCTGCGTGGTGTGCTTCTTTGACAAAGTGGGATGAAGTATGGCAACAATGGTGTTTGTTTCCAGATTAGAAATAGTTTGATCAATTTGCAGGCACCTTCCTGCGTGGTGTGCTGGACAAAGTGGGATGAAGTATGGCAACATTGGTGTTTGTTTCCAGATTAGAAATAAGTTTGATCAATTTGCAGGCACCTTCCTGCGTGGTGTGCTGGACAAAGTGGGATGAAGTATGGCAACATTGGTGTTTGTTTCCAGATTAAAAATAGTTTGATCAATTTGCAGGCACCTTCCTGCGTGGTGTGCTTCGTTGACAAAGTGGGATGAAGTATGGCAACAGTGGTGTTTGTATCCAGACTAGAAATGGTTCGATCAATTTGCAGGCACCTTCCTGCGTGGTGTGCTGGACAAAGTGGGCGTGGAGCCTCAAGTCCAACGGTATGGGAAGTACAAGAGCGCAGGTGACCAACTCCTGAGGAGCGACATGAGTGAGGCTCAGCGCGAGCAGCTGCAGGTGCAAAGGGGTTGCGCTTGTGCACGTGTGTGTGAATGTGTGTGTGTGTGTGCTGTGTGTGTATTTGAGCAGATACAAACCAGGATATGATTGTGATGCTGATAGTTGCTGAAGAGGCCCAGCTTGGGCAGCTGTAGGTGGGAAGGGCTGCGCTTGTGTTGGGTTGGTTAGGCGCTGGTGGGGTTGCGTGTGGTGTGTGTGTTCGTGTGTGTGTGTGTGTGTGAAGTGCCAGAATGTGATTCAGGAGTGACGCTGACAGCTGCTCAAGCGCAAGGCTCAGCGCGAGCTGTGTGCGTGTACTGAAGCTGTGTACGACACGAAAACAATATATGACGGAAGGCCTTTGTCATATATTGTTGCCATCGTTGCCATCCTCATATATCTTTGCCATTGTTGCCATCGTTGTCGTCGCCCACGCAGGCCCTGCTGGATGATGTGTACGACAATTTCGTGAGCACCATAGCAGGGGCACGCAACAAGACAGAGGACGAAGTTAAAGCACTGCTGGATGCCGGCATCTACGATGCCAAGGATTTGGCTGAGGGTGGCTGGCTGGATGGTGAGTCCATATGAGTCCTTATGTTGAGTAAGTTGTATTGAACAGATGCCGGCACAAAAGACGCCAAAGGCATGGCTAACAGCAGGGGTCTGACGGTGGGATCCCTCACGCCTTCTCACGTTGATTGCACATTGCACGGCTGTCATGACTAGGCTTTCATTGCGACCTTGAATGAGCAATGTATTGAAAAGACTCCGACATCTGAGACACCAAAAACTTAGACGTGGCTGAGAGCAGTCGGTGTGATGGTGGGGGTGTGGATATGGGGGTGTGGGTGTGGGTGTGGGTGTGGGTGTGGGTGCATCATGGTTGTGTTTGTTAACTCACAGCTGTATGCAAACCTACTGCTCACAGGCCTCAAGTATATATCTGTACACTCACAGCTACATGAAAACCTACCAATGTATGGGCCTCAAGTATAGATTCTTACACTCACAGCTATATGAAAACCTACTGCTCACAGGCCTCAAGTATGAAATTGTACACTCACAGCTGCATTCTAACCTACTGCTCACGGGCCTCAAGTATGAATACGTACACCCACAGCTGCATGCAAACCAACTGCTCACGAGCCTCGAGTATGAACTTGTACACTCACAGCTGCATTTTAACCTACTGCTCACAGGCCTCAAGTATAAATTCATGCACCCACAGCTGCATGCAAACCTACTGCTTACGAGCCTCGAGTATGAACTTGTACACTCACAGCTGCATGCAAACCTACTGCTCACAGGCCTCAAGTATGAAGATGAAGTCATGGACGATTTGAAGCAGCGCACCGCTCCCAGTCAAGAGCCACAGCAGCTGGCAAAGCCTCTGAAGAAGGTGCGGTCAAATCCAGAGCCCCATCACAGTTGTACTGAAGGGCTGCACAATGTGCTTTGACCAACGCTCCCAGCCATGATTTGCAGCAGCTGGCAAAGCCGCTGAAGAAGTTGGGGCTAGATTTTCATACAAGTTGCGCTTAGGGTTAGAGTAGGGATTTAGGGTTAGAGTCTAGGGTTTTAGGGTTCAGGTCCTCAAAAGGTCCTCAAAAGTGTGTACATAGTGAGTGTACATAGTGATGCCCCTGGAGGGGTTTGTGGCCAAATAAGAGCCCCGTCAATTTTTTGTCTACAGCGCAATGTTTTCACTGTTCTGAGCTGGGGTGTGATATTATCACTGTTCTGAGCTGGGGTGCAGTATTTTCACTGTTCTGAGCTGGGGTGCGACATTTTCACTGTTCTGAGCTGGGGTGCGATATTTTCGCTGTTCTGAGCTGGGGTGCAATATTTTCACTGTTCCGAGCTGGGGTGCGATATTTTCACTGTTCTGAGCTGGCGTGCGATATTTTCGCTGTTCTGAGCTGGGGTGCAATATTTTCACTGTTCCGAGCTGGGGTGCGATATTTTCACTGTTCTGAGCTGGCGTGCGATAGTTTCGCTGTTCTGAGCTGGGGTGCAATATTTTCACTGTTCCGAGCTGGGGTGCGATATTTTCACTGTTCTGAGCTGGCGTGCGATATTTTCACTGTTCTGAGCTGGGGTGCGATATTCACTGTTCTGAGCTGGGATGCAATATTTTCACTGTTCTGAGCTGGGGTGCGACATTTTCACTGTTCTGAGCTGTGGTGCGATATTTTCACTGTTCTGAGCTGTGGTGCAATAATTTCACTGTTCTGAGCTGGGGTGCAATATTTTCACTGTTCCGAGCTGTGGTGCAATGTTTTCACTGCTCTGAGCTGTGGTGCGATATTTTCACTGTTCTGATCTGGGGTGCAATATTTTCACTGTTCCGAGCTGGCATGCAATACTTTCACTGTTCTGAGCTGGCATGCAATACTTTCACTGTTCTGAGCTGGGGTGCATATTTTCACTGTTCTGAGCTGGGGTGCGACAGTTTCACTGTTCTGAGCTGGCGTGCAATATTTCCACTGTTCTGAGCTGGGGTCCACAGCAATTGGGTGATGAAGAAGTGTGGGCAAGCGGAAATTGTTTACTGTTTGTTGAGCCTCTAATTTGCAAAACTCAAATAGCATAACAATTCCACCACTCTATTGATTTATTTCAGGTTTGTCTTTGTTGTGTGCTACCTCCAATGTGTGACTTTGTGTGTGTGTGTGTGTGTGTGTGTGTGTGTGTGTGTGTGTGTGTGTGTGTGTGTGTGTGTGTGAGCGAGAGTGTGTGACCTTCCAATCGATGTTACTGTGACCTCCATTGTGTGACCCTCAACGTGGTGACCTTGTAAACCCGTTCTGCTTTGACCACCATCTGTAGGTCAGTCTAAAAAAGTACGGCAAGGTCAACCCCACAGCGTTTGGCCTCAACAGCGGCAAGAAGCGCATCGTTGTGCTGCGAACGTCAGGAGCCATTCTTGGTGGGTATGGTGGTGGCATGGGTATGGTGGTGCAAGTGAGGATGTGCATTCACCTTTTGGCCTGTCTTTGGTCAGAAGCGCATCGTAGTACTGCGAACGTCTGGAGCCATTCTTGTTAAGTATGGTGGTGCCGTGAGTATGGTGGTGCAAGTGAGGATGTGCATTCACCTTTTGGCCTGTCTTTGGTCAGAAGCGCATCGTAGTACTGCGAACGTCTGGAACCATTCTTGTTATGTATGGTGGTGCTGTGGGTATGGTGGTGGCATGGGTATGGTGGTGCAAGTGAGGATGTGCATTCACCTTTTGACCTGTCTTTGGTCAGAAGCGCATCATAGTACTGCGAACGTCTGGAGCCATTCTTGTTAAGTATGGTGGTGCCATGGGTATGGTGGTGCAAGTGAGGATGTGCATTCACCTTTTGACCTGCCTTTGGTCAGAAGTGCATCGTAGTACTGCGAACGTCTGGAGCCAATCTCAGTGGGTGTGGTGGTGCAAGCGAGAGGATGTGCGCTCAACATTTGTCCTGTCTTTGGTCAGAAGCGCATCGTAGTACTGCGAACGTCTGGAGCCTCTCAGTGGGTATGGTGGTGCAAGTGAGACGATGTGCGCTCAACTTTTGACCTGCCTTTGGTCAGAAGCGCATCACTGTGCTGCAAACGTCTGGAGCATTGCTCGGTGTGTGTGGTGGTGCAAGCGAGAGGATGTGCGCTCACCTTTTGACCTGTCTTTGGTCAAAAAGCACATTGCAATGCTGCATACTTATGGAGTTGTTCCTGGTGGGCGTGGTGGTGCGAGGAGCGCACTAATAACTTTCTTCCTTTTGAATCGAGTTTGGTGGGTATGCTTTTGCAGTGGCGGATCTTATGAGTTCAGTATGAAACACCTGAACTCAGGTTCTTGAAATGAAGCATAAAGTGAGATGATCTCACTTTTTGGTTCTCTCAGGTTTCTGCTTTGGAAAGAGGAGGAAGTAAGTGTCAGTGACAGCTGCTTCCTCCTCTCCCCAAAGCAGAAACCTGAGAAAATCAGAAGTGAGCTCATCTCACGATGCAAGCGGAATAGAACTACTTATTTGATTTTGCTTTGCAAGGATCATATCCGAGTGCACAGAGGAGCTGTGGTGCCTTTAATTAAGGGAGTTGTGGCACCCGCACTTGCATGTCTACTTCAACTCATTTTGGAAAAACATTTAGTCAAATCAGTGCCTTGTTTTTTGCGTTCTACTGGCACGCGGTATGCAAGTGTTTTGTCTTTTGTCATTGTGCAAGACGCACGTGAATTGCTGCACATTGTTTAATCTGCCATTGCTTGATCCAATGATTGATACAATAGGTTGCGAAACCATTCACTGTTCCAAAATCAAAGAAACGATTCGATTTATTCGCATCCCTCCCCACACACTTAGACATTGACATGCTCATACACACACACACATACACTCTGACATGGACATGCTTACACACACATTCACATACAGGCAAGGCCAGCGGTAGTGGTGGCTCCATCACCCCAGACGCCCTAATTCCTCAGCTGCGTGCATTGGGTCTGCGAAAGGACGTGGTGGGCGTGGTGCTGCGCGTGGACTCCCCAGGAGGAGACGCACTGGCGTCAGATCTGATGTGGCGTGAGATCAAGAAGCTCAGTGAGTATGTGTGTGCGTGTGCGTGTGCGTGTGCGTGTGCGTGTGCGTGTGTTTGTGCGTGTATGTGTACGTGTATGTGCGAGTGTGTGTGTGTGAGTGTGAAAGGTGAGTGTGTGTGCGTGTTTGG
>Ga0307948_1001636_pt1 | contig 16053 bp, 13 predicted proteins | sample OrgLakmetagen280_FD_201824 | JGI IMG/M metagenome (GOLD analysis project Ga0307948, IMG submission 201824) | Saline water microbial communities from Organic Lake, Antarctica - #280 | ecosystem: Environmental > Aquatic > Non-marine Saline and Alkaline > Saline | place: Antarctica: Organic Lake...
AGATGAGCACCTGCACCGACTTTAGCGGATCGCCGGTCGTGGCGAGCCAGGCCATGCCCCCGAGCAGTCCAGTCGCGATAACGATGGCGATGTAGTATTTGAGCACGGTTTGCAGGCGTCGCTCCTGAAAGGTGTCTGCGGGTCGCTCAAGGAGCTTGGCGAGGAGGCTGTCGACCCAATCTTCGCGGGCTCGGAATTGGAGATTCTGCAGGCCGACATTGATCGCGCCCGCCGGGACCGTGCGGTTTTTCGGCCAGACGACAGGCTCGGCCTCGCCGTTGATCCATTCCAGGCTGAGGGTGCCGGATACATTGATTGGGTCAGCCGCGACTGGATTGATCTCGCCGGGGGCGACGCTGTATTCGAGGTTGGCAGTGACTTGGCTGGCGTGGATCGTTTCACCGTCCTTCGCGCCACCGATGACGGTGACTTTGCGCGGGCCTGCTTGTTGGCGTTGTAGCTGGCTGCGGTTTTTTTCGAGAGCGACTTCCTGGAGCCAGCGACCGACCAGCATAAGAAAGACAAAGGTGGCGACAAAGTCGAAGTAGATGAGATTCGTGTAGCCTGAGGCCCACCCGATGAGGGAGCCGAGGTAGGCGACGACCAGTCCGGTGGCAATTGGCAGGTCGATATGCAGCACCTTATTGCGAGCCGCTTGCCAGGCGCGATTAATGAAGTAGCTGCCGCCCACTGCGAGGCTGAGCGTGGCAAAGAGCGCGCCGAGAAGTTGAAAGAGTGGTGCGAGGAAAAAGCCGCCGCCCATGCCAAGGTAACCGGGCAGGGTGAAGAGCATTGTGTTGAGCAGGAAGAAGCCGCAGAGCCCGAGCCGGTAGGTGACTTGCCTCGACTCGCGCTTGGTGTGTTCGTGTTCCTGATAAAGCGTAAGCTTGTAGCCGATCTGTTGAACGGCCCGTGCGAACTCCGGCAAGTTGAAGTGCCCGCGTTGCCAGGACAGCTCGACCTCACCGCTGCGGGCGTCGATACGCGCTGCTGCCGCACCGTCCTGCCGCTTAAAAATTGCTTCGATAAGCCAAACGCAGCCGATACAGCTGATGCCCTCAATGCCGAATTTGCCCATTACGACGGGGCGTTCGCAGCTGGCTTCCTCCTTCTTTAAAACGGCTTCGAGTGCTTCAGTCTCGACTTCGCGAAAGGCCTTTGAGCCAACCGGTGGCACGGCCGTTTTACCCTTTAACTCATAGAAACGTGTGAGGTCGTTATCCTCAAGAAGCTGAGCCACGTAGTGGCAACCGTTACAGCAATACGCTTCCTCTTCGCGAGGTGTAAACGGTGTGCCACAGTGGGCGCACTGCGCTTCGCTTGAGGTCGTTGGCATGGTATAAAGATCCGTCAGAGTTATCGGATCAGATTGATCAGTCCGATCTCTTCGCCTCTAGATCGATCGTCTCAACCGGGTTTTCCTTCGCGACCTTGATGAGTATAGTCCATGCACTGATCACGATGAGGAACATGATGATGACGCTTATCCAGAGAACCCATGCGCCACGCTGATTACTTTTATTCGCTATTGTTGTTTCCGGGTCCATATTTCTCAAGAAGTTGTGCGTTGGGGCCGAGGAATTCCGCTTCTCGGGCCATGATTGTTTCCCCTTCGGGACTGATCAAACTGAGTTCAAAGGGGAAGCCGCCTTCATAAACTGAGCGATCAACTGTGATGATGACTGTTCGGACTTCCTCGCCCAACGGTGGCACGGCAATGCCATCCTCGTTACCCTGCATCGTGTAGTTTTTGTAAGCCGATGCGCTCTTGATTTGGAAGGTGCGGGCTTCGTTGGTCTTGTTGATGACGCGGACCATGTATTGGTTGCGGACAGTGGCATCGGTGATGAAGTAGGGTGCGCCGGACATGCGGACGATATTCATGTTCGCGCTACGCAACTGCATGGCAGAAAGGGTGAATGCCGTCGCACCTGCTAGCATCAAGGCAGCGTAGATGAAAATGCGGGGTCGGATGATACGGCGCGCTTTGCCGAGAAGGCCGTTCTGGGAATCGTAGCGGATGAGGCCCTTCGGGCGTCCGACTTTCTCCATGATGATATCGCAGGCATCGATGCAGTTTGCGCAACCGATGCACTCGAATTGAAGCCCTTGCCGAATGTCGATGCCGGTGGGGCACACTTGCACGCAGCGATAGCAATTGATGCAGTCGCCCACCTTCGCCGAGGCTTCGGTGGGCAGGCCCCGCTGGGGCTTTCCCCGTGGTTCACCGCGATTTTCATCGTAGCCGATAATGATCGAATCATCATCGACAAGGGCCGATTGTAGGCGGCCGTAGGGGCAGATGACGAGACAGAGCTGCTCACGGAACCAGGCAAAATTAAAGAAGATGGCTGCCGTCGCGACACCCATAAAGACAAAGGCCCCCCAATGTTCGGCCGGGCTCTGAGTCATCCATACGTAGAGCTGGGGGATCGAGACGAAGTAGGCGAGAAACATGTGCGCGATGAGTGCAGATAAGCCCAGGAATATTGCGCCTTTGATTCCTCTTTTAAATATTTTCTCTCCGTTCCAGTCTTGGGCATCGAGCTTCTTTCGTGCGGCGGCATCACCCTCGATCAGACGCTCGATGGGGCGGTAGACTTGCTCTAGAAACACCGAGTGCGGGCAAGCCCAACCGCACCAGATACGGCCAAAGAGTGAAGTGATAAAAAAGAGCGAAAACCCCATGCCTGTGATGAGGAAAAAAGCCATCCATAGATCCTGAGCTGCGAAACTTAAGCCGAAAAGATGAAAGCGCAGATTGATGACATCGAGAAAGACGGCAGGGTGTCCGTTGACCGGAATCCAAGGGAGCAGCAGATAAATACCGATCAAGAGGAGCGCGAATAGCCGACGATACGTCGTGAAGAATCCTTTGACGTCGGCAGGGTGCAGGAAATTGCGTGAGCCATCCAGGTTGATGGTCGTCGGTGTTTCCTTGGATGGCCGGGATTGTTTCATATATTGGATCGGGCGGATCGGTCTGAATTCATGAAAAACTAGGGCTGAAGCCCGGGGTTCTTATTCAAGACATAAGCGACGACTTCGGCGATGCGTTTTTGGCCGAGGAGTGGTTCCCAGGGCTGCATGCCCTTGTCCAGAAAGCCCTCAGAGATACTGACGTAGATCTCAGCCGGCTGACTGCCGTGGATCCATTCGTCATCGACAAGATTAAAGCCAATTCCGCCCTCTAAGTCTTTGCCGTGGCATGCGATGCAATTCGCATTGAAGGTTTCCTTGCCGGCACTGACGAATGTTGGGTTGTTTGCCATTTCCCAGAAAAGGGTATCATTGGTCACATCGATGGAGTTGGCCAAACGTTTGGTGGCGATCGCTTCTAGCTTTTCTTGAAGAGCCGGGTGGTTTGCACCTTCAAAGCGGCGGTCATCAAGCACGACCCAGTAAATGATGGAGAAGCCGATCATTGCGAATAGAATGATGAGCCACCACATCGGCAAGCGCTGGTCATACTCTCGAATGCCATCCACCACGTGATCGCGGAGGATGACTCCTTCAGGAAGATCATCCTCGGTGACGTCTTCGGGTTTATCGTGTTCGAGTCCGTGTTTCATGGTCGTGTGGTTGTTTTGTTGGCAGGTCGTTGAGCCTCGTCATCCTGTAGCGGCATATGCTCCAGATGCTCCACGGTTTTTTGCCTGAGCAGGTAGGCGCGGGCAGTGATCGCGAGAAAGACGCTAAAGGTGAACCAAAAGGAGATCAGCGGGACGATCGTCGTCCATTCTTCGTAGATTATTCGTTTAAACATGGGAATTGATGACTAATAAATGATGGTGGATGACTGATTATTTATTTATTGAAACTTCGTCGCTGGTCTCGCGATAGCTGCCGAGTTTTTGGAGGTAGGCGATGAGTGCTACGATTTCCTTCTCGGGTTCGACGAAGGCACCTTTCTCGGCGAGTCCTTTAACGATGGCTTCAGCCTGCTCGTCGACTTGCGCTTGAATGTCTTCTTCCGAAAGGTCGATCGGATAGGGGACGCCCAACATGCGCATGACCCTGATCTTTTTAGGCAACTGACTGACCTTGGTGTCTTTTGTGAAAAGCCATGGGTAGTTCGGCATATTCGAGCCCGGCGAGACGCTGCGAGGGTCGAGCATGTGATAGTAGTGCCAATCATCGGAGCGAAGGCCGCCCTCGCGCTGGAGATCCGGGCCGGTGCGCTTCGAGCCCCATTGGTAAGGGAAGTCATAAACAAACTCGCCAAGGTGGGAATAGTCACCGTATCGCATGACTTCAGGCACTAGGGTGCGGATCATTTGCGAGTGGCAGTTGTAGCAGCCCTCAGAGACGTAAATATCGCGCCCAGCGAGTTCGAGTGGGGTGTATGGAATTTGGATCCGGCCCTCGATATTATCTGCGCGTTGAACCGTGATGGTCGGAATGATCTGTATGGCTCCCCCAATGGCGGCGGCCAAGATCGTGAGCACCGAGAAGGCAAAGGAATGTTTGAGTAAGCGTTCATACCAAATCGTCCACTGGGCTTTGCAGGCTTCAAAATGAGCGATCATGGCAATGACCAGAATGATGGTCATCAACAGGCCGAATAGAAAAAGCGCGCCTTCACCAAAGATCGTCAGGCAGACGAAAAAGACGGTGAGCAGACTGTAGATGACCGGTGCATTAAGGAAGGCGAAGATGCCCAGTGGCTTTTCGCTGGATTCTTCTTTCTCCGTCACGGTGACTTCGACGGTGCCATTGACGGCTTGGCCACTCTTCGCTGTGCGAAAAATATTATAGGCCATTAGGCAGAAGCCGACCAGGTAGAGCCCGCCGCCGATGGCGCGGAAGAGCATGACCGGGCGAATGGCTTGGAGGGTGTCGAGAAAGTTGGGATATTTGAGTAGGGTGCCGCCTTCGGTCGTGGCGTTAAGCATGAGGCCCTGAGTGATACCGGCGACCCACATCGACGCCACGTAGAGAAGGATGCCGACCATGCCGAGCCAGAAGTGGGCATTGGCCAAGGCTTTGGAATGGAGCTTCGTATTCCAGAGTCGCGGAGCGAGCCAGTAGAACATACCGGCGGCGAGGAAGCCGTTCCAGCCGAGGGTGCCGCTGTGCACGTGACCGACCGTCCAGTCGGTGTAGTGGGAGAGGGCATTGACTGCCTTGATGGAAAGGAGCGGCCCTTCGAATGTGGCCATCCCGTAGAAGGTTACGGCGGCGGCGAAGAACTTAACCACCGGATCAGTCAGCAGCTTATCCCAGGCACCGCGCAGGGTGAGTAGGCCATTCAACATGCCTGCCCAAGAGGGTGCCCAAAGCATGAGGCTGAATATCATGCCGAGTGATTGCAGCCACTCAGGGAGTGCGGTGTTCAGTAAGTGGTGGGGCCCCGCCCAGATGTAGATGAAAACCAGTGACCAGAAGTGAATGATCGATAGCCGGTAGGAATAGACGGGCCGGTTGACTGACTTCGGCACGAAGTAATACATGATGCCGAGCATCGGCGTCGTCAGAAAGAAGGCTACCGCGTTGTGCCCATACCACCACTGCACGAGGGCGTCCTGCACGCCGCCGAAGATCGGGTAGCTGTGAGTGAAGCTGGTCGGAATCGAAAGGTGATTGACCACGTAGAGCATGGTGATCGTAACGATCGTCGCGATGTAGAACCAGAGGCCGACGTAGATGGATCGCTCGTTGCGCTTGCCCAGCGTCCAGAAGAAATTGGCTCCGAAGACGAGCCAGATGACGGCGACCACGATGTTGATCGGCCAAATCAGCTCAGCGTATTCCTTGCCTCGGGTAAACCCGGCGGGGAGGGTGATGGCGGCGCAGACGATGATAAATTGCCAGCCCCAGAAATTTATTTTGCTCAGCAGGTCGGAAGCCATGCGCACGCGGCAGAGGCGCTGGGTGGAGTAATAGATCCCGGCGAACATCATGTTGCCGACGAAGGCGAAGATGGCGGCATTCGTATGGAGTGGGCGGAGACGTCCGAAGGTAAGGAACTCAATGCCCTCGTTTTTTAACCATCCGAAAGTGATGATTTCGAGGATCTTTCCGTTCATCTGCCAGTAGTTTAACTGGAAGGCGATCAGAACGCCCGCAGCCATGCCGACCACGCCCCAGAAGATGGAGGCGATCATGAATTTACGGACGATGTTATCGTCGTATTCGATAGTAGTGGTTGTGGTGATCATCGGTGGGAAGCTGGTTTGGGTGTTTCCATATCAAAGGGGCGAAGTGCGTCCTGCTCAGGGCTGCAGATGCCCTGCGTGCGCTTCTCGCGCACGAAAAAGAGGAGGAAGAGCGCCGCGAGGAGCAGGCTCAAAAACACAGTTAAGATTAATACGTTCATGGTAGTCGGTTAGTTCTGGGCGGCTGCAAAGGGGCAGTCCGTTCGAAAGGTTCGGTGTGCGCAGGAGTCGATTTCTCTGCCGAAGAATCCGGATAGCGCGTGGTTGATGAGGTCTTCAGTGCACTCGCGGTCCAGCTCGTTGAATTCATGGCCGGTGTCCCAGTCGTCAGCGAAGACGCTCATGAAGGCGGTCAGTCCGGAGTCGTGGAGCTCCATGCAAACGCGCCCGCCGAAGCAGCGCTGCTTGCAGTCGCAGGTCAGGCCGAGGAAGGAGTCGAGGTGAGTCAGTTCATCGCTGTCTTTCGCTTCCGGGCCCAGTTTCAGCCGTTGCACGACATTATCAAAAGCTCCCGAGAAGAAGGCATAGGGCACAACGCCGTCTCCCACGCTATCAGGCGCAGTATCTTTCGGAGGCGGAACTTCTGCCTCAGTTAACCAGTTTTCAATGATGTGATCCCGGTTATCTCTTAGGTAGCTGACGAGCCTCTTGTGCATTTGTAGAGTTTAATAGAGCGTGTTATTGTCTGTGGCCTTGCCCTGCGTAGCTCCCGGGCGAAGTAGGGTTGATTATTCCATAAGGAGCCTTAACTTGTCTCAGCATATTGCGCTCAATCCTGCGCATATTCTGCATAATCTTCATTTGTATGTTAACCGCACCCAGCCCCCAGCCCCCAAAAGCCGATGTCGAACCCGGTCGGGGTGCGCAGAATCAGACTGTCGCGGAGAAACTATCCAGCTCTCAGCTCTTTAAGGACTACCGGAAAGCCTTTCATGAAGCGACGGGGCTCGAATTGGCGATTCGTCCGGTGAAGGCTTATAAGAATGCGCTGCAAGATACGGATAACGAAAACCCGTTCTGCTCGCTGATGGGCCAGACCAACGAAGGCTGTGCGAATTGCCTCAAGGTGCAGCAGAGCCTCGAAGAAAACGCTGGGCTCGAACCGAAGTCGCTGCACTGCTTCGCCGGGCTCTGCGATAGCGCGGTGCCGATCCGCGTGGGTGACGAACTCATCGCCTTCCTTCAAACTGGGCAGATTCTGCTGCACCAACCAAACCAGGAGGAATTTACCCGCACCACCAAAAAGATCCTCTCCTGGGGCTCGGATATCAACCTGAAGGCGCTCGAAGAAGCCTACTTTCAGACGAAGGTCTTCGATCCGGATCAATACAACGCGATGCTGCGGCTGCTTTCCACCTTTGCTGAGCATCTGGCGACCATCAGTAATAGTATCGAGTCGAAAGCGACCGAGCACGAGCCCGCTCTGGTCGGAAATGTGAAGCGCTATATCCAGGATCGTTTCCAGGAAAAGATATCGCTCGACGAGGCGGCCCGTGCTGTCAACGCCAGCACCCGCCACTTCTGTAAGGTCTTCAAAGAAGCCACCAGCATGACCTTCACTGACTACCTTTCCCGAGTCCGGGTCGAGAAGGCCAAGAATCTTCTACAAAATCCCCATCTCCGCGTGAGCGAAATCGCTTTCGAAACGGGTTTCGATTCGATTTCCCAGTTCAATCGCTCTTTTAAGCGTATCACCGGACTTGCGCCTACCCAATTTCGCAGCGAGTTCTGCTGAAGGAGCGGGCCTGGCCTGTAGCCGAAGCGCTTCCGCTTTGGATAGTCGGTTGTCGCGGGTAGCGATCGAACCAAACGCGGAGGCGTTCGGCTACGGACGTGGCTTGTAGCCGACCTGTCCGCCGTAGCCTTGGCGAAGGAGGAAGCGCTTCCGCTTTGGGTAGTAAGTTGTCGCGAGTAGCGATCGAACCAAACGCGAAGGCGTTCGGCTACGGACATGGCTTGTAGCCGAAGCGCTTCCGCTTTGGGTAGTAAGTTGTCGCGAGTGGCGATCGAACCAAACGCGAAGGCGTTCGGCTACGGACGTGGCCTGTAGCCGACCTGTCCGCCGTAGCCTTGGCGAAGGAGGAAGCGCTTCCGCTTTGGATAGTAAGTTGTCGCGAGTGGCGATCGAACCAAACGCGAAGGCGTTCGGCTACGGACATGGCTTGTAGCCGAAGCGCTTCCGCTTTGGGTAGTAAGTTGTCGCGGGTGGCGATCGAACCAAACGCGAAGGCGTTCGGTTGCGGATGTGGCTTGTAGCCGAAGCGCTTCCGCTTTGGATAGTAGATTGTCGCGAGTGGCGATCGAACCAAACGCGACCTGTCCCGCCGTAGCTGCAGCGAAGGAGGAAGGCGTGGTCCGGTTCCCTTCGGCAAGCTCATGGCCCGGTCTTGTCGCTTCGCTCGGAACGGCTACGGGTCAGGCATCGTTTGGCCTAAGCATATTTTGAGCCTGCTAACGGAAGTTGATCGGTAACTGAACGTTTTTTGTAATGATCTTTTTCCCATCCTTCTCGCCGGGAATAAATTCCCAGCGCCGCACCGCATCAATACAAGGGGCATTCAGTTTTGGGTTCGAAGATTCGTGCACCCGAATATTGATAACCCTACCGAATTGATCGACTCCAAAGCGGAGAATCACGGTGCCCTTAAGCCCGCGAGTTCTTGGCTCAATCTGTTTAATGGGCACGGGTTTCTTATCGACGTCAGTCAGATCAAACATTTCAACTCCGCCCAATGCGCCGCCGCTTACGTCTAATGACGGCATGGCAAAATCGCCTGCCATCGCTCTACCTGTTCCAGGGTTCAGTGCGATATCCAATTGCTCCAAAGTGATCGGTGGTGGCGGCGAGTCCAGCTCCGGAGGCGGCTCATCTTCTTCCGGTTCAGGTGGAGGCGGCGGTTCAACGGGCGGAGGAGGTGGCGGAGGTGGCGCCAGATCGATGGTATTTATTTCGTCCGGGGATTTTTTGTTTTCGTTGAAAAGTTGTGTCAGCGGAATGGCTAAAAAGAGTAATATGGTCACACCAATACCCAAAAAAATGCCTGTCAGCTGCATCCCTTTTCTTTCTTTGGGTGGATTGTAGATTTTGTTCATGCGCTTTTTATCGATTCCAAGCTTGATAGTTTTGAAGTCGATACTCTGCGGTTTGACAACCAAGTTAGCTCATTAAGTGAAATTTATATGATGCGAGCTTCGCCATACGACGTGTGAGGGACATGTTCCGAGCGCAGCGACAAGACCACGCATGCCGCGTCCAAACGCGAAGGCGTTCGGCTACAAGCGTGGAAAGTGAAACGACCAAACGCGAAGGCGTTCGGCTACAAGGTTGGAAAGTGAAACGGAGCGCGGACATTTCTGTCCGCTAGTATCGACGCCCTTAGGCTTTGGTCGAAGGGCGCAACGACCAAACGCGAAGGCGTTCGGCTACAAGCGTGGAAAGGGTGAGATATGACAAAATGTATTTAAAGGAATACTAGCAGCGACGCATGGTTCTGTCCGTAGCCAAAAGCTCCGATATGGGACAGCAAACTTCCCGCTTGCTCTCAGTCAATGTTCTGCCCAGCTTCTCACTCGTTGATTTCGGAGTGTGGGCATTCGCTTGGGCTTAGGCTTGAGAGGAAAGTCCGGACACCGTAGGGCAGAATTCCCTGTGAAAGCGGGGGCGCGTCAGGGTAACTTGGCGTGACGGATAGTGTCGCAGAAAATAAACCGCCCTGTGCAAATCTTTGATTTGCGCAGGGTAAGGGTGAAAAGGGGAGGTAAGAGCTCACCGCTTCAGAGGTAACAATGAAGGCAGGATAAACCCAATTCGTTGCAAGGCAAAATAGGGAATCAGGCGGCCCGTCTAATGATTCCGGGTATGTCGCACTTCGCTTCGGCGGAGATTCCGCTCCGGCGGGATAGATAAATGAATGCCCAGTCGTCCTTCGGGACGGTGGACAAAATCCGGCTTATAGCACTCCGAAATCGACACCTCTTGGGAACGTTGAACATCGAACATCCAACGCGGCTTTATCGGGGCGCCTCCAATTTTGATGTTCGTAGGGGTGCTCGCTTGCCTTCGACCCCGAGCTCAGGCCGAGGGGCGGCACCCGCGCAGCTTGCGAAGTGTTTCGGAGTTTATGTTGCCTTCCCGTGCGATCGTGGGCTTCCCGAAGGAAAGCCCCTACGGTGTGATTGTCTCTGCGACCAATCGAAGTTACGCCCTGTTTGATGTTTTTTCCCGCTTGACATGCTCGCAAGCCAAAAGCACTTTCCCGCCTCTTAACTTTTTTACAGACATGGCTAATACAAAATCCGCACTCAAATACATTCGTAAAACTGAAGGTCGCACACTTCGCAACCGTCAGGTTAAAAGCCGCTTGAAGACTTTCGCCAAGAAGGTTGATGCCGCCGCCGAATCTGGTGATAAGGACGCAATCGTATCCACAACCCGCCTCTACATCTCTGCCCTCGATAAGGCAGGTAAAGCTGGCCTGGTCAACGCCAACAAGGTCGCACGCCACAAAGCTCGTTGCGCCGCACTGGTCGCTGCTTAATTAGCTGCTAAGCTATACGCCGCATAAATTTTCTGCCCCCGGATTCGCTTGTCGAACCGGGGGCATTTTGTATCCATACTTCCCAAGTGCCCGAAAAACCGAAAAAAAGAAACGCCATCGGCTTTCCGCCTCCTCTACTAGGCAAAAAGCCGCTTCGGTTCGATGTGCTCGCGGCGACAGAGGACTGGCTTGCGCTGGATAAATCTGCTGGCTTCGGCACTCGCGCCCACCCGTGGGATGAGACGCCAGACCTCGACGGCGCCCTCAATGTTCAACTTGAGGCAGAAAAGCCCGAGCTCCAGCGCACTGGAGCCAGCCTCTTCGGTTCAGCGTATTATCTCGACCCGGAGATCTCCGGCGTCGCGCTTTTCGCCAAGAATCGCGACGCACTCACAGATCTACGCAACCACTTCGGTTCGGCTGACTGCAAGTTCACCTTTCATTTTGTCGCGGCTCGCGGTAGCGCAGGTGCCTCTGGCGCCGCACCGACCCAGTCTGGTTCCACCGGGGAAGGCGGACAAACAGTCGCTTTTCAAGCCGACGCGCCTCTGCTCCCGCACCGCGTCAAACACAAGATGATTCCTTCAACCGCGAAGGGTAAAAAATCCTTCACGCGATTCAAGCGCTTGGCTGAGACTGACAAAGGTTGGGTTTTTTGGCAGGCAGAAGTCGACTTTTTCCGGCCTCACCAAGTGCGCGCCCACGCCGCGACGCACGGCATCCCCGTAATGGGTGACGCGCTCTATGATGGTCCGGTTGCGCCCACTGTCCGCCAGCTCCAGCCTCGTGCGCGCCGCTCCGACTCGGAGGCACCTGTTTACCAGGGGCTGGCTATCCATCTTTCGCGGGCTGAAATCCCGCAGGCTGAAAAATCCCTAGTCATCGAATCGCCCTTGCCGAAAGCCTTCGCACTTCTGCTCAAGCGTCTGGGAGTTGAGTTCTAAGGAATGTGGCCTCGGGGATCGGTGAGTAAACACTGAGCAGTTGATCGGAACTGATCGCATGCGCTGGCTATGGCTCCAAAGATACCCACAGGATGCCTAATTCGGAAAATATACTCTTTCCTCAATACAGTTTTTTTCTTGAACCACGGATGCACACAGATGGACACGGATTTTTATTTATCCGTGTTTATCAGTGTCCATCCGTGGTTTATTTAATTTCCTATCATCAGCCATCTTATTGGTATTCAAGATCGAGTGCTTCGGGTAAACCTAGCCGAACCGGATGAGGTGCATGCGGTCCGATTATTTACACTGGCATGCGCCATTCGACAGGCTCATGATTTGAGACAAGCGCAGCCTCTACAAAAAACCCTAGGAGAATAGGAACTTGCTATTTGGTGGCGTCTACTTTTCCTTCTCCCGTTTTTCACACGACAACGTCATGACACAAATCGAAATCCTCACACACCTTCCAATTGCTCAAGCGGCCTCACCCGGCGGCGGCCTTGGCTCGTTCCTGCCCATCATCCTGCTTTTCGTCGGTATGTGGTTCCTGATCATCGCGCCGCAGCGCAAGCGCCAGAAAGCTCACGATAAAATGCTCTCCGAGCTCAAGACTGGAGATGATGTTATCACGAGCGGTGGCATCTACGGCACCATCACCAACGTTAAAGACGATCGTCTTGTTGTCCGCATCGCAGATAATACCAAAGTCGAGTTAGGTAAAAGCTTCGTGTCAAATAAGGTTGATGCCGAAGCGATCAAGTAAGCAGGTCCACTTTTAAACAACCGTCAGGTTCACATTATGTCCGGTAATATACTTTGGAAATTCCTGCTCACCTGCACCATCATTTTCTGGTGTGTGATGAGCATCACGCCTCTTCAGGATCGCCCCTTTGAGGAATTTATTGTCGCGCAGGTGACTGCCGAACAGGCTGAGTTCGCTGACTTGTTGGCAAGCGCGGAAGCGCGTGTCGAGGCTGACGAAGCCCCAACGCTCTTCATCGCGCTTCGAGATCTCGGAGCCGAGGAAGAGGTCGACTACGCTAAGTTTTTCCCGCAGATTAACGTCGCGGATATCGCAAACCAAAATAAGCGGAACGATATTCTGCTCAAGCACATCCTGCAAACCGCTCAGAGCCAGCTTCGCTTGGGCCTCGACCTCAAGGGTGGGGTCGGAGTCACTCTGATAATTGACGAGTCTGCCACAGAAGGCCTCAGTCAATTTCAGCAGCAGGATCAGCTCGCCAAAGCGATTACGATCATGAGTGACCGTCTCGACGGCATGGGCGTGGCCGAGCCTGTCATTCGCGCCAAAGGGGAAAATGCGATCGAGATCCAACTCGCCGGTCTTTCTACCAAGGACAATCCCGAGGTCATTGATTCGATCAAGAAGCCGGCTCGCCTCGAGTTTCGCACGATTCATCCGACGCTTGTTCCACAAACGATTAAGGATAAAGCGCCCGTCGGCTACGAATTGCTGACTGAAGAGCGCGAGTCACGCGAAGGTGACGCTTTCCTCGCCCTGCATTTTGTAAAGATTCTTCCCGAAGCGACTGGCGAGATTATAGAAGATGCCTTTGCCTCACAGACTCCGACTGGAGGCTTCCAGATCAATCTTGTCATGACTGGCGACGGCTCGACGGCCTTCCGCCAAGTCACCGAGCGACTGGCCCCTCAGGGTAACCAGCCGGGCAAGCCGCTCGCCATCGTGCTCGACGGTAAATTATATTCCGCACCAACCATTCAAGCGGTTCTTTCCAAAAACGCGCAGATCACCGGCAGCTTCTCACAACGTGAAGCGCTTGAGCTGGCCAATGTCTTGAACAATCCGCTGGCCGTTGAATTACGTGTCGACGAAATGTATGAAGTCGGACCGACGATGGCTGACAGCGCCCGTGAGAGCTCCGTCAACGCTGCGAAATGGGGCGCGATTCTCGTCGTGGCTTTCATGATCCTTTACTACTTCCTTGGTGGCATCATCGCCGTCACTTCCGCGATTATTAATGTCATTATCGTGCTTGGCGTTTTGGCCAGCCTTGGTGCAACGCTTACACTGCCTGGTGTGGCGGCGCTCGTGCTCACACTCGGAATGGGTGTGGACGCGAACATCCTCATTTTCGAACGTATCCGCGAAGAGCTGCGCGCCGGTAAAAGCATTAAGAATGCGACCACCGGGGCCTTCCAAAAAGTGACGTCCACCATTGTGGATGCGAACGTCACGACGCTCATTACCGCATCGATCCTCATCTGGTTGGGCACCGGTCCGGTTAAGGGCTTTGGTATCACTCTGGCGATTGGTATCTGCGCCTCGATCTTCTGTGCGCTCGTTGTCACACGTTTCCTTGTCGACTTCTTTGTTCACCAGCTCGGTTTCACTAAGGTGCTTGGTCTCAGCCTCTTCCCCGAGAAGAAGCTCGATTTCTTCCAATTCCGTAAGCCCGCCTTCGCGGCCTCATGGCTGCTTGTGCTGGCTGGTGTCGTGAGCGTAGTGATGCATCACGATAACATCCTCGGTAAGGACTTTACCGGTGGCGACGAAATGACCGTCAATTACAGTGAAAAAGTCGATAGCAATGAAATCGCAAAAGTGGTCGAAGAGAAAGACCTCGGTGATGTGACTGCAATCTACCAGAAGTTGATCGGAGAGGATAAAGAAATTCTTAAAATTCAGACTCCGTTTGATCAGGCCCGTCCCGTGTTAGAAGAATTACAGGCGTCCTTCCCGTCGGCAGGGCTGCAAGAAGCAGGTATCAACCAAATCGGTGCCTCTGTATCGAAGAGCATTCAATGGAATGCTTTGTGGTCGGTGCTTTGCGCGCTGGGTGGCATTCTCCTCTACGTCGCATTGCGTTTCGAAGTTGGCTACGGTGTCGGCGCGGTGGTGGCCACGATTCACGACGTATTGATGACCGTCGGTATCTTTGTGATTTGTGGTGAGTTTGGTCTCTTTGTCAGCGGTCAGTTCACCGCACCTATGCTCGCGGCTATCCTCATGATCGTGGGTTATTCGATCAATGATACCATCGTTGTCTTCGACCGCATCCGGGAAGAGCTGGAACTTAATCCAGGCAGCAACCTGCGCAATATCATCAACCTGGCCATTAGCCGAGTGTTCTCACGTTCCTTGCTCACGAGTATTACGACATTGCTCGCTGCGGTATCACTCTACGTCTTCGGTGCAGGCATCATTACTGATTTCTCTTTCGTCTTTATCGTCGGTATCCTGACTGGAACCTTCTCTTCGATCTTCATTGCCAGCCCGGTCTTCTACTGGTGGCACAAGGGCGACCGTCGCCACGTTGAAGAACGCGAACTCACACCTAAGCGCTACGAGTGGGAAAGCCAGAAGGAAGCCTAAGCTTTATTTAATTCATCTCCTGGAATGGCGGTTCGGCGACGAGCCGTCATTCTTGTTTTTCGGACTAGTCCTCGACCTCTTAATCTTAGTTACATTACCTTTTAAAGCCGTTAATTTTACTACGACTGTTGTCCTGGCATAAAGCCAGTCACTACAATCAACGTAAAGAGTTGTCCTGGCATAAAGCCAGTCACTACGATCACCGTAGAGAGCGGGTTTACCCCGCGACGATTTAGCGCGACGATCTACAATACCGAAAACGATGCTTTGGACGACCCCAGATACAGATCAAGCCCTTGCTGCTGAATTAGCAGAGGGGCTCGGGGTGTCGAAGACTTGCGGCCAGCTGCTCGCGCAGATTGGGATCAGTTCCAAAGAGTCTGCGGAGGACTTCCTGCGTCCGCGCCTCGCGCATTTGGATAGCCCCTTCGCGCTGACGAATCTCGAAGCGGCAGCTGATCGGCTTGTCGTAGCGATCAATGCAGGCGAAGAAGTTGTCGTCTTTGGCGACTACGATGTGGACGGCATCACCAGCACGGTGCAACTCGTCAGCATGCTTCGATTCCTCGGGCTGAAGCCACGTTTCTGCGTGCCACGCCGGCTGGACGAAGGCTATGGCCTCAGTCGGGGAGCGATTGACCGCGTGATCGATGGTCGAATTCCACAGCTCTTTGTGGCGGTGGACTGTGGCACCAATGCCCACGAGCCAGTTGCGTATTTGAATGAACTCGGAGTCGATGTGATCATCGTCGACCACCACCAAGCTAAAGAGGAGCCCGTCGCCGGCTGCACGTTGGTCAACCCGCACGTGCATGATTCGGAGGACGCCCCCTGGCATGACCTTTGCACGGCCGGCCTGGTTTTTAAATTACTGCACGGCCTATTACGCAAGCTCCGCGAAGCGAATGATCCACGCGTTGAGAAGGTTCAGCTGAAGGATACTTTGGATCTGGTCGCACTTGGCACCATCGCCGACCTTGTGCCCCTGCGCCGCGAGAATCGTATCCTTTCCTGGTTCGGCCTCCGTCACCTTAGGGCCAATGGCCGGGCCG
>Ga0307948_1001638_pt1 | contig 16044 bp, 20 predicted proteins | sample OrgLakmetagen280_FD_201824 | JGI IMG/M metagenome (GOLD analysis project Ga0307948, IMG submission 201824) | Saline water microbial communities from Organic Lake, Antarctica - #280 | ecosystem: Environmental > Aquatic > Non-marine Saline and Alkaline > Saline | place: Antarctica: Organic Lake...
GCTGGTTTCCTTGTCACGTGCGCAGTGTAACCGCCTGTTACCTTGTCAAATGCACAGCGCAACCGCCCGTTACCTTGCCACATGCGCAGTGTAACCGCCTGTTACCTTGTCAAATGCACAGCGCAACCGCTGGTTTCCTTGTCACGTGCGCAGTGTAACCGCCTGTTACCTTGTCAAATGCACAGTGCAACCGCTGGTTTCCTTGTCACGTGCGCAGTGTAACCGCCTGTTACCTTCGTCAAATGCACAGCGCAACCGCCCGTTACCTTGCCACATGCGCAGCGTAATCGCCCGTTACCTGCTACTGTTGTGCAAAACATCGTGGACCCACCTGGTATACGCTCGCGTGAGAGGGAGCGCGCAACTTATCCTCGACGGCCAACAAAAACGGTGCGTACCCAGATCCCGCCCCTAATGATATTGTTTTTGGGGGGGGTGATCAAAGTGCCAGAAACAGTTGTTCAATAGATATGTACTTATTTCTGGAGGGGGCGGTTGGCGTGAATCAGTGTGACATTCAGAATGTTCTAATTTGGGCCTGCAACAGCAGTTGCTTGCTGAGTGCATAATAGCCTTTCATTTGGACCGAGACTGTAGAATAGGGCCCATTACACAGGGGCGGCGGTTGCCCCAATATGTTCATTCCTAGGGGGGGAGGGGTGCAGTTTCTTGCCAAATACATATAGGGGTGGGTGGTGAGTACATGCATGTGCGCTACGTGCAACACCCCTGTGTGTGCAACACCCCTGTGAGTACATGCATGTACGCTACGTGCAATCAACACCCCTGTGTGTGTTACAGGATCCCCATACCACAGCTCTAGTCGCAGACCGTTTTCATGGTCGTGGCTCTACCGCCTCCTCCTTTGCGCTGTGCTTCCTTTTTCTTTGTGTGAATGCTTTGGTTCTTGCATGTTTTTTTTGTGTTCGAATAAGTAAGCAGGCCACGTTGTTGTCCTTTACGTGGCAATTTACACAAATACCAGCTAGCCAGGACTTTGAGTGCCTGCACACACGCTCGATCACACGCATACACACACAAACACATAAACCCTCTCAAACCCACACACATGCACACGCACACACACATATGCTTGCCTGTTTTGCGTGTTGCTTTAGTCTATGTAGCAGGGGGTTTGAAATGAACCATGTCACGTACCAACCCCTAGCACTTCACAACCAAGTTTATAGGATGACTTACCTCCTGCCTCTTGTACCCAGACCTGGACGGACGAAATGGCTCATCATTTCCTTGACCTGGTCTCAACGTACGGGCGCAACTGGCGTGAAATAGAGGAGGTGATTGAAGACCTGCCGCCTTGCGACCTGACCGGCCAGAGCAGGGTAGGTTGCAAGGATGAACTCAGCCAATGTGCCAGTGAGCCAGTCAGTCAGCCACTTGTGAAAGCTGGGCTGTATATCAACTACCAGGGCAGAGAGAACGGGAAAAGAAACGTAGACGGAAATAACTATCACCAATCCGTATGAATTAGGAAATGATCTGCTAGAATAAGTGGGTGAAGCAAGTTATGAGCCCGTGAGGCTATAACCCTCTTTTTTTCCTACTTGTCCAGCTCGTATTTATAGCATATAGTAACAGATGACAGCTCCCACACAAGCACCACTGAACGCTCAAGTATAAATGTTAGTTTAGTGCAAGCATTTCTCAAGCTTCTTTCCTGAACCCCTGACTACGTCTTCCCCTTATTTCCGCAGACCCAGCTAAAGGACAAGTTCAAATCCATGGTGAAAAGGGGCATAATATGTGCAGAAGACTACCCGGTTGATCCTCGATAAGGCAAATAGACTTAACCCTTTTCGTTTCCTTTCCAGGTGGTAACTTCCCCCTTGAATCCGAATATATAGCTTGTACATCTCAACTTCTAGACATACTTCATCATATGCTACTGAGCGTTGTCAAAGTTTTGCAATTTGATTACAAGTGTCTTGTCTTTAATGTGCACCAAATATTGTTAAACTAGCTACAAGCCTGATCTTTTCTTCGCAGACCAACGTCGTAGTGTAAAAAAGAAAAATAAAGAACTACGCGGGCAGTGAGTACCGCTCCCCACATTAATTATGGAAAAGGAGTCACTTTGGTACCGTAAAGCTCCTCCACCAAATAAAATAGAAAATTGATCGATGGGGATCAGGAGGGTTGCAGGCTTTGACCTGAGACCGGCTCCTGATGATAGTTGGTAATGATTTTGGAGGTGCGCGTCTGTACGGACAAATTTTGGCAGCGTAGTTGACATTGACAGTAGCAAAGTCTTAGCTGTTTGATTTGTGAATCTTCAGTTGGGCTTTTCAGCTTCTTAGCTATCTGAGGTCAACGCAGCTCCTTAAAAAGCTCCAGCCAGTGATTGTTGTGGATAGTGCCACCCACTTCCAGAGGAATGTTATGGAGGGTAACAGATGCTCCTTGCAGGATGATGTAATAAAGACCTTTGTGCTGCTCCTGAATCCTGCACGGCGCTCAGCTGGCTTTGAGGTCTAGTGTCGATTGTGGTGATGGACACGATATAGAAAACTGGGATTTTTCAAGTCGATGCTGTCTGGGGAAGGTGTACCTGCTGATGGCTGGTGGTGCTGTAAAGGTGTTCCTGCAGCAGCACGTGTAAAAGGCCGACCTAAGACGGACAAATAGGAGCTGTATGATTTTTGCATGTTTACATAGGTCAAGGGGAGAAACTCCCTACTTGCAAGGATGAAAATGAAGTTACGAGATAAAAGGAAGCATGAGAAGCAGGCGGGGAGAAATAGAAGAATTTAGGGGGGGTATCCAGGTTGATTTGGCAAGAAGGGCAAACGTGTACATGAAGGTCAAGCATGGGAAAGAAAGCTTGTGTATTTAGGTGCCTACGTAGCAACAAGGTTAAGGGATACAGGGCTAGTAAGGCGGGTATATGGTTTAGCTGTATCTCATTGCGGTTTACTAAAGACCCTCGTAGGGGCTGTATCTCACCGCGGTTTAGAATTTAGCTGTATCCCACCGCCAGAGAATGCAGTGACACAAGCCTCCACATGCAAACACACAACATCCACACCCACCCCTTAATGCAAGAAACACAAATACCTCATAGGCAGGGCTTAGCTCCAGGATTCTATATGTATTGTTGCACTCCCGGTCGTCTCCCCCGTTTGCCCCTAGGGGCCTGCTACTCCGAAATATTTTCCACTCCATTACTAGCAGTCTATTGCTTTTTGGTTTTCACGGAGATGGGGGCAACCAGTTCAGCAGGAGCAACCAGTACAGCAGGAGCAACCAGAACAGGTGTAAACCTGTTTGTGTCTGAAAAGCGGGGTGGAAAGAGCCACTTTGGTGTAATCCTAGTTTCAGCTATATCAGGAACCTGAAGATTTTACATAGCCAGCCGTAATATTTCTGAAGGTGATACCAGCCATAATATTTCTGAAGGTGATACCAATACCAGCCATAATATGAGGATGGCCCAGCTCGTTTGAGGACCTTTATGAACCAACCTGATATTTTTGGTGTTGCCTCTTTTGTAGCTAAGTGCCTAGCCCTGTTCCCTTGATTTTCTAGCGTTTTTTTAATTTTGTTACAGGCTTTTTTCCAAGCTTCCGCTCAGATGCCCACCAGAGGCATATATAGCGATGTAACCTTACCTTACCTTACCTTTACATAGCCAGCCGTTCGCTGCTACCTATATCCATGGATACAAAGCAGGATCCTAGAGAGCCTATTTTGCCGGTGGCTTTGAAGATCATGCTGCATGCTAGGTCATATCTCTCAGTGATCATATTTCTTATTTGCGTGTGTTGGCATCGTCATGAAATGCGGTTAAAGCGGCATGATACGTCTATTTATAGCTGCTCCATTGGCAGTGCCATTTTTGAAAAGGGTCTGGTTAGATAGTAAGGGACCACCAGGAATATTGCTCAGTTTTTTGGGGTGTTGTGTTTGATATCCCTTCTGGTCTGTTAAATCGTGTTGCAAATCTGTTGGCAAGGAAGCCAACAAACATGTACCAAACTATCAGACCTGATGTGAGGAGAGTTGCCCCTACCTCAACAAACAACCCTACCAATCCACATCTTCCAGCTATAAATTTAAGGAAGCGACATTCAACCAGCTAAGTGCGATAAGCATATTCAGTCAAACAAACCAAGTATTGCTTGTTGGCAATTCCCCTACCAATGAGCAGGAAAGGCATAAGATAGGTAAATTGGTAGTGGTGGACACGCAAAAGCCTCCGCACCAACCTAGTAGGAGCGGCAGGCAAAAACAACCATACCAGTACAAGGAGAGTCTCGGTGTTACTGGTCTACATGCCACAGCACTCTTCTACTTCCCTCAGGATTCCAGGAATGTGCCTAAAATTGAATGTGTTTACTTAACATGGTTAAGTGTTGGAAATGCATGTAAGCGAAGGTATAACAATTGGGTCAATGACCTTTGGCAAACCCCACAATTTGCTTGTAGGAAGAGCCTGCCTCAATACACTTTTAAGGAAGAGAATTTTGAAGCAAGTGATGGCAAATTGACGGACAATGCAAGTTTGACCTGACGTTAACCCTTTTTGTTGTATAATCAAACATTTTTTTTATAAAATATACCGCTTTTAATTTGGAAGTTGCAAGTTCGGATTAGATTATGTAGATAAGTAGATAAAATATACATATAATTGGCCCTGAAAATTGGATATGAGTTTAATGAATGGGAATTGTATAGACGGCAAGGCTGTGGCTGCACAAATCAGAGAGGAGCTCACTACTCAGGTTGCTGCCCTGAAGGACCAGTACAAGAGGGTGAGGGCAGGCTTATGCTTCGCAGTGCATATCTAATCAAGAATCAAACAGATTGCACGTTCCATTTCCCTGGATTCCAACAGGTGCCAGGCCTGGCTGTTGTCATTGTGGGGGAGCGGCAGGACAGCCAGACGTATGTGCGCATGAAGCAGAAGGCCTGCGAGGAGGTTGGCATCGCTTCTTTTGGCTCGAGCCTGCCTGCCTCTGCCACGCAGGCCGAGGTGCTTGCCACGGTCCAGCAGTTCAATGAGAACCCAGATGTCCACGGCATCCTTGTGCAGCTGCCGGTATGTGCACAAGCACATTGTATTTGAATGTTCAATTGCCAACCGAGTGGATTCCGATGAATGATGGATGGCGTCTCTATTTTGGACCTCTGTGTTTCCTGGGCTTCCATTCCCATTAGTTGTCCACTTCCACGCATGCACCAGTCTGGGTGGTACTGCTCAGCAATGAGTCAGGTTTATGTTTTGACCAAGGCATCTGGTCTATTGTTTTAGTGCTTACACCTTGCTCCTCGAACCTGCCCTTAACAACTCTATGTCTCGGTGTTTGCCGTATTCGCGTACTAGCTTATTGAAATATAGTGTGGCATTCTCCCTCTGTTCATGGGAATGGCGAAGAACATCAACAGCACGTGAACAAATTCGACTTCACATGCTGTGACTTTTTCTGATCCTAACTTAAATCTATTCCTGAACGTGATGTGGATAGCATGTGATGGTCGCATACTCTTTGTTTGCTGTAGTCCCTTCCATAGCAACCATACTGTCTGCGTTGGCTTCCTTTGTCCTAGTCTCCCTGCAGCTCCTCCCTAACTTGAGATTCCTCTGTGATGGATGGCTTCTTGTTCGCCTACCTTGCGGCTCCAGCTCATCAAAATTCCTGTGCACCAGCCCACATGATTCCTGTTCCTTGTGCAGCTCCCCTCCCATGTGGACGAGGCCACCATTCTGGGGGCCATCAGCATCAACAAAGACGTGGATGGCTTCCATCCCCTGAACATAGGACGACTGGCCATGAAGGTGGGAACAGCATCAGGTTTTTATGCATGCGTGTGTTTGCGTGTGTGTGTGCGTCTATGTGAGTTAAGTGCGTGTGTGTGCGTGTGTGTATGTGTGTGTTTTATGGTAAGAAGTGAAGAAGTGGATAGAAGAGGGAGGAGTAAAGGCTGGAGGGGATGAATGTAAGGAGGGTGATGGGAATTTGTTGGCTTGCCAATGGTGTTTTAAATGTCTTAGTCCTCCAGTATGTACCTCAACAGAGAAAAAGATGGAAAACAAGAGGTGTTGATCGTTTTTTGGATGAGCAAGGAAAAATAACTAATACGCCTTCGTCCTCCGTTGCCATTGTGTGTTGATTCCATCTGCTTCTGCACCCCCCAATGTTTGCGTCTTATTCTGCTCATATACCCCTGCTTACACACACCATCTGTGCAAGGTCGTGACCCCCTGCTTGCCCCATGCATCCGTGGTGCCTCCTACCTACAGAAGTGTGTGTGTGTGTGTGCGTGTGTGTGTGTGTGTGAACATATATTTATATGCTCCTAATCATGCGCCACCTGTACAGGGCCGTGACCCCCTATTTGCCCCCTGTACCCCTTTGGGATGCATAGCCTTGCTGGACCGTTGTGGCATAGAAATCAAGGGCAAGCGCGCAGTTGTGGTGGGTGGGCTATGTCTTTTTCCACAATGGAATGTAGATGTCAGGGTTTTTCAGTTCAGGGTTCGGTCAGAAGTTCGGGTTCTAGAACTTTCATGCACTTATTTGAACCCTTGCTCCCAAGAAAACGAACTGAACAACTCTGGTAATTGCGGATGAAATAAGGGTGAGCGTGCAGTAGTGGTGGGTGCAGGCCTTTGGTGCTGGTAACGTGTGTGAATGGGCTTGTAGAGTACAATCATGGAGTTTGTGTTGGTTAAGGAGCAGCGTTTTGTCTCATTGTTTAAGGACTGTGAGAGGAAGATCAAGAATGAGGGGGGAAGGGGAAGTGAGTATGAGCACAACATCTTGAGTGACGTGCATCACAGTGAGAAGGATGCGCAGAAGGATGTGTGCCACCGTCTAGTCACCAGGGGCTGCGTCACCTCAGGCTCTTGTTGGTCTCATTTGATTAGTCGTTAGGCAGAACTGTAGATGATGAAAAAAGAGAGGAAAACTGGCGCCTTCCCCTCCGTCCCCCTCTCTTCTCTCCTCTCAATCATCCTGTTTTTTTTGTGTGTTTTGAATTGTACCTAGGGCTGGCCATAACCGTATATGTACACATTATATGGCCGTATATTAGATGGAATACCTGCAAAAAACTGCCGCATATACACCGTATATATATGTATGGTTCTGGCCCACCCTAGCTTAATCTCGTTGTCGCAGGTAAAGCAGCCATTGTAGGTCGACTGCCTTTGAGACTCAAGGTTTCAGGTGAAAAGCAAAAGCATGAGGAAGACAGCTCCGCTCACTCTCCTTTTGCTCTTAGGGTGTCTTGAGGTAAACCTTTTATTTCCGCAGGTTGTGCAGCCCAAATTCCTGGTCTACTTTATTATAAAAAAGTGAACTCTCCACAAACAGGCGTGCCGGAAAACCATGGTGGGCAAAAACACTGCGGCTGAGCTCCCACTGTCATAAATGATATGGTTTGTCCCCCCTCTCTTTCCTCCTCTCTTGCTGGCCATTCCAACACGGTCGGCATAGACGCAGCTATCATGGATATACCTATGTTACATAACCATCACAAACGATTCCCCTTCTCTGTTGATTATCACAAACGGCGAATCTTAATTTCTCTCCTCCTTGATCTCTCTTCCCTCCTTGGGACACTTGTCCCAGCATAGCTGACTCACTCGAAGCCATGCTGCAGAGAAAGTGCAATACTACAAGCTGAACTGTGAAACTTGGTCAAGTTTTGCTCCCTTCCTGCTCTCTCCTTATCCACGGCACAGGCATAGCTACGGAATGCTTATGTCATGTCGGAGCTATATCATGAGCAAGTTGTGACTTGCTCCCTGCCTGCTCTCTCTTCAGGTCGGCCGTTCAAACATAGTGGGCATGCCCGTGGCCATGCTGCTGAACAAGCGTGATGCCACTGTCACCATCTGCCATGCAAGCACAAAGGTGGGTGCAGTTTAAGTTCAAGGCACGATGTAACTCCTGCCCAAGCGCACATGTGAGGGGCGAGTACGTCATGGGCAAAAATATGCTTGTGATAGCCATGCTGCTGCAAAAAGTGTGGTGCCACGCTCGCTATCTGCAAAAATTTGTGGTGCCACGCTCACTATCTGCCGCACAAGCGCAAAGATGTTCTGCACACAAGGTACAGTGTTGCATGATTCATAACCTACCTACCATACTTGCTGAACAACTTTGCAAACACGTGCGTGAGAGGCGTGCGGGGTGTGCAAGCCTGGGGCCTCATGTATGGCCTCTGTATGTATATCGGAACCCTCTGTCACAGCAGGAAGCTGAGTAATTGAATGAGACCACATAGTTGGAAGCGAGTACGGTTTTTGGGCAAATGATATTAGCGCACTTTTGCCGTGATGTGACTTCTCACTGGACGTCTGCGTCCTCTGCACCCTCAACCTTGTAGCTCCTCATTAGATTGCAGCTTGTAAAGTGTAAAAGCCTCTGCCCTTGTTTCTAAACAGAAACAAAGAAGTTGCGAAGTTAGAACTCAAAGTTGCAAAAGTTAGAACTCGATTGCTTGTCTTCGCACCGCTAGAACCACCCGATCACATTTCGATCAACCGCGATAGAATTGACTGCGTCTATGTGCGTGAAACGTCATTGTGTCATTGTATACCTAGCGCAAAAGACAAGATGGTCGACCCTCAACACAGTGTACCATTTCTGGCCTGGTAATTTATATACTGTACCAATATACCGTACTCACCCAGGGTAAATAACGGTTTTTGCCCTCTGGCGTGATATCGGTATCGTAGAATGTATATTTTTTCAGAGGCTCGGTTTCCGGGTTTGGCGAAATAAAGTAAAACACTTGTACAGGCCCACCGGGGTTGGTGCAGGGAAGGCTAAAATTACAGACCAAGGTTACCTTTAATATAATTTGGGCACCGGGGTGAGTAGGTAAGGTACAGTAGCCTCAAAGTACAGTTGTTGTAAAATTAAGTCCACGTTTCTGATCAAGGCCTGGAGGCTGATGTGCGCAAGGCTGACTTTGTCATGGCTGCAAATAAGGAATCCACGATGATTAAATATAAGAGCATCTCACACCCTGCATTGATCGCTCACGCTTTTGTTTCTGCCCTCATTTCTGAATAGGACATGGAGGCCGTGGTACGTGAGGCTGACATCGTGGTGGCCGCGTGTGGGAAAGCCAAGATGGTGAAGGGCTCGTGGCTAAAACCTGGGGCAGCGGTCATCGACGTCGGCACAAACCCTGTGCCAGATGCAAGCAAGAAGTCAGGTTTTAAGTGCGTACTACCACGTGTGTTGGGGGGCTCATTTGTGTGTTGGGGGATCTCACTAATTAGTGTGTGTATGGTGATTCTGCACGGCTATTGATTATTGATGCATGTTGCGGTGGTGTGTGAGATGCAGTGGTGTGTGAGATGCACTGATGATGTGCAATGTGTGTTGTGCTTCCTATTCACGGATGTGTGTGCTGTCGCATGTATAGTTTGCTTCATTCTACCCATGTGTGGCTGTACAAGCCTTGTGTATGTGTATATGTGTGTATGTATGTGTGGGTGTGTGGGTGTGGGAGGGGGGGGGGATGCTCCGGGCGCTCTTCTCTTTGGCTGTGTGATGCCCCTTGCTGAACTACGTGCCTGGTCATTTCTTAGTGAGGTTGCGCCTTACGTTTCTGTCTCTCGTAGTACTCCAGAAAGTGAGTTGGCAAGACTAAAGCCCGTGACACAATTATGTTTACTTAGTTTACACTGCAAATTCACAACTTGCAGACTTACTAGCAGTAAATTCAGCTGGTTAATTCACTTTTAGAAATAAGGTTTCAACCGGCAAAGCTGCTGTTGATGTGAGATCTCGGTCGGTATTTGCCAGACGCTCTGGGGAAGCGTGCTTGCTTAAAGCCTGTCCTAAAGCACGCAGATCTATTGGAGCGTGAGCTTGAAAACACACACATACACACAACCTGATTTATCTCTGCAGCACTATGGTAACCATCACAATGCATGAATCACGTCTACTCACTAGTTTTCAAGCTGGTGGGCGATGGTGGGTGATGTAGGCTATAAAGAGAAAGAACGCAGGCAATGAAAGGCAGTCCTAAGCCAACACGATGCTCTGATTTTTACGCCTGCTCACTTTTGGACGCAGGCTGGTGGGCGATGTAGACTATGATGAGGCTGTTTCGGTGGCGGGTGCCATCACTCCAGTGCCAGGGGGAGTAGGACCCATGTAAGTGCACGTGCACATGCGCGTGTGTGAGTTTGTATGTTTGTGTGCGCGTTTGTGTGTGTGTTTGTGTATGTGTGTTCGCCTTGGAGTGATTGGTCACTGCTATGCAGGCTGCGCAAAAGTAAACCAAAAACATTTTGGTTACGCGTTGGAACCCTATCGTTTATAGCTGAGTGCATGATGTTTTACAAACGTAGCGCCCCTTTTTATAGATTGGGGACAGAAGAAAGTTCGCTCATGTGTGCAATCTGGCTTTCTTTTTTATCTTCCGCCTAAGAAAAGGGAAGGGGAAGCTGCAGGTTGTAACACCCAATGTTAATCAGGGCTGTGCTTATTTGCCGTATTTCCATTTTCAGACCATATATACGGTACGGCTACGGTATATGGTCCAAAACCGTTAATACGGACAAAAGTAAAATACGGCCCAAATCGTACTGGTATGGTCCGACCGTACAAGCTTGCATGCCGGGGGCGCGTGCCTGCCCGCCACAAAAACTTTTCGTCCCAACGTATTTTGCTACATTATACATTTTACATAAAATTTGGGGATAAAACATTGAACAGAGGCCCAACGTATTTTGCTACATTATCGTCCCGACGTATTTTGCTACATTATACATTATACATATAATTTGTGGATAAAACAATGAACAGAGGCCCAACAAACAAGAGGCAAAGGGGAAGGCAGCTTGCCTAACCCCCAAAGCCTGCTCAGGGCTCCTGCACACCCCCCTGCAGCAGGCATGAACGTGGGCCTGATTTAGAAGCATACAAAGGGCAAGAAGAATGCCTGGGTGTGGGAGCAGTTCGAAAAGGTTGTTCCAGAGGGGCGCGTGGGCAGCCAGCAAATGAAAGAGGCAGCAGTAGCATCAGCTGAAGAAGAGACGCTAGCAGCAGCAGCAGCGGCAGCAGCAGCAGAAAAGGAGACAGCGGCAGCAGAAAACGCAAAGGTTAAGTACCAATGCAAGCACTGCAACAACATCCCAAGGTCAGAGCATGAGGCCCGCATGAAGGAGCACCTGCCGAACTTCAAGATTTGAGACGATCCCGCACAGAGCAGATTAGCAAAAAGCGCAGTATGCAGCAACCAGGGGAATAGCATAGCAGCAACCAAGGGAATAGACAGTGTTAAAATCTTGTGCATTTAGGGACCTTTTTGGTCCTTGACAGAGTCTCTGAAACTGTGGGTCACTTGCGAATTTGAAACAGGGCTTGAACAAAGAAAGCTCCATGTTCATTTTTGGGGGGAAGGAATTTGAAACTCAGACCGTACCGTACGCCGTACCGTATTTTACCGTATATATGGTCCGAAATCGTATAAAATATATACGGTTCTGGCCAACCCTGTTCAGCGCACATGAGCTTGGCAAATTGCGGAGTTCTCTGCATGCAAAAGAACTCTAATTTTTACGAACGTGTGACTTATCTGATGCACTTTTGCACAAAAGTGCATGCTTCCCTTTCTTGTTCATCTTGGTCACATCTGTGTGTTCAGGCGCTTTGTGTTGTGTTTCTTTCTGCTGTGTTGTTTTTTTTTTGCGGGCAGGCATGGGCGTCAACCAGTGATGTGCCAGTATGCCGTATGTCATTTTCAGACCGCAAATACTGTTCTTCACTGTAAAACGGTACCGTACCGTAAAACTGAACACTGTACTGTATACTGACTGGCACAGCCCTGATGTTAATATATTAACAATAATAACCGGTACTACTCTGAAAAGTACAGACCCTTTATTCGCTCACCATTGTGATCTGTATACAGTTTTTTCTGTAACCCAGGGATTTGTGGTGACTGACTCGTAATTTTATTTGTACTTACGGGCACACACACATACACAAACATATACACACGCGCACACATACGCGCACACACACATACACAAACACACGCATACACACACGCACGCTTGTGTTGCACAGGACAATCACAATGCTCCTGAAAAACACGGTAGACAGTGGGCGCCGATTCTTTGACGGCACCGTGCATGCAGAGACTAGACCAAGCAAGAGGTACAAAGGCCACTGCTGTTTGATTGCTCAGCATGCTAGCCTGTTTGTAGTTTTTCTCCTGGCATGGTGTGGTTCTGTGAATGGTGTGTGTGTGTGTGTGTGTGTGCATGTTTGCATGTTTGTATGCGTACATTTCGGCATCTTTCCAGCAGCAACCCAGGGGGTACCTCACCCTACATTCAAGGCTTTATTCCTGCCAAAAAGATGAACTACGCAATTGAAGAGTTTACCAGAATTATATATATAAGGTGTATATACGGTATTTTTGGCAGGGATATTACCAATTGTACGGTCCTGGCCAACCCTACACACATTTGCAAAGATCACACTTCACACTTTGGTTATGAGAACGGCTGCCAGTCTGCAACCCCAGCGTACTCCATTTGCTGAACTGCTTGCCGTCGCTGTATAATGCGTGGATCAACCTCATGTGTTATGGTGTGTACATGTATGTATGTGTGTGTGTTTGTGCAAGCATGCATGCATACAGCGATCTAACCAGCAGCGACCCAGGGGACGACTCACCCTACATACCAGGGCCTTATCACTTCTGCTGGCCATTCTAAGCACGCTTTGCACGTATGAGCTGCCTTGAAGCTCCTGTACATTGCCCAGAAACGCTATGCCTGGTTGTCGCTGCAGGCACCAAACGAGCGAAGCGGCAACCCCCATCATCATGGGCATGTTTGTGGCAGGTCAGTAGAATCAGGTTTTGTGGGCAGACAAAGGCAGGCTAGCTTGTGCATATGCATGGTCGCCAGTAGAATGATCAGGCAGTGATTACAGGAGGCAGTGAGAACCAGGCAGAAATCATGAAAGCAGTGATATAGGAGTTAATGGTAACCAGGCAGAGATGAGCAAGGCAATGATAGAAGAGGCAGTGGTACACAAGGCAAAGGTGTAAGATGCAGTGGTAATCAAGGCAATGATATAAGACGCAGTGGTAAACAAGGCAGTGTCACAGGGCTGTATTGCGGGGATTTAATAATAATAAATAAATAAAATTAATAAGGCAGTGTCACAGGGCTGTATTGCGGGGAATAAATAATAAATAATCAAATAAATAATAAATAAATAAGGCAGTGTCACAGGGCTGTATTGCGGCTCAGGAACAAGGAGCTGAGCAGGTGCGTGCTTGCATCAGCTTGTTTGCACGTCAATTGTGCAAACAAGCATAACGGAAAGAGGAGAGGTGACGCCCATTAGCCAGAGTCCAAAACTAGAGTTGTCAGCCCCGGTAGTGACCATTCCTAGTCATCACGCAAAGCAGCACTGTGCTGGAGTACAAGCAGTCATCGCTCAGCGTAGCACTGTTGGAGTGTAAACATTCATCGCCTTGTCAAGCACTGTTGGAGTGTAAGCATTCATCGCATTGTCAAGCACTGCTGGAGTGTAAGCAGTCGTCACTCAGGAAAGCGTCATCGTCACTCAGGAAAGCACTGATGCCACGCAATAAAGCACTGTTGGAGTGAATGCATTCATCGCACTGCTGGAGTGTGAGTAGTCTTCACACAGTTTAGCACTGCATCACACAGTAAAGCACTGTTGGAGCGTAAGTGGTCATTCCACACAAAAGCACTTATGGAGCGTAAGTAGTCATCACGCAGGAAAGCACTGTTGGAGTGTAATGGTGGACTGATGATGGTGAATGATAACTGAATGATAAGGAGGTAAAAGCTGCCCGAATTCAGAACTCCGTGTTTTTACGCTTGGCTTGTGAATTGGGTCTCGCTCACTCGCAAAAGCAAGCTGTTGGTTTGTTTTATGCAGGTATCATCATCAAGGAGGGCGTTTCGTTGTTACGGAGACTGGTTTCTAGGGACCGCAGCAGCGGGCATCAATAATGTTTGGTGACTCCTTGCTTAGGTTCTTTAGGAGGTGCCTGGCAGGAAATGCTTGACTGTCAGACAGCAGTGTTTGCAGCAGTGTGACACCGCGTTCTCGACACTTTGCTGACTTGCTGGTTATTGGTTTTAGACCCCCTCGTATTTCTTTGGTCCTTCATCTAATGGGATGTTGTATGTTTTTTATTATGACTGGCCATAGTTGGTTAATATCATGGAATCACACTGATATATCCTTTAAAATCGTTACTATTTACTGGACTCCTGGTCACTCCTTTTAGAGAGCATTTTTCTGTGATTGGGACTGACCGGGAGGAAAGGTGGATGTCCAGTTATGGTATTTCTTCTTTTCTTCTTAGCCAGTAATCGTGTCGCGCAACGGAATGTAAGAACTCTGCAAAAGCTGAGTCCTACTTATTTTCTTCTTTCTTATTACCCAAAACAGTTTGTAGGAATTAAAAAAACTTCTGGCTGACATGCAACCTGCTCCTGGAAATTGCACAAACGAAATCTCTTCGCTCTTCAGCACAGCTGCTGCTCCTCACACACATACTTCCAACAACGATATGGCAGAACCAACTGTCCTTGGCCAGTTTTAAAATGCTACGAACACGCCTTTGACCAGGAAGCACAGAAGAGTGCCGCCAAGCTGAATGCTATACACCAGAAGCTGGGCACAACGTGCAACCTACAGCAGACAATCATGAACGAGATTAACACGCTCAAACACAAAGACGCATGCAAGAGAGCATGACCTACCTGGGGCCAAGAGCTTGAGAGAGAGACTACTTAAGACTGGTTAAATGTTACAACTCTGGTTGGATGTTACAAGCATGACAACACTTCTAGTGCTTTACACTTTGAAGAGCCAAGCAACAAAGAGACCCAAGGTTAATCACTGAGATGCAAGGATGGTCTTGTCTTTTAAGAGCACTGGTCTTAAGTTGACATTAAAAGTGTTTAAACATGTTAGTGCTGCATCTTAAGGACAAGACGAGGAACTTGTTTGTTCTGGTTGAGTGCTGTGCGTGCTCAAGGTTCACTAAAAGGGATGTGAGAAACTTCCACAGACGATGTTTTCGTCTGTTGTTAAAAAAGTACGGGGTGTGTGCGCACGTGTGTGTGCTTGTTGTGTCAAACCGCAGGGCGTTGAAAGTGGTAACATTTTGGCTGGCTGAAACAAGTTCCATATTTCATTAGAGCCAGTCTTATAACTTTGATTAGTGCCATTTAAATGGGGTCTCCCGGCCAGTTTATTTTCGGCAGAACTCTGCCGAATTCTGCCGAATTCTGCAGAATTCCGCAGAATGGGGCAGTGCGGAAAACATGCAACATCACAGAATATTTAGCTGATTAGCTAAACAAGAATATTATCACGTATCTTCTGTAATTGTGAGAGATCTCGTCAGGAAGATTCATTGTTCAGTCCAAGAATTCCAAGATAATCAAATCACTTAAATTCCTCGATTTTGGGCCAGTGGTTACTTCTTTGCATTGCTCTGCTGCACCCTGCCACAGAAAGATGATTGATGTGCGCTTCATACGATACTCCTCGCCGCGCGCCCTCGAATCATAAGCGATGACAAAGTGTCTGATGTGGCACTCTCCGACTCCGCGTGGTCCGAGACCGAGGCCATCATGAGCCGACTGCAGCACGCGTTTGTCCGCTTGCTGAAGCGGAAGAAACGCGTGCTTGTGGGAAACCTGTGAGTGTGCCTCTTTGCTCACAAACACTGCACACATACAGACTGGTGGATGAGCACGCACACACAGAACACAGTATGCACAAGGCATTTTCTCAGATCTATGTCTCATCTTAGGTTGTTGCTTCAAGAGTTGTTTTAACTACAATATGCCAACCAAGTTTGGGTTCTTGCTGCAGGTTTGGCTTCCTCCCCCCACACCGCGGGGGAGAGAATGACTACGGCGTCCAGGTTAGGCAGCCCAGCAATGAATCATGTGCAAAAAAGAATTATGTCTTCAGATCTCATGAGCTGGCAGCTATGACACATAAGTACACAGGCCACTCATTTAGTTTCCTTTTT
>Ga0307948_1001647_pt1 | contig 16003 bp, 17 predicted proteins | sample OrgLakmetagen280_FD_201824 | JGI IMG/M metagenome (GOLD analysis project Ga0307948, IMG submission 201824) | Saline water microbial communities from Organic Lake, Antarctica - #280 | ecosystem: Environmental > Aquatic > Non-marine Saline and Alkaline > Saline | place: Antarctica: Organic Lake...
GTGTTTGAGGAAACAGGCCACCCATTACATTCCCAAAATAAAGGAAAAGGACACTTTTTTTCCACGATCAGTTTGGGTATCAAACAAATATTTTTAATATTTCTTGAAGCCCTCTCCGATCTGTAATTTAAATTTCAGTGGTATTTTTAGTATTTTTTGGGCACTCAGGGAGTACAAAACACACCGGCGAAGTGCCCCTTACAGATACCAAAATTAGTTCTACATTTTCCTCCAAATTTACAGAGGGGTCAACGGAGGAGATGTGCAATTTTGCATTGGCAGCCACTCACAGCCAATTCATCCGATCAGCACCATTTTTGTACCATAACTTAGCTGGAATTGAGAGCTACCCGAGCATGTGCCCAGTTTTATGTGGGTCGCTTTGCGTGCTGAGATAGACTGGATTAAGCACACATGGTGTATGTAAACCCTAATGTGGTGATTTCAATGGGAAAATGGTGGGAAAATGGCTTAAATCCTCATAAAACACTAACCACTCAGCCGTTTTCTTTCAATTTTGTTGCAATGATCTCTATACCATTAAAAATATTCCAGATTGGTGCAGTGGGTGATCTGGTATGAAGAATTTGTGGTATAAAATGGCCTGCACGCCACAGCAAACTGAGCATCTATGGACATTCATATTATGTAAAACTTGGAGCTTGCCAATTGGGGGGCGTATAAGCCAAAGAGCATATCAAAACTTGCTTATTTTGAGCCTCTGTGGTCCCCCTCTGCCAAATTAAAACGAAATTTTATTTCTTTTTTATTTTGGTCTCACGAAGTAAACGTGGACAAAAAGTAGCTGGGTGTATACACATTCTATGTGTAGGGTTGGCCAGAACCATATATATACGGTGTGTATACAGTATTTCTGGCAGGGAGATCCCCAAAAATACGACCAAATACGGTGTATATATACGGTTTTGGCCAACCCTATTTATGTGGGTGTGAGGCCGAGGTCAGGATCCTGTGCTAGGATGAGCCTGAGTATTGGTCATTGGCTCTATTACAGGTTCGCTGCAAGTTCGCTGCGAGTTGTAAACAAAATATTTCAAGGTTCCTTATACGCCACGTTGAAAAGGAAACTGGGAACTTCAGACTGACTACACATAAAACGTGGATGAACAATGAGCATGGACATGCTTCACAAAAGGCATGGGGGCTCATAAGCAACCAAAGAGATGAACAGGAGGTCAAATTAAATTAGGAAAAACAGATCCGAGTCTGAAAAACCAATCTGGTCAACTGGAGAAGGAAAAAGGAATATCATTACAGCATCTCGCAGGAGGATTTTTGCAATTTACTGACCAATTGTTATCATGGGTCCACACAGCCTTGACAGCAAACCCACACGCAGACCCGTGCAGGCGGCTTTCCTCAGGCTACCAAACGCGCCTCTCTCTGCCCTTGCTGGACTTGCCGTAACATGCTTTATGAATTAATCTGTGGCTGGCAGAGACAAGCAGCCATTCGGCCAAACAGCCTGGCCAAAGGTCATGGCCATTGGCCTTGTCCTAGGCTGCCTCTCCCCTGTTTGTAGGCACCCTGGCCCAAGCCTGTGGTCTGTTTTATTTCAAATTTAGGTTTGCCTTTAGCCTTTCCCTTTTTATAGGCACCCTTGCCCTAATCTATGGTCTAGTCGCAACTAGCCTGTGGCTTAAAGTCTGCAAAAACATGTACTTCATCAGCCATAGCCAGGAGTGTCTGCATAAAATTTCATAATAGAAACGGGACATAATCTAAGTTGCCTGATGCGGTGCGTGTATGCTTTTGTACCTGACCCCGATTGAGTTTGTAGCTTGTTTTGTTCACCCTGACAATTAAGGTTCCATGCGACAGAGGCCCAGTTTGCCCCAAGAGGTCAGCAATCTGTAGCCTACCTCGTCGAGCCCACAGTGCCAAGCCCAGCTTGCCACACTCCCCAGCAATTCTGGTTTTTCCTTTCTGTGTCTGGGGCCAGAGTTGCCCCTCCTTTGTTTATATGAGAAATGGTGCAACTGCACACACACTCTGTTTCCTGGTGCTGCTCTTAGGGCCCAGGGGTGTGCACAGGCACCTTTAAGGGTTTAAAGACTCCTAGGGCCTCTCGGGGCTTGAGTGTGCCTATGCACCCACCGTCGGGATTTCCCAGGATCAGGTTGAGTCCCTGGGGTGGGCGAACCAAGAGATACAAGGTGCAAGCAAGAAACACAAGAGGAAAGAGCAACTACCCTTGGTTTTTGTCATTGGGACTTTGTCATACCTCTGAAGGTAGGAGCCTCCACTAGGGCTCCCATGCGGAGATCCTCCGCCTCTACCTCCTCTCACCGCCCCTGCATGCGTGTGTGTAGGTATGTGATTATGTGTGTGCATACATGTGTTCCGTGTACTTTGTGAGCCTGTATGTGTGTTTGTGTGTGCGTGTGTGTATGTTTATGCATGCGCACACGTCCCTTCAGAGAGCACCCCACCTCCTCTGCTACCTGGGCTGGGCCGTGGAGAGGCATACGCATCTAGTTTCAAGCGAGTATGCCTGGAGGCACTAGGCTGCTGCCAACTGCGCTGAGTTGGCGGCTTTGCTGTAGGGGCCGCGGCTGGGGCCCACAAGGTGTCATCATGGGCTGCTTTGTAGAAGTAGTCACTTCGATCCGGGGACCTTTTCATGTGGACGGACTTGGGATGTGGTGGTGCACCTGCTCACCCAAACCAGCCATGCCAGGGTCAAGATACCGTGGGCACCGTGTCTGAGTTGGGATGCCGTGGGCACAAGATCTTGGTAAAGCGGTGAGAAGGTGCTCTTTGGTGCCTTTGCTGCGTGTGCTGCTCACTGTTACTACATCCCTCTGCATATTGAACAGGTTAGAGGGAGTGTGTGTTGTACGTGTGTTGTATGTGTGTGTGCAGGGGTATGTGTGTGTATGTGTGTGTGTGTGTGCGCGCGCGTGTGCGCGTGTGTGCGCGCGTGTGAGTGTGTGTGTGAATGTGTGTGTGTGTGTGTTTGTGGGTGGGTGGGTGGGTGGGTGTGTTTTGTGCTTGCGTGTGCGTGCGCGCGCTTGTGGGGAGAGCCTTTGACCGACATATTGGCTCTGAGAATGCACAGCCCCAGATCCTATTCACCTACTCAATCACAATTCAACTTGCCTCATGGTCAATGTCCCCGGAAGTTCTTTTCCTTGATCCATGGTAGAAACGAGTTTATCATGTCTTATTAGATACACAAAGTGGTGGTCAATATGACAACAACCAGCGTTAGTTTAGACCCACTAATCCTATCGAAATTATAAAATTGTATATAACTATCATTTTGAGGCAAAGATTATTCCATTCTCGAAGCACGAGACAATCCCATCGAAGGATTGAATAAGTGCGTTTGTCTGTTATCGTGATTTTATGTCGCTGCATTCCCGCTCGATGTGCACTCTCTTGCAGAGAGCCTCTCATCAGCTCACAGACTCCTTTCCCCAGGTCGTATAAAGCCGCGGCCACACTCTCTGTTCTTTAGCGAATGGCCGCTGTCGAAGAGGAACCAGCTTACTCGGTGACGCCGGGCCTGTCGGAGAATGGGGGCACCTCGCCACCACCTGAGGACCAGCCTGCCGGGAAAGAGAGTGCTGCATCCCCCGCTGCTACTCAGAATGGGAAGGTAGGACTGGGATCAAGCTGACTTGCCTTGGCTCTGGGAAGATGCAGTACAGCCTTATATTTGTTACATGGTCACATGTGTGAGTGTCCACGTCCCTCAACAGAGAAAGTGCTGAGAAGAAGGGAGAAGCATGCTTCCCACACACATACCTCAGCAGCTGCTAAGGTGTAAGAAATGTTGCACCCAAAGTGCTGCCGAATTGCAGCCAATAAAAACTGACGTCAGTGATGGGCGGAGGAATCTTGTGCCGTTTTCCTTCCGCCGAAAACATTGAACTTGCACATGCACACTGTTGTAACTGTGACACAATGAATGCTGTACTGTGAATACCGGTAGGTATGCAAACAGCTCAATCGCGCTTATAATATTGACACATTTGCACATTTGAGTAAAGAGCCAGACCATCACAGACATCACCCCTTGACACCCCTTGAGAAACTCAACCGCATTGCCAATTTGTTACAAACCCTTTTCAAATCCTAGGCTGGACCTCCAACTCAGTCCTCTGAACGGCCATCAGAAGCCAATGGTCCGATTAAAGCTAGCCCATCTAACCTCAAAGAGCGCCGTGATGCAGCTCGGCTAGCCCAAAAGCGCCCGTCTGCAGGTTCCACAGGTATGGTAGTTCGCGAGCATTCAAGTTGCAGGTCTGGTTAATTGCAGGTGTCATGCAGGCGTGTGGGCTTTCCCATGTGCCGATTTTCCCTCTGCTTGTAACAGAACCAACTCTAAACTTCAAGCCAGCTACCCTTAACCAACATTTGTTGTTCTGATGACGATCATCTTAAAGATTTTTAGTTGGTGCGTGCAGACATTAGAAGACTGTGGAACACTGTCCATTTCAAGGATTGTTAAATGCATTGTTGCCCATATATAAGCAGGCGGAGCGTCTAATTAAAGCGGACTCAGAATATGAGTAAAGCGGAATCAGAAGACTGAAACCCTTGTTCTGTAACGCATCTTCAGGTTGCGGTAGGGATATGCTTTCTACCGGCATTCTAGTTACAATATCTAGATGGGCTCCCTTTTGGAAAGGCTCCAAACAACGCATGCGCACCTACTAGCAGCCACTCAACTTTGTTTTACTCCTTGTGGCGCTCTTGATTGCCTTTTAGGAAAATAGAGATGAAAAGGTGGAATGCAATACATTGTTGTTGTTGATAATGACATCTTTCCAGAGCCTCAGTCGCAATGCCCCGCACACTAGGAAATTTTGCAGGCCTTAGTACTCACCACAAACATTCATGTCTCTTGGCTGCGACAGCCAGCAATAAGCCCTTAGTACAGGTGTGAGATAGTGCCAGGGGTCATGTACAAATCATGCCTGCACAAATGTGGCAGGTAACATCATTAGGTGCACATTCGATGCCAAGGTGAATGCATTTCAGGTACTTCCAAGTGGCAGCATCTCAAAGTTTAGTGGAACGCACGGCTGCGAGCAAGCTGCAGGGCTGCACATCCGCAACTGCTGCGAGATCTAATCACCTGCAATGCAGGTGCTATTCAGGTGCCAGCAAGCCAAGGATCAGTAGGGCAGGCATCTCCAAGTGCCAGGGCTGGTCAAGGTTCCCCCGGACCCAAGCGAAACGTCAGCAGGGGACAAAGCCCAGGCAGAGATGGTCAATGGGGGCACAACAACGGGTGCGTGCGTGCTTTCATTATTTTTTAATGACCTGCTGCAGGTGGTGCTCAGAACAAAACCCATTGCCTGCTTGTGTGCGAGCGTGCTTTCATTTTTTTATTGACACGCTAAGCTTTCATTTTATTCATTGGCACGCAAGCGTGCTGCCATGATTGTTTCATTGTTTGCTTTCAGGAGGTGCTTTTCATAAAACCCGGTGCCTGCTTGAGTGCGAGCGTGCTCTCACAAAGTTACGATGATGACGGAATGTATGAAGACAAACTGTAGTCCTTTGTGCGCTAAGCAACGACTAGGCCTGTTTGACTGAGGGCTGGCTGCCATACTTTGCACATGCAATGGTTCTGTACATGCTACTCAAAAGGGAGGCCCAAATCATCTGGACACAAATCACACATACACACACATTAACAAGCACAAACACAAGCACAAACATCCCCACACATGGTAAAACAGGGTTGAGGCTAAGAAGGAGGTAGCAATCACCGGCCCAAGCAATGACGAGCGGCAGAAACGGAAGCTATGGGCGCAGGAGAAGGCACGCAGGGTATGTGGCAAATTGCGTGAGGTTGCGGTGCTGGGTTTATAGCCGTGAAAACAAGCTCTGCCTAATACCTTTTTTTCACGGCTCATTCTCACACTCACTACACACACTCACGCATGCATGCACCCACATACACCACTCACACCACCCAAAAGCACAGGAGGCTGCTCGTGTCAAGCGACAACAAGAGGAGGAAGAGGCTGCCCTGGCAAAGAAGCGGGCAGATAAAGAGTCTGCACTAGAGAGGCGAAGGGCGGAGATCAGGGAGCGCATTGCTGCACAGGTGCGGAGGCAGGACATGAACCAGAGAGGCAAGACATGAACAGGGGAATGTTTGAATGTTTGAATGAACAAGAGGGGCAGAACATGAACGGGAGAATGTTTGATTGTTTGAATGTTTGAATGAACAAAAGAGGCAGGACATGAACAGGAGAATGTTTGAATGTTTGAATGAACAAGAGAGGCAGAACATGAACAGGAGAATGTTTGATTGTTTGAATGTTTGAATGAACAAGAGAGGCCGGACATGAACAGGGGAATGTTTGAATGTTTGAATGAACAAGAGAGGCAGGACATGAACAGGAGAATGTTTGAATGAACAAGAGAGGCAGGACGTGAACAAGAGAGGCAGGACATGAACAAAAGAACGTTTATGATGTACCGCACATATGTGTATCCCCCCCCCCCCCTAAATCCAGAAATACAGCATCCTTCCACCTAGACGTAATTAATAGCAATCACCCCCATTTACTGAGACCCTTCTCACAATAAAGAGGTAAGGAGTTAGTTTTATGCACCCATCAAGACTACTGCTGTTGCAGGCCTGACCTCGCTTCATTCCTGAGACATCATTTTACTATTTTGACTTGCACGTTCTACTCCAACCGTCCCCTCCAAAGATAAATATGCACTCTCCATAAATAGATATAGGTATACTGTTTGGGACCGTGTTGGGTGGTCTGATCACCCCCCTACCCCCCCCCAATGGTTAATCAGGGACGGAGATAAAAGCTTTGTAAGGTAGTATTTAAAGAGGGCAGGAGCAGGGATGGTTGTACACGTGGATTGATTATACACGTGGAATGCAATTTGACACTTTCAGTGATTTCCAGTGCCTCACAAGCTGGCAACGTATGTAGAAATGTGTATCATGCCACTCATTCCTTCCTCTCATGAAACACTACGCAAATAAACATGCTTACATACACAATCATATACAAACACTAACATACGCACAATGTATACGCACCCGCAGCATGAGGTCCAGGCAAAGGCAGCCAAGGAGAAAAAGGTTCTGGATAAGCACGCAAAGCAAGAGCACCTGAAGTTCAAGCGCAAGCCGCTGCATGAAAAGGTGGGTTTGAGGCTGTGTACTGGTCAGCTGTGGCGTCGTTCAAGGCAATACGGAATGATAAGCCGTCAAATTAGTACAAAGAATAGACCGGCTGGCTTGCTGCCCACTGGCAACTGCTGCTCTTTGCTGCCCTTGGCACTGACTGCCCCTGGCTTTCCTAAATCAAACGCATTCTAGATTTCCGCCTCGAACCATAATGTTCCTTTAACAGCTGTTTCTCTCTGATGCAAGCATGTGAGCAATTCAAAGTGCGAGCATGTGAGCAAAGTGCGAGCATGTGAGCAAAGTGCGAGCATGTGAGCAAAGTGCGAGCATGTGAGCAAAGTGCGAGCATGTGAGCAAAGTGCGAGCATGTGAGCAAAGTGCGAGCATGTGAGCAATTCAAAGTGCGAGCATGTGAGCAATTCAAAGTGCGAGCATGTGAGCAATTTAATGTGCAAGCATGTGAGCAATTCAAAGTGCGAGCATGTGAGCAATTCAAAGTGCGAGCATGTGAGCAAAGTGCGAGCATGTGAGCAATTCTAAGTGCAAGCAAGCAGTGCGAAAAGCAATATGTTACAAGCACAGGCTGTACGGTTGGGTGAGTCATCTTGTGGGGTTAACATAGGAGGGAGAAGGAACCTAATAACAATGCAGATTTGCTGCCATGCTGTGAAAGCGTATCACGGCAGCTCAAGAATGGCAGCACGAGACAGGAGCAAAAAAAAATACTGCTGCAAGTGAGGAGGCGCTCAGGCAAGCAAGCAGGAACACAATTATACTTACATGTGCAAAGACTCGTGCACATACACGTTCGGCACTAACACTGCATGCTGCATGCACACATCACGTGAACATACAGCTGGCGGAGGAGTACGAAGAGAGAAAGGCAGCTGAGGAGGAGGCGCGCAAGAAGCAGTACGAGGAGGAGCTGGCGTGCATGCGGAACGTGCGTCCCCATCAGATCATCGCAGGTGTGTGAAGAATTGGTGGCTTGCCTGGAAGAGTGAGCGCATTTCAGAAAATTTCACACTTTCATCTCTTCTTGTCTGATCATTGTGGGTGTGAGGAAAAGTGGTGTGTGCAGGAGGAATCATGTGCAGGCCAAAGAGTGCACATGCCATGTAAAATGCTTGGGCCTAATCAAATCATTGCAGGTATGAAAGCAAAGCTGTTGCCTAATGGCAACTCCCCCTCCCACCCTTTTACTAATTGGACTTTGTACACGCTAATACCATTTCTCCGTGCCCCCACCTCCCTGCGTAGGCAAGGTGGTAGATTGGGAGCATAATGCTGTTACCTGTGCTCTTGCTTCCTTGCACAGGCAGGTGTCTGTGCGCCCAAAAATTTCCCGAATTGAGAATGAGCACTTGTGTTTGCTCGCACTGCCCTACTTAACATGCAAACAAATTGGCATTAATGCACCCCAGTATCTCCCCCATCAGGGAGCGTGACAATAATTGCAACTATTTTGCACAGTTTACCGCACATGTTATTTTGCTGCTCAATGTTCTGTTAAATGCAAGATTTCCACCATTAGGAAGCGTGAATTGCATTATTTTGCACGTGTTCCTCACATGTTTTTACGCTGCTCAATGTTCTGTTAAACGCAAGATCTCCACCATTAGGAAGCGTAAATTGCAATTGTTCTGCACGCGTTACCTCACATGTTATTATGCTCCTCAATGTTCTGTTAAATGCAAGATTACCACCATAAGGAAGCGTGAATTGCAATTGTTCTGCACATGTTACCTCACATGTTATTTTGCTGCTCAATGTTCTATTAAATGCAAGATCTCCACCATTAGGAAGCGTGGTAAGAGCTCGCCCTGTTTGCAAATGTGCTGTTGAGAACGCAGGCGAGGTCGTAGTGCGCCCCAACATCTCCCCCATCAGGGAGCGAGACAACAGCATGGGGTGGTCGCCTGCATCTCATGCATCAGTACCTTCACCTGATGACTCTGCCAAGAACCTGAAACCGCGCAAAGACAAGCCACGCACCCAGGTAAGGGGCATCATATGCATCAGTCAGTACCTTCACCTGATGACTCTGCCAAGAACCTGAAACCGCGCAAAGACAAGCCACGCACCCAGGTAGGAGGCCGAGCTTACCGTCTGAAGTGATACTGACTGCAGGTGTTTTTGGAATGCAACTGTAGGTCATGTACAGTATTGATATTGGTGCTTGTGAGCTGATTGTGCATGTGTGCTTAAAGGCTGAGTGCATTGCACATTTTGCTGTACCTTCTTACGTTCATCTCAACACATCAGTGCTTGGCATCTGGATGTGCACATGTACTGATAGACTGAGAGTGCATTCCATAGTATGCTACACCTTTGTACAGAAATATTGACTGCCTTGGGGCATACAACAGCCCTGGGACTGTGTGGCAAGGCCAGCACGCCGCACCATGCAATGACGCACACGCAATGGCACAAACATGCACACACGCTTGTACAGACACGAAGGGGGTGCAGTGCCATAAAACATTGCAGGCATTCACTTTTGCTACGCATGCACACACACACTCTCTCTCTCACACACATACACACACACATACATACACACACTCACACACACACTCTCACACACACACTCACACACACACAAACGCACAGGGTGCAGTGCTGTACAGCACACGTCCAGCAGGCAACCATGCTGCCCTTGGGTCTCGAGCCCCTCGTAACCACGGCAAGCTGGTGGAGCGTGCCATCTCCCCCATTGTTCTAAACTCAGACCAGCAGCCACTGAACGTACCAGACCAGTCACAGTTTTGGTCCTCAGCAGGTATATTTGTGTGTAAGCGTGATTATGAGGGGGGGTGATATTAATTGGGTCTGTGAGAAGTTTGAACTTAAAGCGATGAGGCCGACAAGCTCCCAAATAGAATTTGCATAAACATATAATATGTATATGTCTAAATGTGTCTACATAATTGTGATTAGCTGTCCCTTCCTTGAAACCTGATATCGCAGCTATATGTACTTGCGATAACAAGTGCAAGGATTTTACCTGTGGGTTGCTTGTTGCCGCACGTTAACCACAGTGTCACCCTTTGTGTGAAACAGAGCTGCCTGTGTAAGGACGCCGTCACACCCTAAGCACCTTTTCCACTCTGTGCAGACAAAGAGCCCATGGAGGTCCACTCTGAGGGAGAGGACGAGCAGGATGCCCCCCAGCAGGCCTCCCCCACAGACACCTCTGCAGCAGGTCGGTTGATTGAATGGAGATTTGGATCTGCCTGTACAAGCTAGGGCAGACGATGGCCTGCAGTAGACCTCCATGGGCTCTGTGTCCTACGATGAGGCTTTTGCAGGTCTTTAAACAAAGTTGTAAGGGAAGAAGAGCGTAAGGGGTCGTCCCCATGCAACCCCCCCCTTCCCGGGCAAATAGGTCCAACACCCCTAAATTGGACATATCTCCCCAATCACTTCACCATTCAGGGACCTGAAAATTGCGGATAGCTAAAACATTATTTACGTGTCTACAAAGAAAGCAGGCAAAGCCCGGTGGGTGGCCCGCTAGAAGGCCTCGATAATTATGCCCGCAACCCTGATTTGGATGTAAAAAATGAAAACGGAGCAGGAAAAGCATAGACGGAACTCTCTTACTACACAAGTTTGAACCAGGATTCAACCAGGCCACCGATTGGCCCCATTTCAATTCTAATTAATTTGTTGGTTGCCCGCAACTCCGAGCGCAAAACCGGGCTGAAACTTGCAGCAAATTTGGAGCGACAGGTTTTTCCCCTGTCCCTTGTGTGAGTGCCTCCCACTCGCAGGCATTCCCAGTACCCCTGCCCCAGATTCGACACTGCAGCATTGTTATATAACATTTAAAAAGCTTATATCTTGAAGCAAAGGTTGATCGGTGCAAGTTCAGAAATGCACCTTATCACTGCCAAGTGGGTGCAAAACAGGCACCGGCCCTAGACAGCACCCCAAAAAGCCAAATTTCCAGCAGATGTCAATGGCTGTCCCCATGAACAACCCCTCCCAACCAGTCAATGCCAAATTTCCAGCAAATGTCAATGGCTGTCCCCATGAACAACCCCCCCCAACCAGTCTCACTCCATACCTGCTGCGAGTTCCAGCCCGTTTTTTGCTCTCAGATTTGTGGGGTAAAATAAATCTAAGTATAAAATTGAAATGTGGCCAATCAGTGGCTTGGGTGGGTTTTGATGAGATAAGTTGACCCCTTACATGCAGCAATTTTAGCTGGAGCTTTTTTGGCCCCATTTCACACCCTCACTTTTACACCAGAGTTGCGGACCAAATTACCAAGGATACTAATCAATTAATAGCTATCCAACGCAACTTTCAGGTCCCAAAATGGTAAAGGGAAAGGGGAGATAAAGCCATAATTGGCTTATTGGGACTGTTTGGCTTGCAAAGGGGTGGGCCGTTCATGGGGACAGCCCAATAATTTACATAAAATCAAGTGGTTTGCAGTCAGATGAAATATAGGGGGCTTTGGATTGAGTGGAAAGCTTATTGGCCCTGTTTGGGGTGACTTTTGGCACGGGGATGACCAAGGGGAGGTGGGGCAATCCATTAAAATTGGTACCTCAATAACCATCTCCCCAACATTATTGCGAAAAGGCTCTACCCTCCGATGATCGTCAAATGTGAACAGCAGACTGTCTCCAATGTTGCCTGTGCACAAGCCTTCCTGAATGAGTACAAACAAGCTCACACATCTCCCACACTTTTTTGCTCACAGCTGCTGTCAGACCTTCAGCAGGTGACCCCTCGATGATGAAGTTCAGGCAGTCTACTACTTCAGTGAAATCTAAGACCTCCAGTCAGTCACACCCAGCTAAGAAGGAGGAGTCAGAGGAGGTGAGAACTAGGCCGAGCTGCATTCTTTCCTCTGCATGTCCTGTGTGTGCTTGTAGGTGGGTATGGGTATGGGTTTGGTCGAGTGGACGTCTGCCTTCCAGGATAGGTATAATTGTTGCGTGTTTTCATCTCTCAGATGCAAGAAGTGCAATGTCCAGTTTGGCGGGTGGGTCCTATTTAGACGGAGAGCCAGCCTTCTCCCATTTATAACTCTGGCCAAGAGATGCACTGCTCCATCTCTTCAAAGGAGGTTAATGTACCCTTGGAAACTCAACTTGAAGCACAACCATGCATGTACAGGAGTACTCTGAGCATGAGGCAGCGCCTGAGAAGCCAGCAGAGCAGCCAGCTGAGCAACAGCCCAAACCCTCCGAAGTGCCAGAGCCTGAGGTCCCAGCAGAGCAGCCAGCTAAGCTACAGCCCAAACCCTCCGAAGTGCCAGAGCCTGAGGTCCCAGCAGAGCAGCCAGCTAAGCTACAGCCCCAACCCTCAAAAGCACCATCCCCTGCACCCCCAATAGCCCCCAAGGCACAGCTCTCCATCAAAGAGAAGATGGCAATGAAGCGTCAAGAAACACTGGACAAGCAGGCAGCTGCGTTGAAGCCCCACCCTCCCCCCAGCAAGACCCCATCCGTGAAGGTAACTGCACAAGATTGCTTACATACAAATGAGCATCAGAAGGCACAAAAATTATATAAGAAGACTTTCGCTTATGCCAACCCCTAACCACAAGTGTCTCCATAATATATTTAACGTTACTAGGGCAAGCGCGACTGATTTGTATGTACAGGTTGAAACACTCGTAAGTGCTTTTCACACATGCATTCATGTGCACATGTGCGCATTTGCAGGGAACGCACTCACGAGGGAGTGTGCATGGTATGAAGTCACCGTCACCAATGTCAGCAGAGCAAAAAGCTGGCAAGGAGGAGGGAGCAGTGGCGGTTCGACAATCTGAGGACCAAATAGAGGAGGAGGCCCCAGTGGAGGCGCTGCAGAAGGGAGGAGAGGAGAAGGGTGAGAATGCTGAAAGTGAGGTGGCAAAAGAAGAGGGAGAAGAGGCAGCGCCTCAGGAGGGGGAAGGAGAGGAAGCTTCAAATGGTGAGCCTCAAGTTGAGCAGCAGCAGCAGCAGGAGGAGGAGGGAGAACCGCAGGAGGGGGAGGGAGCTTCAAATGCTGAGCCTCAAGCTGAGCAGCAGCAGGAGCAAGAAGAAGGAGAGCCCCAGGCAGAAGAGCAGGTAAAAGAAAAAGGTCCAGCGTTTGATAAGCAGCAGGAGGGGGGAGAGGAAGAGCCTCAAACAGGAGAGCAGGAAGAAGAAGTTTCAGCGTTTGAGAAGCAGCAGGAGGGGGGGGGGGGAGACCCACAGGCGGAAGGGGAGGAAGATGGGGAGGCTCAGGTGGGAGAAGAGGGAAGAGGAGAAGCAGAGGGGGAAGGGCAGGGAGAGGAGGCCCAGGCTGAGGAGCAGCAGCAGAATGAAGGAGAAGGGAAAGCACCAGAGCCACCAGCGAAGGAGGCAGAGGAAGGAGAGCAGCAGCAAGTGGAGGAACAGGAGGGGGAAGGGGGAGGGGAGCCTCAAGCAGAGGAGGAAGCAAAGGAGCCTCCAGCAGTTAAGGAGCAGCTGCAGGAGGAGCAAGGGAAGGACGAGCCTCAGGCTGAAGTGGAAGAGGGACAGCAGCAAGAAGAAGCCAAGGAGAAGATGTAAAATCCAAGGAACGAGAGCGTATCTTGTATTGAGTCTCAAATGGGAGACCTACAGACCCACTATTACCAAACCAGTTCACCCCTCGAGCTTCCAGACGGCTGCAGCCCACAGATGCCTGTTTCAGGTGTTGTAGGAAGCGTGTTGCTCTGACACTGCCTTGAACTGCTTTTTGGCAGTGGAGATGCATGTGATGGACGCGCACCTAAAAGGTGGTTGCTTTGTAGTACGAAGTGTTGTCAAGTTTTCATGGAAGGTGTAGGATGCAGGTCAACACTTGGAGTTGTTACCAACACCAATTATACCTTTTTGTATTAATTGAAGATTAATTGAAGAAGTGTTATTGCTGTGACTTATGTGTGGTTTTCTCTGTGTCTCCATTCACAAGGGGTATATTAAGGGGGTTCCTGACAGCCGTGATGTTAGGCTGTGGGGATTTATAATTTCTACTGCAAGTCCCTGGTGCCCACGGTGGCATTATTTATTACTTTGCGAAAATGCAGTGTGTTTGAAAGCGGCGGCGTTATGACTGTGTATAAAAACTGTGGAGTGATTTGTAAATTACTAATCCTGCCTGGGAATGGCGGTTGGCCATTCAGTTGTGTGTTCATTTTGTCATACCTTCAGCCAGGTTGGCCGCCAACAGTTAGATGCTGGCTGGTCTCGGACAGTTACAAGCTTTGGTAGAAAAAAATGCAAGTTGTGTGTTCTGCTGAGAAGCAAAGGAAACCACAAGAAGTTGAATACTGACTTGGTGTTGCAAAAATTGTTATGCCGCCAAAAAGTCATCAAAAAAGGTGTGGACTAAAAGGGGTGTTTTCCTCAGCTCACAACCCTGGTCATGTTGGCAAAATAATGATGCTTCAGGCTTGCAGAAGATTCTTGCATGGGTATAGCACCCAGGAGTTATAAGCTCATACATATATTTTACTCCCACTAGCAATGCAGACCTTCAAAAATGTAAAATGCTTAGTAATTGGGCGGTCCAACAAGTTTCTGTACAGGACTGCTGATCTAACTGATCCAGGATTAACTTGAGTTACTCAAGTAGATAAGAAAAGAAAAGGCTCCGCTGGTAGTGATGACACAACCAGCACGATTACTTACTTTAGTTTGGATTACAAAGGCCTCCAGTCTGGCATGGTTGCTCAGCCTATGGGTCCCAACAAATAAATCATAAATCAAAAAGATTGACAGCTGCACTAATAAAATTGTAAACTTCTGAGCTTATGAGTTATGTTGAAAAACAAAACCTTTGATATCACCTTCAGAAATATGATCAAATAAATGGATGAACTAGTGCCGTGAATGTTCGGTACCGATACATGAAAAAAGAACGTGTTTCTCATCTTGAACAGAATCCCCGTTTTCACACAAATTGCAAACACGCGCACTCCTGTCCGGACTCCTGCCATATAAACCAGTTTCACTCTTCAACCCATGTCCTCGAATCCTGAACCGAGCTACGCTCCTCATGACACTTTTGCTCAGAGCCATCTTCAAATACTCTGGCAAGACAAATGGTGCACGTGCATCAGAAACTGGTCTCTCAGGCAAAGCAAACCAGTTGTGATAAGCCACAGACATTTTTAAACAGGAGCAAGGATCTTGACCATGTGCCTCTCTCCAAACTGCCTGATGCCTGAATCTCAAGTCTATGCGCAAATTAGAAAATTTCAGCTTCCTGCATTGTAATAAGTCACTTCTGTATACTGTGCCATTTTGCAAATCACTAAAAGCATCCTTCATCTGTCTAGTCCAACAATTAGAAGCATCAGAATTCCCAAGGAAAATATCTGCGTTCATAAAACCGCGTAAAGTATTGCTGTTTGAATCAACCATCCTGTTCCAAAATTTGACAGCTGACCTGAACCAGTAGAATTGCAAGGGCTCCTGCGCGCATTCTCAAAGCACACACCAGTTTGCAGAAGTAGATTTAATTCCACAAATTCTCTTTAAACACGCCATGTGTGCGACCTGCAAAGGGTTGCTGAAACCATTGTCATGCTTCAGAAATTGCGTAGACCAAATCTGACTGGCATACATGCCAGCTGACAACGCATATGTCTTAAAAAGCCACAGCATCACATGAGGCCTGTCAGAAATCTCTTTTCAATACCAAACTCTTTCACTCTACGTAAAGCTGCATTAAAAGGGCTCAAAGCATGGGTCGCAGCATGGTGTAAGTTTTTTTTTTGGTGGTGTTACAGCTACGGCCCCCAGCAGGGACCTGACAGACAACAAAAAAAAAGAGGAGGGAGGGCTCAAGCAGAGGAGAAAGCAAGAGGAAGCTGCTCAAGGAGACCCAGAACCAGGGAAA
>Ga0307948_1001660_pt1 | contig 15924 bp, 16 predicted proteins | sample OrgLakmetagen280_FD_201824 | JGI IMG/M metagenome (GOLD analysis project Ga0307948, IMG submission 201824) | Saline water microbial communities from Organic Lake, Antarctica - #280 | ecosystem: Environmental > Aquatic > Non-marine Saline and Alkaline > Saline | place: Antarctica: Organic Lake...
TACGCAGTTAATAGCAAGGCTCCCGAACTTTTGGGGACGCTCACGGGCGCGTACTGCGCAGAAACTGCACCCACGTGCAGGGTATTGTGGGGGCTGAGGGTTAGATACCCCCGGCTACCCGATTATGCCTATCAATAATCACCCTGCCGTTGATGGACAACATCACCGATGAGTATACGCACTTTTTGACCATCACTAAGTACGCCCGTCCCGGATCCATTAGTAAGGTTTGTGCCGCTTCTGGTTATTATTGCTTGCCCAGTGCGACCATCGTTACAAGTAAATTCAACTCTCAGGCTTCGACTTTGGGACATTGAATTGTATATTCCCTCGCAGTACAAGCCTTGCAGGCTGCTAACCTCAAACGACCCGTTCCCAATGGGACCGCCTACGGCCTCACCATATAGCGACTCTTCTTCGTTATCTGGCAACTCCATGAGTACCGGAGTTCGGACGCACCCAGTAAGCACCGCAACGGTCGCGCCAATCAGCAAGACTCGTGTCAAATTCATAATCCACTCCTTATGGCATAACGCGAACGGCAGGGGCGCGACGTCAGTCTCGTCCCTTGACCGTATTAGTGTGCGCCCATCATGGGCATGAACTAATGGGGTGAAAGTTCCCTGCGGGAAGATCGCCGTTCAGCCGATTTTACCCGATTGAACGCTAACCACTAGCGAATGGCAAGGGCCCGCTTGATAGTGGTAGGTGATTTCGGGGCTTTCGGTTTTTGCGCACTACGTACGCGTGAGCGAATTTTAACCGTTCGCAAGGGTGTTGGCATAGGCGGCTGCGGCTTCTTTTGGGTATTGCTGAGCCGCTTCTCGAACGTCAGCCGTAACCGCGTTGGGCTTACCTTTTGGACGTCCAGCACCTAACCGTTTACCACCGTGAGCCATGTTTTTACCCTTTGAAAGTCGTTGATTACTTTTCAACCAAATTCTAATCGCCTACGCGCGTATTGCGCCGAAAACCGCACCCAAGAACGTGCAGACAGGCAGTGCGAACCTAACAGGTCGCCATGCGGGAAGGGCGCAAAAAAAACCGCTCAGAGCAGCTTGATTGATTTTTTTACATCATCGCCGCCTGCATCTTCGTGTACATCTTGCTGTTAGCGGTGCAAAGGTCTTTCGGTGCTCATTTATTCTTATCCTTAAAGCACCACAAATACCATCTGTCACGGAAGTCTTCTATCTTGCGCTGCTGAATTTCTTTGGTGAAGTACCTGTTAGATTCGTATGCATCAACCGTCATTTTCTCAATTAAATCTTTGCCTTTGGCTATGCCCATCATCGTGGCCATGCTTACGCCTTTTTGATGCGCGACCATTATGCTTTTTGCAATCCCTGCTATCTGGTCACAGCTTGCCTGCTTTTCAGCACTAACCGGTGCCGATAGTGCCGCCAATAATGCCGTTGCTACAATTAACATTTTCATTGTTGCTGCCTCCGTTGATGCAGAGAAACTGTAGCAGGTTTACCCATAGTTGGCCCTTTTATAGTCGGGAAAATCTATCAGACACAAAAAACCGGCAGCGCGGGTGTGCGAAGATTTCGGATGCCCAATGCCAGCGGATAAACTCTCAGGCGTTGCGGCCCCCACGGCCTTTGTCAGCGCCCTTGGCTGCATTGCCTGTTAAAACGTACAGGGTTTTGATTGCGGATTGCTGGCGGGCTCTCTGGGGCGTCCTGCCTGTTATGGCCTGTACGCAGTTAATAGCAAGGCTCCCGAACTTTTGGGGACGCTCACGGGCGCGTACTGCGCAGAAACTGCACCCACGTGCAGGGTATTGTGGGGGCTGAGGGTTAGATACCCCCGGCTACCCGATTATGCCTATCAATAATCACCCTGCCGTTGATGGACAACATCACCGATGAGTATACGCACTTTTTGACCATCACTAAGTACGCCCGTCCCGGATCCATTAGTAAGGTTTGTGCCGCTTCTGGTTATTATTGCTTGCCCAGTGCGACCATCGTTACAAGTAAATTCAACTCTCAGGCTTCGACTTTGGGACATTGAATTGTATATTCCCTCGCAGTACAAGCCTTGCAGGCTGCTAACCTCAAACGACCCGTTCCCAATGGGACCGCCTACGGCCTCACCATATAGCGACTCTTCTTCGTTATCTGGCAACTCCATGAGTACCGGAGTTCGGACGCACCCAGTAAGCACCGCAACGGTCGCGCCAATCAGCAAGACTCGTGTCAAATTCATAATCCACTCCTTATGGCATAACGCGAACGGCAGGGGCGCGACGTCAGTCTCGTCCCTTGACCGTATTAGTGTACGCCCAGCATGGGCATGAGCTAATGGGTTGAAAGTCCCCTGTGGGAAGATCACCGTTCAGCCGGTTTTACCCGATTGAACGCTAACCACTAGCGAATGGCAAGGGCCAGCTTGATAGTGGTAGGTGATTTTGGGGCTTTCGGGTTTTTTGCGCACTACGCACGCGTGAGCGAATTTTAACCGTTCGCAAGGGTGTTGGCATAGGCGGCTGCGGCTTCTTGTGGCGTCATCGTTTGGGTAACGGTTTGGATGGGTGAGCCGTCTTTGCCGGATAGTTCGATGGCCTGCTGACTTTTGCCGTAGGCCCGCTCTAGGGCCTGTTGACAATTGCTGAAGGTAGTTTGATGGAACCGTTGGTTAGGAAAACCCGCTCTATCCAAACCGCCCTTACGGGGCAAAAATCACCTGGCGATGATAGGTGAGAAACATAGATTGCTCTGGACTAAAATGTTCACCAGGTCTGGCCACTGCTAACAAGTTAAACGATTGCCTTGCCTCTTGACTCAACTGCGACGACAGAATCAGCTTTCCATCGTCTGAAAAGGTTATAAAGCCCTTGTCGAACAAATGGTCGATGTGGACCGCGAGCATTAGGCCATTGTTTCCATCCAGGCGCTCCCTATTGCTGGAGTCCCTCCAGGGCTTTATGTGGCTAGCCCTCAAATGTTGAGGTTCTTTAAGACCTGTGACCCTGCAGCTGTGTCCAATTTCCGACACTGCTCTTCGGAACTGGCCTTGCCCCACACGGGCTTTGCTAATTTGCTCTCTCTCAGTTGGTGAAATACCTGGGTCTGTGTTGAGGCGTTCTAGTTCACTTGCTTCTTTGATTTGGGCTGAAGCTGTTATTGCCTCTGAGAGAACCTGACTCCTGACATTCGCATCACCAGTGTTATTCAGTAGATAGTTCGCCAGACTTTGCGAAATTTGAGACAAATATGCGCCCTGATTACCTTCACCCGCTTTGTTCAATGGAGCGTACTTGGCGGCCAGCATCGGCTTGATATAATTGAACTGATCCTTTGGGCGAAAAGATCTTGACGTGGCGATGAAGTCTACTGAAACGAGCCATCCGTCCATTGACCAGTCATTCCCTACGATGCCAAATTCTTGCGGTTTGGGAGCTTCAGTGGCTTTGCCACAGACCACGCCAACGTCATGAATCTTGGCGTTCGCGTAAGAGAACACTAAATCACCTGGCTCAGTACGGGTCATATTGTCGTAGAAGTGGCTTTTCTGCCCATTCTTTTACGTCTTAGGTGACCATAGATAGCCGCCGGAGACTTCCTGAGAATACGTCTTCCTATGATTTACCCACCAGTACCTCATTGAACCTCCTTCGTAACTTCCCGGTTTTCAGCATCTGTGACTTTAGCTTCTTTATCTGTCCGTATACTTCCGGATGGCTCAGGCTTCTTGCTGCGCTGTTCCAGAATTAGGACTCGTGAGCTTCCTCTCGAACCAGGTTCCCTGAGATGCTTCGGATTCTGCCACCTTAAAAGACTGCTTATTCTTGATTGCTTATAGCGAAAATATATTTGTATGCTCTGATATCGCGACCTTTCGGTCATTCGATATGCCAAGCTTGTTTCAGTCGATTAGTGCTATGGCTCCATTTTGGCGTTGTCGGTTTGCAGACGGTATTCTGGTTGCCAAAGAGCCCCACTTCGCTAAAGGCTCGGTCTTTCGACACGGTATGCAGCCAACGCACTGGGACGAGATATTCTGCCGCTTCATCGTCAGCCTCTTCATTTAGGTGACTATAGCTTCCAGTGTCTTCCATTTGTTGAAGCGTGAGCGGGTCATCAGGGGTGTTAAACTTGAATTTATCCGCCCGTTCACGTTCGCCGATGACTATGCCCACGCCAACGTAGCCGGTCTTTGGGATGTTGACCCACACTCGGTCGCCCTCTGAGAGCATCGATAAAGTTTTGGAGTACCATTTGGCGCCACCGCCGGCAATGAAACCGAGCTTTCTTGCTAGCTCCCATGGGCGGTCATCACCAAAAGAGACATAGAACTCACCGTTCCAGGGCTCTTTCTTGCCCTTGGTGACCGCCCGTTCCTGATTTTCATCCGGATCAATCATCCATGCTCGGCTCAGGTACTGTTGGCCGTTGTCTTCGAAAGCTGCGAAGAAGAGTGCGTTGATGAATATCTGGGCGTAATCGTTCAGGTAGTTGATGATGCGCTCAGTGCTCGCATCCAGCGAGGTCGCGACGACAACCATCTGGTGACTGTCGTTGATAGTAATATTCGAGAGAGATGTTCGGAACTTGGCGGCAAAGGCTTCATCCAGCGTTTGGTGCTTAAGCTGGTAGGTTTTCGCGAAGTTGAGGTAAATGTCCACGATGTCTGAGTCGGAGAGGTTAGCTATCCAGGAGGCATAGTCGATGGTCTGCGCAACCACATCGCGAGGTGTCTTGTTTCGTTTTAGTTCGACAATGATGATGGAACCGTTGGCATCCATTGCGAGTAAGTCGATGAGTTTGTCGTAACTGGTGCGCACCTGACGGCCAATCAGAAGCCAGTCGGAATTCAGGATGGAGATGTCCTTCATCACCTGATCTTCCAGCAGCGCTTCGTCTGCCAGGGTTGCTGGTTTGAGTTTTTGGGGCTGGTCGCCGATACGCCAGATGCCTTGTTCGATTGCCATAAATCGCCTTTTTATTTGCAGTAGCTGTTGGTTCTGCGTAATGCTTTCTGTAACACGGCTCCAATCGGTGAATCCGCTTTGCGGTGAAGCTGCTGAGGTCTTTTTATTGACTGCTTTTCAGGAAGCATCCCACCCTTGTGCTACTTGTCTGTATTCTGTCGTAAGTACTGAACATCACGGATGTTGCAAATCCACTCTGACAGGCCTATTATTCTTTTTAACACGGCCCCCGCCTCTTGGTTTCGAAAGGAATCTACGCGGGGGTTCTTATTTTCTGCCCCACCGCTTTACCACCAATTGCGCCAGTCTTCCGGTAAACCCATATCCATCACAGATAACGCTCGTTGAGAATGTTGCTGGGGGAATGCGACCAGATGTAGAGCCAGCCGCGAGTGCCATTCCGTATCCGGGTAAATGGTTTTGACCATGTGGCGACAAATCGCCAGCAACAGAAAGGGTTTCGCTATCAGGTCATTCTTTCCGGCGAAGCTGCGGCACCAGTCAATCTCATCCGTGCCCGCCAAGCTGGGTTGATCCACCACGTTTCGGTTCCAGAGTCGGCTATGGTGTGCGCATAGATTCCGCAGGTAGTTCAGTGAGCGCAGCCAGGTTTGAAAAGTGCGCCAATCCTGAATGCCATAGCGGCTGGCAACAATTAGCTGGTCTTTCACTTTCATCATGGCAAAGAACTGTGACACGGCACCGAAGTCCCAGGTTTCTACTGCTACCCAGATGGGCAGTGGTCCTCCGTGCCTTGCTCGGTAGTGTTTAACGAAATCTTCCTTCGAACGGCGTTGTAGATCCTGGCATTTGCTCTGCCACTGCTCGAAGTGCGTCCTGCCATCCCCGCGTTTTTTGCGAGTGAAGGATGGGTGGAGTTCGTCCAGCTCGAGGTGCGCAAACAAAGACCGTTTGCCGAGGAGATGCGCGATATCTACCCGCAGCGCCACTTCAATTCGCTCCAGCGCATCCATGACCTGAAGCCGCAGCTGCTTGTCGAACAGATAGAGGCGCACCGCATCCACGAACTGGGTATCCGGGTGGAACTCGTCCATCGCCTTTGTGGAGAGTCTGTCGTTCTTGCTGTCCTGCACCACCTCAAACTTCCGAAAGGGATACCAGTAGGCGCTGAGGCGGTAGTAGCCCACGTGCCCCAGGTAATCCAGAGCGGCGGGCTCGTCGGTGACTACCATGTCACGGGATTTTAGCAGTTCCAGTTGCTCTGCAAAGGACTTCCATGGCCTGTTGTAGGGCATTAGTTCAGGGCTCCCGTCACTACGGCCTCAGCCAGTTGGCAGCGGGTTTTGCTGGTTTGGTTCAGGCGCTCTTTGAGTCGGTCACAGAGGGCCATGAGCTCATCGACTTTTTGGACGATGCGGGTTTGTTCCTTGGCCGGCGGCAGAGGGAAGGGAATCGCCTCAATCTGCTTTGTAGATATGTGTGGAACCCCGTTGCTCCTACCTGGATTTATGGCGTCAGTGAACATATTTGAGTTTAACCAGCGCTCTAAATATCTGGGATCAACCGTATTCCCAAATGCTTGAAACCGCGCGACGCGCTGGAGAAGTAAGCATGGCGTGTCTTTCTCGCGGATTACTGCATATTTGAGTCCAGTATTTATTAACGGCCGATCCAGAGAGATTACTACGTCGCCCTCTGCAAGCATGAATCGCTCAAATTCTTGAGCCAAATCCTCCGGCAAAGAAACAGCCTCCTTCCAATCAATAAATCCGTGGGAAACGTTAACATTTCGAACTAGTTTGATCCCGCTACTTTTGAACCAGCCGCTTTTGAACGCGTAACCATTTTGAAGCTGAAAGATAGTTCCAACTGTAGTGCTGCACCAGCTTGTGGGGAGGTTGAGAATATGTGTGTCATCTGTAAGTATTTGGAGGCTGTTGGATATCTTTACTTGGCGCTTCTGGACTAGTTGTTCTTTTTGAAGTTTTAGATTTTCTAGCAAAGCTGATGCTGATCCATCCCCTGCTTTCTGCTCTACCAAAAGCCCCATCACCGCTAGTTGCAGGATGGTCTGTTTAAGCTTTTCGATGCTCTGTTCGGTGGTGAACAGGGTATCGAAGTGGGCGGCGAGGCGGGCCCAGTTGTCGGCCAGTTCGGTGGTTTTTTCGGATCGGTTGAGGGTGCCGAGCAGGGTGTCCACGAGCGTTTCATGGGCTTCGAGTTGGTCGCCGCTTTGCCGGGCCAGTCGGTCGCAGAGGGCCATGAGTTCATCGACTTTTTGGACGATGCGGTGTTGTTCTTTCTCCGGTGGAACTGGAACAAGCATATTGTCGAGGGCTTTTTTATTTAGGTTGTTTATTCCAATCCCTTTCCCCGCTGCTTGTGCTTGATCACGGTAGAGGGGGGTAGTCGTATACAAACCTAAATACGAACTAAGTTTTTGTTTCAGTGGCCGGACTGCACCACAGAATGCACCGAATGTAGCCTGTAGGTCACAGTTAGTTTGAGCTGCTTTCCCAACAAGATTTGCTGAACCGCTAGACATTGCGATTAGAATGTCACCCTTCGTAATCAGCTGTCTATCGTTTACAAGCTCCAGAGGCACGTAGATTGCTGCCTCATCTGTGATGGTTTCTTGAATGTTGTTGGCGCGTAGTAGGGCGATGTGGTTCTCCGCTGCTTGCTCCAATACCTGATGCTTCTTATAGGTTACGCCGCGAATAATTTCGGCCAAATCGCCGAGCCGGCACCATTCCCAGCCTTTGGGTAATTGATAGGGAGTTTCGGTGTTGATTACTTCAGAGAGTTTTGTTTGTGGTCCAAGCTGTCTCTCACCAACTAATGCATATCGTTGGTTACGTACCTCCGCTATTAAACATGAGGCGGGGTCATCGCCAGAATCTTGCTCAATGAGTTTTCCTCGAACAGCCAACTCCAGAATCAACCCCCTCAGTTTCTTAACTCCAGTCAGCTCAACTTTGCTATTACTCCCCCGGCCACGGGTAGACTTCTGAGATACTGCACCCGTCCACAAATCCAGATGCTTGGTAATCAACTCCCGCCTACTCACGCAGTCCCCCCGGCGGTCTTTTCGCTTAGTGCTTCAGCCAAGATACCCCGTAACTGGTCGCGAATCCCCTGAATCTCTACCTGTTGCTGTTCATACCTAGCCAGCAATTCATCCGGGTCATAGTTGACTAGCTCACCCTGATGAGGATTCTTGATATCCAGGTTGTAGTTACGAGCTTTGATGTCGTCGAGTGATACTTTCCACGCCTGCTCGGTTTCTTCACGGTCGGCAAAGCCTTCAGTCTCATCGCCCCACCAATCAATTTCAGTTTGGAATTCCTCAAACCGCATGGGTTTGGTTTTGTTGTAGTTTTTCACACCGTCCGGGTAGGGGTGTTCGTAGTACCACACGTTTTCGGTGGGCTTGCCTTTGGTGAAAAACAGCAGATTGGTTTTGATGCCGGTGTACGGGCTGAACGCGCCGTTGGGCAAGCGTACGATGGTGTGCAGGTTGCACTCATTCAGCAGCTTTTCTTTCAGGCGGGTTTTCATGCCTTCGCCGAACAGGAAGCCGTCTGGTAGCACCACGGCAGCGCGGCCGCCGTTGCGCAGCAAGTGGATAAACAGGGTCATGAACAGGTCAGCTGTTTCCCGTGTGCGGAAAGCTGCGGGGAAGTTGGTTTCTATGCCGTCTTCTTCCATGCCGCCAAAGGGCGGGTTGGCGATGATGACGTCTACCCGTTCTTTCGGGCCCCAGCTAATTAGCGGGCGAGCCAGGGTGTTGTCGCGCTTAATCTGGTCTGGCATTTCGATGCCATGCAGAATCAGGTTGGTGGTGGCCAGCAGGTGAGGTAGGGGCTTTTTCTCGACGCCCATAATGGTTCTTTGAAGGGTTTGCTCATCCTGCGGCGTTTTCACATAGCGTGTGCGCTTGTGGTCGATGGTGCAGGTTAGGAAACCGCCGGTACCGCATGCCGGGTCCATCACTTTTTCGTCTAGCTTTGGGTCAACCCGATTCACCATGAATTGAGTAACAGCGCGAGGTGTATAGAACTCACCGGCGTTGCCCGCGCTTTGTAGGTCTTTGAGGATTTGTTCGTACATATCGCCAAGTTCGTGGCGCTCGGCGGATTTGTTGAAATTCACGCCGCTCTGCAACTTGTTGATGACCTGGCGCATCAGCTGGCCGGATTTCATGTAGTTGTAAGCATCTTCAAACACGTTGCGGATAACCACGCCGCGGTAATCGTCGCCGGTGGGTTCCAGAGTTTGCAGCCCGGGAAACAGGTTGTTATCAATAAAGTTCTTCAGGTCGTCGCCGGTTATGCCTTCCGGGTCGGCGGCCCAATTGCGCCAGCGCAGATGCTCTGGAATCGGAGATTTGTAGTTGTCGTAGAGGACGTCCCATTCCTGCTCGCGGTCGTCAAAAATCTTCAGAAACAGCATCCACACCAGCTGGCCTATGCGCTGGGCGTCGCCGTCTACGCCAACGTCTTTGCGCATGATGTCCTGAATGGATTTAATGGTGCTGCTGATAGACATAGGTAATGCATTCCTGAGATGTCAAAAATAGGGGGGTCACGAAAGGCCGGTGGTTAGTCGATTTTCCGGTACAGCTCTTGTTCTAGGCTTCTTACCGCTTCGGTGTAGCCAGGTTTGCCGCCGAAGGCATCAATCAGTTCCATCGGTGCGCCAATCTGGCTGAAGGGCGCGAGAGTGAGGATTTTAACATCCTCAATGGACTCAATGCCGGTATCGGTATATTTCTGCAGTAGCGCGTCCAGTACCTGCCGGCTGGGCCCTTCGTACTGGCTGAAGTAGTTGTTCTTGCGCACCTGTTCCGCGCGTTCTTTGCGGGTGAACGGGGGCTGGTCGTAAACGATGTGGCAGATAACATCGAACGGGTCTGGCTCGGCGCCCAGCTTCTTGCTGACGTCTTTTATGAGGTCGTCCCAGATAACGCCCTGTTCCGTTAGTTCGTCAATAATGACCTGCTTACGGTCGGCCTGGTGCCAGCGGCGTAGGAAGTCGTTTAACGAAGCATATTGCTCTTTCACCTGTTTCCGAGTGAAGTCTTTCAGACTTTCGGTGATGAGTTTGCCATCCGGCCCCAAGTACTGGACTCGCTCGGCAATAACGGCGATTTCAACGTTGCCGACCACGTATTTTACGCGTTTTGGCCTGCCGGTTTCTTCCTCTTCACGGCCAGAGGTGTTGCCGTCGTCGTTCTGCCAGGTTGATTCGGGATCCACTGCGTAGCCTTCGGCGTCTTCCGCGCAGGGGTGTTCGTCGGGTTCTGCGCCGTCGTCTGCTTCATCCACGTCTGGATTAATCGGGTCGTCGGCTTTGGGCTGGTAAACCTTCACCGGGTCGCCATCAAAATCAGGGTCTGCAAACAGTTCAGTGGCTTTTTTGAAGTCCAGAATGGTGAACCAGTGCTTGTTGTAGTCGTCGTTGATGCGGGTGCCACGGCCGATGATTTGCTTGAACTCGGTCATGGACTGAATGCGCTGGTCCAGCACGATGAGTTTGCAGGTTTGAGCATCCACGCCTGTGGTCATCAGTTTGCTGGTGGTGGCAATAACGGGGTAGCGTTCTTCCGGGTTGATGAAGTTGTCGAGCTCGGCTTTGCCCTCCTGTTCGTCGCCGGTAATACGCATCACGTATTTGCGGTTTTCCTGTACCCGCTTCGGGTTCAGGTTCACCAGCGCCTGACGCATGCGCTCGGCGTGGTCAATGTCTTCACAGAACACGATGGTTTTCTGGAAGGGGTCAGAGCTTTCCAGAAATTCGGTGATTTTGCCGGCAACCACCTCGGTGCGCTTTATCAGCACCAGCTGGCGGTCAAAGTCTTTCTGGTTATAGATGCGGTCTTCTATTAGCTCGCCGTGCTTGTCGGTTTGGCCTTTGGATGGGCGCCAGCCTTGCAGGTCTTTGTCGAGGTCTACCCGCACCACTTTGTAGGGGGCCAGAAAGCCGTCTTCGATGCCTTGTTTGAGCGAATAGGAGTATACCGGCGCGCCGAAGTAATCGATGTTAGAGACTTCTTTGGTTTCTTTTGGCGTCGCAGTCAGGCCAACGTGGGTGGCGGTGGAGAAGTAATCAAGAATCTGGCGCCAGGCGGAGTCCACTGAGGCGCTGCCGCGATGGCATTCGTCGATGACGATAAGGTCGAAAAAGTCCGGCGAGAACTGTTTGTAGATGTTCTGCTCTTCTTCGCTGCCGGTCACCGCTTGGTAAAGAGACAGATAGATCTCGTAGGACGGGTCTACCGTGCGATTGGTGACCTTGGTCATCGCCTGGCCGAAGGGTTTGAAGTCGTTGTTTTTGGTCTGGTCTACCAGAATATTGCGGTCAGCCAGAAACAGGATGCGCTTCTTTTGTTTGGCCTTCCAAAGCCGCCAGATAATCTGGAAGGCGGTGAAGGTTTTGCCGGTGCCCGTGGCCATTACTAATAGAATGCGGTTCTGGCCTTTGGCTACGGCTTCGACAGTGCGGTTAACCGCCACGGTTTGATAATAGCGAGGTGTGCGCCCACTGCCGTCATCGTAGTAGGGCTGTTCCACGATTTTGCGCGCCTGGCTGCTAATGCCTTTGTACTGGCAATACAGATTCCACAGCGTTTCTGGCGAAGGGAACTCGCTCAGTTGCAGAGTTGTTTCGGTCTGGCCAAATAGCCCGGTGCGGTCGTGGAACAGAAAGCCATCACCGTTGCTGCTGAACACAAAGGGGGCATCCAGAGCATCGCCGTAAGCCAGCCCTTGCTGCATGCCGTCGCCCAGGCTGTGGTTGTTGTCCTTGGCCTCGATGATGGCAATGGGCAGGTTCTTTTTGTAGCTGAGAACGTAATCCGCGCGGCGGCGTTTTCCCCGGGTGTGCAAGCGGCCCCGCACGATGATGCGGCCGGCGGTAAATGACACTTCTTCCCGCACCTGTTTCAGCATATTCCAGCCTGCCTTTTCCAGTGCTGGGTTAATGAACTTGGTGCAGATATCCCGCTCCGTGAGCTTTTTCTTGTCCATGCGCTCGCCACCGTTACGTCCAGTTTGCAACTATTTGGTTTTGAATAGATTTGGGGCTTCAGAGTAGCCTATTAAAGCATGCTGCAGAAGACTTGTGTCGGTGCCAACTCACCGGCGGTCGATCTTCGGCTTCGCGTCCTTCACGCCGCCTTGTGTTGCGTCTATTCATCTGGTTCTGCTGATTCTTCTGTGTTGGTGCCCGAAGGGAAAACTTTATTTTTCGGTTTTTAGTCAATCAAAGTTTTGGCTGATATAGGTAATCCGCATTTCGCTCTTTGCCTTATAGAGCGTATGACCAGCGTCGCATCGCCAAATATCTGTCCATGATGTGTAGGACTTATCGACCCGGTTTTTGTCTTCTTTGCTCATGCTGACATCAGTAACTGACTGCTTGCACGAATAGCACCAGACACGAGCTGCGCCGCTTTTTACCCATTCGACCATCCGACGGTCGATGATTTTGAAAGCTCCAATAGGCAGTTCGGTCGCCTTTTCTCCATTACTCCGGCCGGCTTGCCTCAGCCATATGGGCAATGACTGGCGAACAACCTCATCGTACCAAGACATTATTATTGGTTCGTCGACATACATCAGGGACCATACAAGTAGGCTACTGGCAGGCATAGTGATGATGCAGTTGTACTGATGCTTGTCATAGCTAGGGCCAGCTATTTGCACAGTTTCGAAGCAGGCCGGAAGTGCGTCGAGGTAAGCCTGGATATCTCGGTTCATGCGTGATCGGATCCGATAATCCCTATTGAACAACAGTTTCAACGTATGCCGCATGGTTCTCTGTGACACGCATATATTCCTAGGCGGCGATCGCCAAGCTGATGAGGCCGGTAAGAGTTGTGGAGAGCCTTATTAAAGAATTTCTGAGCCAGAGTTTTGCGCACGTATGTACTGTTCTCTAAATTCACCTAAAACCTTACCACTCACGGCCATTAAACATTCGCTGAGATGTGGGCGTTGTCTTTGCTTTCAGTGAAGCCAGCAGTGTATTGGAAAACGCTTATGGCCCTCTGGCCATCTCAGGCAAAATCGGCCTTTTCTTTACAATATCGGCCCTGTGGAGCACGGCAGGCACTGCAATGAGCTTGGCAAATATTCGATTGTTAGTTCTGCGCGTGTAGCAGCTCGGATAAAAGTTCACGGGCTGCTAGAACGTCCTCGGGGCCTGCAATGAATAACAGGTCGTGCAGTGCTGATTCAATATCGGCGGTTATCAGGTCATGGCGTAGCCCCTCTGCCAGGGCGCGGGTAATGTCTCCGGCTTGGTAGCGTAGGGTGATTCGGGGCTTGCCGGTCAATCTGGTGACGTTGCTCATGGTGTGTGCTCCTGCATTGTTCACGGTCTTTTATAGTCGGGAAGTTTCGGGTGTTTCTAAAATAGAGCTAAGTAGAAATAGGCTTTCCAATTACAAGTTTTGCACACTCGCCTTTACCTGCCTTCCCTGGCCAGTGTGCAGCGACTAGCAGCCGGGCAATGTGTGAATGCGTTTATGGTCTGGCTCCTTCGAGCTTATTGGCCAATCGCTTTGGGCCGCCGTGTGTAAAAGCACTGTTCAGAGGCTGCATAAACCCCAATGAGAAGTGGTAGGGGGTGGCATAAGTAGGAGTGGTGTATAAACGACACCTGTAAAACCTGAAAAAGCGCTCTACAGGGGTACAATTCGACACCTCTGGCCCTGATTTCATATAACGGGGTGTCGAAAGTGACACCTCTGGGTGGTCTAGGGGTGTCGAATATACACCGGTAGAGCTTTTATTCACGGGCCTTTTCCCAGTCATTTGTGGGCGCTCGATTTCGCCAGCATGGCATCCACGTAAGTCTCCAGGTTCGAGCTTTAGACTGTGTGCGAGAGCAAAAAAGGCTTTCATCTACTTTGACGATAAAACCAGATTTCTCTAACTCTTTGAATGCCCGTATGGCAGGTTTGTTAGAGCACGGTATCTCGCGCTCTGCCTGCCGAACTCCAAACCCTACGGGGCCCGCTGGCGTCCAATGCCGGTGTATAAGATGGATAAGCACCTTGGCGTAGGGGGTCAGTTTCAAGTACGCCTCAGAGGCCAGCAGGCGGCGCTGAATAACAACGGTTCCGCCTTTACCGTCAAACGGCAACTTAGACTTTTGCTTAGCCATAGTCCGGCCCTCACTTGGGGGCCAGTAGCAGGCGGGCAAGTTCCCTAGACTCTGGCTCTAAGTGGTAGATACCAGGGCGCGTCACAAAACCATCGCGGTCGATCTTCTCTACCCGTTCGGTGCGTATGCTCAGGTGGAACTTGTCGCGCAGTTCGCCGATGTAGTGCGGGCTGTTGCTGGCTCCGGCTACGCTGTCGCCTTCTTCACGTGGTAACTGGCCTATTAGCAGCGCAATGATTAAGCGGCGGTGCCGTGGGGTGATATACTGGCGCAGGCGTCTTGCTGTCAGGGCGGGCGTCTCGTTTTTCATGCCTTGCGCCCTTCCATCCGTTCAGCAATCCAGTTACGGATTACCGATTCTGGCCAAGCAACGGCACGTGCGCCAATTTTGACGGGTTTTGGGAAGGTACCAGCGGCCATACCTTCATAGATTGCGGATCGGCTGCGGGCGGTTATCTGCTCCACTTCCTTGCGGCGTAACATCCGGTCAAGTTGCTGGCGGTTAGTTTGTGTGGACTGCGTCTGTGCGGTCATGGATTACCCCGTGGTTCCTGTTGGATTCGTGGCAAGCCTGAACTGTCTTATTAGCCTTGTGCAGGTGTAAGGGTTGCAGGGGTAGGGGTATAGGCCAAGGCTCTAAGCGTTGGGGCGTCTGGCCTAAAGGGGGTGCAGGGGTGAATTTACCACATCTTTTTTCTGGCCCATTCTGGTTTGATTATCGTGGCCCCGGCCTTGGCGGTCACACCGCTGAATTCTTGCTCAATTAGCCATGCTTCCACATCATTTTTTTTTGGGCACCCTGTCCGGTCTTCGGGGTCTGCGTTCTTCCAGTTTGTCCGCCAGGCAAGAATAAGGGCTTTTAATTGGGGCGGGTATTCCTTGCTGTCTTCATCGGCTGGAACCGTTGGCGCTTCGCTGCTGTCGTGCGAAATTGCTTGGTTGGTTAGCCCTAATGTGCTTGCTAACCAGTCAGGTGATGGGTACTGACTCCGCTCTAGAAATTGTTTTAAATCTTTTACTTTGACCGTCGCTTTCTCTAAAGGGTTTGGACTATTTTCCTCGTATCCTTCAACAGCAAGACCTTCGATATACCAGTGCGCCAGAAGCTCCCAGGACTTATCCCCTTTGAGTGCCGCATTGCGCTCAAACTTGCGGGATATATTTAAGTACATGGGGTTGCTAACCGGACTGGACAAAAGGTTGCTATGGACGTATTCGGCAGATGGGTATGGAATGACTTTGCCATTCTTTTTCCCTAAGCCATAAAGCAGCATCCAATTCTGTATCTCTTTCATTTCGAGCTGATGTTCAAGGTTCATCGTCATACTTAATACTCGAAAACGGCGGCTTTGTGGTCTTGTGTCAGGTGGCTATAGCGTTGAACCATGGCTAGTGTTTTGTGGCCTAGAATGTCGGCTATTTCCCGCAGCCCGGCCCCGTCAGGCTAGGCACGGCCAAAACGGTTATGGCTTACGCGCCGCTGGGTCTGGTGATCTTCATTGCCGCGTCTCCCATGCTGTAGCTCCATCGTAGTCATTGCCGCCGGTAGCTACCCACTTGAAGCCGTTCGGTGCAATCGCTATGCATTCAGGTTGCCAGCCTGCGGCATTTTCCAGACTAGACACCCAACCGGCTACGGCATCGCCTGAAACGACTACGAACCCATCAGCGTGCTGTTTTCGGTATTCGGCTATTTCGGTTTGTAGACTCATGATTCACCCCTTGGGTTATTTGCTGGCGGTCTGGCCTATGGCCACCACGTTGCCGCCGGTTCTCAGGTTGTCCAGGTAATCGGCCCATTGCTGCATCATCTCTTTGCGCTCTGGTAGCCAGGTGGTGCGGTTGTA
>Ga0307948_1001661_pt1 | contig 15921 bp, 10 predicted proteins | sample OrgLakmetagen280_FD_201824 | JGI IMG/M metagenome (GOLD analysis project Ga0307948, IMG submission 201824) | Saline water microbial communities from Organic Lake, Antarctica - #280 | ecosystem: Environmental > Aquatic > Non-marine Saline and Alkaline > Saline | place: Antarctica: Organic Lake...
TAACTGAGGAAGTAGGCCCGACGAATATCTCCTTCAGGGCTGCCCAAGTTAGGCCGGAAAGCATCGTGGAAGCGGCTGAAATCCGGCAGCGGCGGTAAATCCTGGGTCAACGATTTAACCTTGTTTTCAATAATCTTGCGCTCGGGCCGGCTGCTTTCTTCCCAACGCCGGTCAAAGCCCTTGGCCAGCTTGATCAGTACATCCAGCAGGTAGGCGATAGAACCCCGAGTCGTCCCTATGTTGGTCATAAACAACACGGTGTTGCGGGAGGTCTTGTTGATCTGAATCCCGAACTGGTTCATCAAATATTCGTTTTTGAAGGTATCGCCATCAATGCCGGTTTTACCGATGGCCATGGTGATTCTGCTAGGGTCAACCACGAACTCGTCATGGGCCCATGCTTCTTCCATCTTGTTCCAGCCAGTGATGGGGTCGTAGAACGTATCCACACCGGATTGGCGATACTCCAGCGGGATCATGTCCTTGTTGACCAACACCTGAAAGTATTTCTTCAGCAGCGGGCTGGTGTAAAGCTGTTCGCGCAGAGTCAGTGCCGCTTCCACCTGGGCGTGAACCAGCTCGAACCCTTCCATTTCCGCCTGCATTCGGCCAACATCCAGCGACGCAACAATCTGATAGTTGGGCGACGTCGAAGTATGGGTCATATAGGCTTCGTGGAAAGAGGACTCCACTTTCTGGCGATAATCCTGATCATAAACATGGATCATCGACCCCTGGCGCAGTGACGTCAGAGTTTTGTGGGTCGAGTGGGTCGCGTAAACCCGAACACGCACGGCATCAGGAGCCGGCATCAGGCGATTGTCGAGCCAGGTGGCGTCATCGTCCGGGTCAAGCTTATCGAACTCAACTTTCCAGGCGTCATACTCAACCTGGTATTCGTCGCTGCGATAGCGGTCCCGCAGTGTGCGGGCGGCATGCATCGCGGTACGTGGCCGATAAGTCGGGTTGAAGGTAGCGAAGGCAAACCAGGCCTCATCCCAAAGGAATACCAGGTCGGGCTTGATGGCCAGGCATTCCTCCATCACCCGGCGAACGTTGTACACCACGCCATCGAAGGTGCAGTTGGTCAACAGCAGCATCTTGACCTTGCTGAGCTGTCCGTTGCGCTTTAGATTAAGCAACGTCTTCTTCATTTCACGCAGTGGCACGGCGCCGTACATGGAATAGTCGTTGAGCGGGTAGGAATCCAGGTAGGCAACGTGCGCGCCCGACAACACCATGGCGTAATGGTGGGATTTATGGCAGTCACGATCAACCAGCACGATGTCCCGCGGCTTGACCAACGCCTGAACCACAATCTTGTTGGCTGTTGATGTTCCGTTAGTAACGAAAAAGCTCTGGCGGGAACCAAATGCCCGGGCAGCATATTCCTGGGCTTTTTTGATGGGGCCATAGGGCTGTAGCAACGAATCCAGCCCACCGGACGTGGCCGATGTTTCGGCCAGAAAAATGTTTATGCCGTAAAAATCGATCATCTGCCCGGCCCAATGGGATCGGGTCACCGACTTGCCCCGAGAGATCGGCATGGCATGAAATACACCGGTAGGCTTGCGGCTGTATTCGCGCAACGCATCGAAGAACGGTGTACGGTAGCGGTCATCAATTGCCCGCAGAATCGTGTGGTGCTGCTCGATGTAGTCAGTTTCGCGGTAAAAAATGCGCTTGAAGTGCCTGATATCGCTACTCGCGGTCACCTCGACATCGCCACTGGTCACCAGGAACTGGTCAATCTCCGGACGAATCTCGCCAATCATTGAGCTCAACAGAAGACTGCGCTCGGCTTCGGTCTTATTTTCCAGCTCTTTTTCCGAAAGACCTTCAAGGTACCTGCGGAGGGCGCTGAGGTTGTACTTCGACTTGTAGGGAAACTCATAGCGAATCAGGCAGGCCTGGATGTTGGGATTAACCAGGATTGCAATCAGCGCATCTTCGAAACTGCGGACAGTGACGATATCATAGATAAACTTGTCTTCCGGGCGGCGCAGACTATGGAAGGCCTCGCGGACGACGTCCTCCTCCTGCAGCGACATGGCATCGACAATCAAGACTTCGAAATAAGGCTGGGCCGAGCTGTTGGACGTCGGGTGGCCCCGCCTCAGCTGAGCCAGGGCGTCAAGCGCCTCAACATCTTCAGAGTCTGAATCGCTCTCACTGAGGTCGACGTGGCGGCGGCGGTAGGACTCACTGATCAGTGTCCGCACCAAGCGTTTGACGACCCTCTCTAATTGAACGAAATCATCTCGGCCATAAAGAGCCCAAAGATGCAGGAAATCTTCCTTGGACGGAAATGCGTGGTAGTCCTCAATAATTTCCAGGCGGGTGAGCTTGATATCAATGGCCTTGGCCAATGACTTCACATCTGCCGCGTCTTCAGTCTTGACGATACGGCCGAGATCCCGCTTCAGCGCGTTCCAGGTATCGGCTCGCAGCTGGCTGATCTTATGGTAAAAGCCCAAGGCCGTGTACGCAGTTTCAGTCTCTTTTATTATCTCGCTCATGGTTTCACCTTCTGTCCCTAAATTCTCAGACGGGATTAATGACCAACTGCCAATCATCGGCGGCAAAGCACAACGGCTCGCACGCCTCCCGAACGGCTACCCCGGGGCGCTGGCACGAATGTTATAACGGATATCCACCAACGTTTCTTCAAAATGATCAAACGATAGGCTCAATGACTTGCCCGGCCAATGGTACTGGGCGACCCCTTCATTGGGGTAATACACCGCGGTGTAGATAGTACCCAGGCCGCGACGATAGTCGGTTCGAAACAAAGGCGGCGCTGCAAAAGCCGCAATCAGTCGCTCCTTCGTGGTGGCGGGGTCATCCACCAGAATCGACAGCTGCCGTTCACGAATCAGCGTTTCCGACGCAAGTGCATGGGCATACCACTCAATCCGTTTCTGATGATTGGTCGCCACCGGTATTCGCTTGATCGACGCCGGGCGGTCAGGGGCAATCATGGCGGTCACATAACGTTTACGCGCGTCCATCACAGTAATGTTGTAGGCCATGTGTGTGGGCACTCTGGCCAAAACCTCCGCCGCTTCCGGCGTGGTATCACAGAACTCCAGGATATAGCGCAAAATGATCGGCGCACCAAACCCGTCGCCGACCGCCTTGCGCCCCCCAAAGGCCAATGAAACCGACAATCCGCTATCATTAATGCCATCCAGCACACCCACTAGGCAATCCGACATGGCAATAACCCGGCGACCGTTCCAACAGGTCGACAGGATCGCGCCCTCACACAGTTCAGGCGGATAATCGTAGTTACGCACCAGCACATTAGAACGGGCATCGGCGAAGGCCGCCTGGGAACACCCTGTTATATACGCTGGCGGGCGATAAAGGCTCAACAGTCTGGAAGACAAGTCACCGCCGCCGGAAAGTTCGCACAGCCGTCTGTACGTGGGTACCAGTTCCGGCATGTGCCGAGTCAGAGCATTCAGGCAAGCCAGGTAGCTGGGCCTTTCACGCTCAGTTTCCGACAAATACCAGCGCTCGTAAGCCGGCCAATGCAGGTCAAACAGGCGCTGCCATTTCGGCCCTGCATCCGGCTCATGCACTGTTTCGAAAATCAGCTGCTTTTGCACGCTATAGGGACCACCCGACCCAGCCGATCGGGGAGGAATTTCCGTCCCCCTCGTCACGTTGGTGTTCACAATATTTTAAAGTTGCTGCCACCGATGGCGTGACTGACCGCTGCTTCCTCAATGGCCGGATCCTGCAGGGCCTGGCCGGCAAACTGGCCGCGAATACCGTCAATCCAAGCTTTCGCCCGAGGAGTCAGCTCGAAGTTGTCATTCATCAGGCGCCCGCGGGTGATCAGTATCCCAAGGTCTGCACCTTCATAACGGAAATCACCCACTCCGCTGATGCGCATGAAGAAGGCTTCCTGCTCGCTCTCGGCGGCGTGCGGATGGTAGTTGTAGTGATCGTAGCCAATGCTGCCGTCTTCCGACATGCGCCAGACCCCTGATTGGGGTGCCTGAGTTAGCAGGTCCACTGATTCATCGGTGTGCTTGATGACAAGCTGACTCCAACTATCAATGCTGTCCGGGTGCGACCAGCGCTCGTTGATTTCTTCAATATTAATGTCGAAATCTTGATCAGAGAACTCCAACAGGTGGAACAGAAACAGAGGAACATCCGAGTGTGCGAACGCTGCTACGTTGGTCAGTGAACTGGCACCGGTAACCCGTGGATTAAGTTCACCCAGATAGACTTCATCGGTATCCATGTCGATCAAGAAATCGAGCTCGAAATAACCACGATAGCCTTCGTCCCGCAGAGCCTCGCCAAACTTGAAGGTATACTCGCGAGCCTTGTCGCGAACCTCTTGAGTGAAAGCGCCGGCGAACATCTCGTTGCCGCACCAGCCGCCTTTGTAGGGCGTCAATGTTTTGAAGCCCACCAGCTCGGTCATAAGCGGCCCTACTACGGTGCCACAGCGGGTACTGCAAGCTTCAATCGCCGAACCCCGGCAATTAATCCGCTTCATGATCTTTACTTCGGGTTCGGCTTCGATTTCCTCAGCGTACTTATAATATTCATCTTCATTGGAGACAAAGAACGTAGTGTGGCCCGAATCACCAAAAGCCGACTGGATAACCAGGTCGGTGCCAAGCTCCTCGCTGACTTCCTGCAAATGGGCGTAACTGTTCACCTTGGCCAGAACGTTCGGCACACTTGGTACGCCTACCTTGTTGCCAATCCGCACTGTCTCGATCTTGTTGTCCATGCGCGAGCGTAATTCTGCCGGCGGAAAGGCAACACTCAAGCCAAGCTGCTCACAAATTTCTTCAGTATGTTCGTCGAACATAAGGAACGTAGCCGTGCCCTTGCCACCTCGAGACTGCAAGTAATCGATGACTTCCTTATGCTCAAGCAGATAATTATTAATATCCTCAATGCTTTCGAAATCCCGCGGGAATTTCGTCTTGGGCACAAAAATATTCTTCTGTCTGCCGTCAAAGCAGTCGATGTAAGTAATGTGCCGGAAATTGCCGACCCAATCACCGATGCCCAGCAGGTTGAAGTTGGTTGCCGAAATAAAGTACACCGGCTCTTTATTGTTATGGAAATAACGGCGGATATCAGAAACGCTTGTAATTTTTTTCATTTCTTTAATTCCTTTCGTGGGGCGTTCCTGCGCAGCTTGCGGGTGCTGCGGAGGAACTTCCTGTGGGGCATTCGGCTTAGCTGCAGCAGAACCCGACACAGGCTCCGGCTTGACCGGCGTCTGGCCCTGATCCTCATCTGGCATAAGCCAGCGGGCCACTATCTGACGCAATCGTTTCAACAAATGTCGGGTCATTAACTTCTCCGCTACGGCGTTTGTCAGATCTCGCTGCGGACTGGCTTGACCAGCGGCCCGAGCGTGTCGAAGAATGCGCTGGATCGGCTTTCATTGCTGTAAAGGGGGAAATCAACGCTCCGATCCCGAAAACTCTTCAGAGGCTGGCCAAGGCCGCCGTGCATACCGCGCTCGCGCTCGCGGCGGACGCGATTGAAGTCCACCTCCACCGGTACGATCTCCTCGCCAACGCCGCACTGGTGAATCACGTCCCCCGAAGGACCCACCACAATTGAACGACCATTACCCATGGCTCCAGCGCCGTTGAAGTCAAAGAAGTAACATTGATTGATGGCTGCGTTGGTACGCGCAATAGACAACTCAAGATCGCGATCGAGCGTATCGGTCATGGTGGGGTGCAGAATAACTTCAGCGCCCATCGATGCAAGAGTTCTGGTGGTCTCGGGGAACCACATGTCGTAGCAGATCGAGACTCCGAACCGGCCAACTTCCGGCACGTCGAATACCGCAAACTCGCTGCCGCCTTCTACACCCTGTTCGTGAGGGCGGAAGGGGAACATCTTGCGATAGCGGCACACCACTTCACCATGCGGGTTTATAACCGAAAGCGTATTGTAGATCTTGTCGCCGTCACGCTCGAACATGGAGCCCGGAATCAGCCAGATTCCATGCTGTAACGCGAGCTCGCAGAACATGCTTTCCATCGAGTTGGGAAACGGTTGGGCATTTTGGATGCTGGCACCTTTGGCAACCAGCTCACTGAACATAACCATCTGAACCTGGGGAAAACGCGCCATCAGAATATTAATGCGCTGGCGCATGGCTTCTGTATTATCGCCATGATGCAAAGCATGCATCTGAACTCCGGCTATTGTGAAGTAAGACATCGTATTCCTCTATGTGGCGATACTAAAAAAGTGTGGCAATACTAAAATCCAATTTCAAATCCCAGCCTTAATTCATAGCAAGAAAAATTTCGATTCAACCTTCAGATTGGGCGATTTTCGTCGTTATCACCGCCGCAAAAGTCCGTAACTTAAGCAAGCTTATGTCAAATCCGGGGATCTGTCGAAAGGCAATTCGGATAATTTGCAGCAAAACCATCTCGATGAATGGCCGCATCTACAATAAGTAGGGACCTAGCTTCGCGGGAAAACTGTCTTAAGAAAACGTACAATCCGAAACATAAACTCGCGTTGCTGATATTACCGCAACCTAAACATGTTTCCGTTTTTTATTTGAGCCTTGAAACAAGCCGAGCCAATTGCTCGCTGGTGCTTTCAAGATAGTGCGCTGCATGCGCAATAGCGTCACTTTTACTGATTGGCCCCGGGGCAATCGAGAAAACCGCCGTAATGCCCGCATCATGAATGGCCGTCATATTGTCGCCCCCCAACAGGCCAGCAAGACCAATAACAGGAACCTGATAGCGTTGTGCCAGTTTGGCAACGCCTGTCGGCGTTTTACCGGAAGCACTTTGGCCGTCAATCGCCCCTTCAGCCGTAATCACCAGGTCAGCGACCTTCATCTGCGCCTCCATACCCACGGCGGTCATCACCAATTCGATACCGGGCTTTAAAAGCCCACCGAGAATCCCCGCGACCGCTCCCCCAATACCGCCAGCTGCTCCACTTCCGGCAAAGCTGCTTATGTCGTAACCACTTTGCTCTACACACCGAGCAAAGTGGCTAAGGTTGGCGTCGAGCAGTTTGACATCGTCTGGCGAAGCACCTTTTTGCGGCCCGAATACCGCGGCGGCACCCAGGTCGCCGAGTAAGGGGTTGGTCACATCACAAGCAACCACGACATCCACACCCGCCAAACTCGCTTTCACGCCGGCAATGTCAAAATGGCTGATGTACTTTAAACCCGCACCACCGGGAGGAATGGAATGGCCTTCACTGTCCAATAATTGTGCGCCCATAGCTTGCAGCAAACCCGCGCCACCATCGGTGGTGGCACTGCCGCCCAAGCAAACGATGAGAGTCTGCGGCTGGTGTTTCAAAGCGGCCATAATGAGCTGGCCGGTGCCATAACTGGACGCCGTCATCGCATTCCGGTCAGGCTCGGCCACGCAGTGCAGGCCGCTAGCCTCTGCCACTTCAACGATGGCGGTTTCCCCATTATCTATCAGCCCGTAACTGGCGTTAACCGGGTCGCCGGAGGGGCCGCTCACACGTGCCTGGTGCAACTTGCCGTGCATCGCACCTACAAGAGTAGCTGTTGTGCCTTCGCCGCCATCTGCCAGGGGGATTTTAATCACCTGGTCGGCCGGAGCACCGCGCAACCAACCAACGGCGATCGCGTCCGCAACGGCTTTCGCCGTCAGGCACTCTTTGAACGAGTCAGGTGCAATGAGTACACGCATGCGGTGGTCCTTGCCAAAATTTCGATTAATCCATCACTTACAGTGATACCAGAAATACCACGCAACAATTATTCAACCTGGCTCTTCATCCTGATAATGCCTTCATCGGATTCGGAAGTACCCACGGAATTTCCAGTCCCTGACAAATTAATCAATGATCCTTAGAGGAATAACCATGCGCAACATTACCGCAACCACAACCCTACTCGTAGCCGTCTTGGCCGCTTTCGCCCTACCGGCTTCTGCCAGCTTGGCAGACCGGAAGTCCGATGAGCAGCAGATCGAGCAGCCCGCGGCACCCGCTCCATACAGCGGTCGCGACGTAATTCGCGGCGAGATTATTGCCGCTGATCACACATCTATCCAGCGTACATCCAAAATCTGAACAGCGTAGCCACTCTGTTCAAGCGCTCGAAGGTCGGAATGTATTTTTTGCCAGCTGCTAGGCGGTAAAATATATTTCCCCGACCGGCTGAACTCAGATCAAAACCTTATACATCATCAAAGATGATGATTTAATCAACTATTTCCATGATGCTTGAGTAACGCTCTTTCAGCGAGCTCTCGATCAACTCTCGCAACCAGACAATGCCTGGATCACGGTCGTGCCTGGTATGCCAAAACAGGTAGAGGCTGCTGGGATCAAGGTTAAATGGCAAAAGCGTGACCCACAAATTCTCTGTGAAGTCGCCACTTCGAAGAATAACCTCCGGAACTGCACACATTAGGTCGGTGTGGCGCAACAAGCTGGGCACTCCTACAAACTCATTCACCGTCACCGCAATGCGTCGGTTTAGCCCTTTGAGATCAAGGTAGCTGTCGACAAGCCCATGAGCTTCGCCGGACATAGTCACCAATAAGTGCCGCGCATTTATGAAGTCTTCCATAGAGAGCGGTTTACCTGCGAGCGGATGGCCGGCCCGCATTGCAACCTGATAACCCCCCTGAAACAACCAGATACTTCTAAGGCTATTGTCATGATGGCTGATTGGTCCAATGGCGAGGTCTACGTTGGCTTCGCGTAAATCACTGTAGGTTCCTTCCGGCGTGTAAGGAACAGCGTGAAGGTCAACGCCTGGAGCCACTCGCTCAAGCTTTTCGGCCAGTTGGCGCCAGATCATCTCTACGGTGAGGTCCGTAACCGCAATCCGGAAAGTCCGGCTCGCCTGCGCGGGATCGAACTTAGTGGATCTGACAGCGGTTGAAAGGTCATAGATTGGGCCCCGAATACGGTCCCAAAGGCTGAACGCATAGGATGTCGGTTCAATTTTGCGCCCCTTTCGCACGAACAGTGGGTCATTCCAAACCTGTCGCATTCGCGAAATCGCGTTGGAAACCGCCGGTTGCGTCATTGCTAGGCTTTCAGCCGCGCGAGTGACCGAACGCTCGGTCATGATCGCATCGAATACATAAAGCAGATGCAATTCCTGGCTTTTCATCGAGCGGTTTTACTCCGGTCTGAAATGACCCGCTGTTCGTGCGAAAGGGGCGCAGGAAAACAGTTGTCGACTGCCGTAAACACCCAAGTCTATGCTTGGGCTTGGGCTTGGGCTTGGGCTTGGGCTTGGGCTTGGGCTTGGGCTTAGCGCACGATCATTACCGACATTTTGGCATGATGCACCACATGCTCGGCATTGGGGCCCAGCACATAATCGGCGAACTTGCGTTTGTTGTGGGACGCCATCACGATCAAATCGATCTCGAGTTTCCTGGCCACCTTGATGATCGCCTCCCAGGGCGAGCCATCAACGATGACACTTTGCGCTCTTACATCCGCGGGCACGTTCGCCTTAATGAAGGCGTGCTGAGCCTCGGTTATCGCCTCATGGGCCTTTTTGGTGAAGTCCTTAGGAAAGTAAGACCCCACTATGGGCATGTTGTAGTCCGGCAGAACCGTGACCAAATGTAGCGAGGCGTTGAAACTTCTGCATAGCGTCAAAGCCGTTGGAAGCGCTTTCGACCAGGATTCCTCCTCATTAAGGTCCACTGGCAACATGATCTTGCTGTACATGGCAATCTCCTCTAAGCAGCAGCGGTAGCCGCCGTATTGTCCCGACGCCGGCGCTGCAACAGTATGACCAGACCAAAGACCAGGAAGGCGGGAATCCACATCAACTCCTTGGTCCAGCGGTCAACAGGAGCAAGCACTTCGATAATTTCCTGATCAAAGTCGAAGCCAAGATCCGACGCCTGGCTGCCATAGGCCACCATATCGACGATTGCCTTGTCGCCTTCGATCAACAGCTCCAGGCCCAGATTATCGAGCCGCTCCTGCCCGCTATCGCCGTCTGGCACTGGCACGGTCATGTAGGTGGTCATGGGGTCGCCGAACGCATCGAGACCGGCGATCTGTATGCGCAAGGTAGAGTCTTCATCGGCACTGCCCATGGCCTCCACGAATTGTGCAGGTGGCATGGACTCATAGGGATCGTGAATCATGTCCATCCAGAACCCGGGCCGGAACAGCGTGAACGCAATCAGCAACAACACGGCGGATTCGTACCAACGGCTGCGAGTGATCATGTAGCCCTGGGTCGCCGCGGCGAAAATCAGCATGGCTATTGTCGACACCACAAAGATCAGAATCCCCTGCAAGAAGGTTACATCGATCAGCAACAGGTCGGTATTGAAGATAAACAAGAACGGCAAAGCCGCGGTACGCAGGCTGTAATAGAACGCCTGGAAGCCGGTCCGAATTGGGTCGCCACCGGAAACCGCAGCCGCCGCGAAGGACGCCAGCCCCACCGGCGGCGTCACGTCGGCCATAATGCCAAAATAAAACACGAACAGATGCACCGCAATCAACGGTACTAGCAGGCCGTTCTCCGCCCCCAGCTGAACAATGACCGGCGCCAGCAGCGCCGAGACCACAATGTAGTTGGCCGTAGTGGGCAGACCCATGCCAAGAATCAGACTGAGCACCGCCGTAAGCAGCAGAATCAGTAGCAGATTCCCCATCGCGAGGATTTCCACCACTTCGGCCAGCACCAGCCCTACTCCGGTCTGCGACACGGCTCCAACGATGATACCTGCTGTGGCCGTCGCAATACCGATGCCAATCATGTTGCGGGCACCTGTGACCAATCCAACCCACAAATCCATGGCGCCTTCGCGCAAGTCGGCGCCCATCTTGCTGCGACCGCGGAAGATGGAGGTAATAGGGCGCTGGGTCAAAATGATAAAGACCATGAACACTGTGGCCCAGAAAGCCGACAAGCCCGGCGACAGGCGCTCTACCATCAGACACCAGACCAGCACAACTACCGGTAAGATGTACTGCAAACCAACCAACACTGTGGGCCTGGTTTGCGGCAGCGAATAGATCGGCTGATTGGGATCATCCAGCTCAAGTTCGGGGTAACTGGATGCCAGTTTAAGCAGAGCAACATAAATCACCGCCAGCCCAACCGAGACCACCCAGGGAGTGGCATCGCCAAGAACCGGCTTGAGCCAGCCAAGACCGTAATAGACGACCATAGCCGTCACCATCATCAACAATAGCCCACCGAGAAAGCCCATCACCTTGCGCACCAGGGGCTTAGGCGGATTGCTGCTTTCAAGGCCCTCCATGTTAGCTTTCAAGGCCTCCAAGTGAACGATATAGACCAGTGCGATATAAGAGATCAAGGCAGGCAAGAAGGCATGCTTGATGACATCGACATAGGAAATGCCCACATACTCGACCATCAGGAACGCGGCCGCGCCCATGACAGGCGGCATAATCTGACCGTTGACCGAAGACGCCACTTCGACAGCTCCAGCCTTTTCGGCGGAAAAACCGACGCGTTTCATCATCGGAATAGTAAAGGTGCCCGTGGTGACCACGTTGGCAATCGATGAGCCGGAAATAAGCCCGGTCATGGCAGACGCCACGACGGCAGCCTTAGCCGGACCGCCCTTGTAGTGGCCAAGCAGCGAGAACGCCACCTTGATGAAATAGTTGCCCGCTCCGGCCTTGTCGAGTAAAGCGCCGAACAACACGAACAGGAACACGAAACTGGTCGAGACCCCCAGCGCGATGCCGAAAACCCCTTGGGTCGTCAACCACTGGTGATTGATCAGTCCATAGAGGCTGACCCCGCCATGCGAGAGGATACCGGGCATCCATGGGCCAGCAAGGCTATAGATAAGAAAGAATGATGCCACGATCATCAGCGGCGGCCCAAGCGCTCGGCGGGTCGCCTCGAGCAGCAGCAGAACCCCAGCCACCCCGACGATTACGTCCTGCAATATCGGCGCACCAGGGCGCTGAGACAGCCCTTCGTAGAAAATAAACATGTAAGCGCCGCAGAAGGCCGCCACCGTCGCAAGCACCCAATCCTGAATGGGAATTCGATCGCGGGGCGAACGCTTAAATGCGGGATAGGCCATGTAAGCCAGAAAAAGCGCAAAGGCCAGGTGAATCGAGCGGGCTTCCGTGGCGCTGAACACACCGAAACCCAAAATGAAAGGCACCGGAGAAGCAATCCATAATTGAAACAGCGACCATGCCGCCGCAATGCTAACCAATAATTTTCCGGGCATGCCAGCTGGTTTGCGGGCTCCCGAGTCACTGGAAGCAACCATGTCCTCCAGATCAGCACTCGAGTCGCGAGGTTTTGTATTGTCGTCCGTCATACTCAGCCCTATCCGCCGTCAGTCAGGTTGCTATTGATATTATTATTGCGCTTGGAAACGGCACCACAAACGCAATGCGCGGATACCTATAAGCATCCGCGCATCGGTCATTCAGTTATAACAGCCATCAAAGCAAAATCACTCAATCCAGCCTTGCTCGCGATAATAGCGGGCGGCGCCATCATGCAGCGGTGCTGAAAGCCCTTGGGTAGCCATTTCCTGGGGAACCAGGTTCTCGAAGGCCGGGTGCAGCTGCTTGAAGCGATCGAAGTTGTCGAAAACCGCCTTGACCGTCTGGTAGATGACTTCCTCGTCGGCATTGACGGTGGTCACGAAGGTAGCCGCCACCCCGAAGGTCTCGACATCGTCCGGGTTACCCGTGTACAGGCCGCCGGGAATGACGGAAGCGCTGTAGTAAGGATACTCGCTGACGATGCCCTGGATGTCCTCGTCATTCAACGGAATCAGGCGGGCGTCGACGGTGGTGGTCGCCTCTTGGATGGAACCATTGGGGTGGCCGACCACATAGACCATGGCGTCGATATTGTTATCGGACAGGGCCGCAGCCTGTTCGGCGGCACCGAGCTGAGACGCCAGCGAGAAGGTGTCCTCGGTCCAGCCTTTGGCGTCCATTACCACTTGCATCGTATTGCGCTGGCCAGAGCCGGGGTTACCGATGTTTACGCGCTTGCCTTCCAGATCATCCAGGGTCGTGATGCCGGAATCAGCACGCGCCAGCAAAGTCAAAGGCTCGCCATGAACCCGAAAAACGGCACGCAGGTCCGTATAGGCATCGCCTTCGAAGCTTTTGGTGCCGTTGTAGGCCTGGTACTGAACATCGGACTGAGCGACACCCATGTCCAACTCGCCGGACTTGATGCCATTGATGTTGGCAACGGAACCACCGGTAGACGGCGCATTACACTTGATATTGGCATCTTCCAGACGGTTGACCAGACGGCAGATCGACTGACCGACGACATAATAAACGCCGGTCTGGCCGCCGGTGCCGATGGTGATGAACTGCTCTTTATCTTGGGCCATCGCTGGTGATGCGAACATCGCAGCACTCAGCAGGGTGCCGGTAACTACGGCGGAGAAAGCATGGCGTTTCATAAACACACCTCAATAATTATCATTATGGTCGGTAGAAAGCGAAAAATTTACGCTTACGGAAAAACGCCTGCTTGGTGAGGTCTGTTTCCCTTATTTGCCAGTTTAGCCGCGACTTACGTTAAGTAAAGCTTAATTTACAGACCCTAACGCCCCAAGGCCCAACTGTTTTGGGCCAATTGCATGGCCTGTTTTACGTCATCGGCTGGAATATCACCCGGCTCACCCTTTTCCAGCGGGTCGTAATGAAACACGTAAAGCCGCGAGGCGAACTCAGCCACGGGCAACGAGGCTTCACCATATAGCTCGCCGTGGCCCTGGGTTGAGGTAACAATCCCCTGCCCCCAGTTTTGCCCGCTGTCGTTGTTGGGGTTGAAAAAATAAACGCGCATTACCTTGTCCGGGTCCAGCGCAAGCCGTTGGATGGTGATGGCGTGCCAGCCGAGAAAGCGTGTGGCGCTGTCAGTGACTGCAATACCGGCCGGCTGAGGGTTAATAACCGGAATATTGCCGTTGTAAAAAGGGTGATAGGCGGCATAAAAGTCGCGGATAAACCCTTCAAAGTCTTTCAGACAACCGGTGAATACGTCGACAGCTATGCGAAATCCGTGGCCCACATGATCGCCGTGGAATGCGGAGTTAACCCATTTGTGCGGATCTTCTCCGCGCCCGGCGCTGCGACGACCCATTTCAAAGTAGATGCGGTCGAGGTGCGGCACAGTCAGCAGTGAAACGGCATCTACATCCACCGGAGGCTCGCTGGCCAGCCCGGCGCCCAGATCCCGCGAAGAAATACTGTTGCCTTCAAAGCGCATTACCACTTCGTCGTCGCGCGCTGCCCAAGCAAGAATCCGCAGCAGTTCCGCCGGCATGTTGTAAGCCCACATAGACAAAGCGCGCGTGGACTGACAAGTCGGATAGTTGCCCTGCCCTACCCCTAGCGGGCGCCCGAGCACATTGAGCACATCGGCAAGCAGAAAACATTCCGGCGAACGGCTGCGCCCGAAGACGGCCACAATCTTCTTGGCTGCGGTCTCACACAGCGAAAGTCGTATTTGTCGCCACAGGGATGGCGCCACCGGAGGCGCGTACAGAATGCCCCGCTCGAGCATCATCGCCAGGCCGTAAGCACACTGGCTGGTCTCGGGAAACAGGGCATCATCAATCAGGGTGTGAATCAACGCCGGATAGCAGTGAAAAGCATCGGCACCCGTATGGCTCAGGCCTAAAGCCGTGGGAATCAAGTCGTTCCAACGGCTACGCAGGTAGCGTATAAACCCGGGCATATAAGGCGAAACCAGGCCGGTACTGTGCATGGCATTGGCAAAGGCGATGGCCTCTCTCAGCAAGGTGGCATCGTCCATTTGTGCCAGACGTTCAGCGTAGACATCGAAACCGGGGTCTTCGCGGCAGCCCTCGGTAGGGCTGAACACAGCATGGATCAGTTGCAGCGCGTCTTCGCCGACGTCGCCACCGAGCGCATCCGGTTTTTGCAGGCAGACGGCAATCTGCGTCACCATCTGTTTGACACCATCCACCTGAACCGGCCGTTGCGCCAGAATCCGCCGAACTTCGGCAACCAAATGCTCCAGAAGATTCTCGTAGCCCAAATGCCGGAGCAGGAAGTGATACAGACCCTGAACGGCGAAACCGAGCCCATCCGGCCGCAGCCGGTCGCTCTCCTGAAGGTCACTGACCACCAGGTCCAGGTTCATCGCCAGTACTTGAGCAAGGAAGTGCTGGGCGTGTTCTGCAGAAATAGAAGGGTGTATATAATCGCCTTTAGCCACCGCCAGGAAGCGAATCTGGCTCAGGCTTTCGATCAAGGTTAGAATCGAGTCCCCGTGGCGAATCGTGCGCACGGCCAGTGAGGGCACCAACGTCTGAGGATAATCCCAATCACTGCCGCCAAAGCACCCGGCCGCCTCAATCGCCGGCACTCGCTGGTAAAGAACCTCGAGGCCTTCGTCAGTAAACATCAGGGCTCGTGCCGCTTCGATGACCTCCAAAATGGGCGAGACGCCCTCAGTGGCATTAATTTCTGCAAGGCGTTTGATGGCCGCGTCGAGTGACTTCGCTAGCTCATCTGGCGCGTCGTTATTTTGATTTGCGGGTTTATATGTGGCTCTGCTCATACCCTGCAATCCTCCTGTCAATGCCGGGACATGTCAACCTGACCCGGATTCAACACGCACGTACTCTGGGAGGAAAAGCCGCCATTCATTGCGTCGGCGGCTCGGCGCGACTGACCCGCCAGATGATATTGCCCACATCATCCGCTACTAAAAGCCCACCTTGCTTGTCGATAACAACGCCCACCGGTCGGCCCTGGGCTTTGTCGTCAGCATTGATGAACCCGGTGAGTATATCGACCGGCTGACCATCAGGTTCGCCATCGGCGAAAGGAACAAAAATGACTTTGTAGCCGCTGCGGGGTTTGCGGTTCCAGGAACCGTGCTGGCCCACGAACATACCGTTGTTGAAT
>Ga0307948_1001662_pt1 | contig 15919 bp, 15 predicted proteins | sample OrgLakmetagen280_FD_201824 | JGI IMG/M metagenome (GOLD analysis project Ga0307948, IMG submission 201824) | Saline water microbial communities from Organic Lake, Antarctica - #280 | ecosystem: Environmental > Aquatic > Non-marine Saline and Alkaline > Saline | place: Antarctica: Organic Lake...
GCCTCCCCGTCACCGTCCCTATGACAAGCACTTGAGAGAACAGGTTGTGCACCTCTACTTTGTGAGTGGCGTGAAGTGCTCAGCCATTGCTAGATGGTTCAGCGGACGTCCTTGCTTGCAAGGACGAAGACTGTCCAGCGGATCATCCAGGACTACAGGGTGGGGATCAGTCCGCGTGCCCCAGGGAAGGGCTTTCTCCGCTTCCACAGAAAACATGATGCGGTGGCTGCCCAGCTGCTGGTGTCTATTGTGCAGGATGACATACGTGCACGTTTGACACATGCTTGCATTGCACATCCCTTGCCATGCTTGCACGCACATCCATGGCAAGGCGACCAGGACGCACACCTTCTTGCCTGCACAGCGGACATCTTGTAGCATTGCTGATTATAACAATCTCATATGCATTTGTTTTGTTTTGCTTTTTCACTTTTTTGTTTTTCCCGGGGACACAACTGGGACACACAGGTATAAATACCTGCAAGTCGCCATAATAACTACGTCATCGTGAGCGAGCTTGAAATCTGTGATTTGTACAAATTTCACTGATATCAGCAGCTTTTGAGAGCTTGCAATGGGGAATTTACAGTTCGGGGTTGTGATGTGCTAATAAGTTAAATTAAATTCATCGGTTAACACAGTGACACTTTTGTGATTGCTTGATGGGTTTTTCTATTTAGGATGATGTTTATAATAATAAAACCGTTGGTGACATGCCAGCGTTTTGTCTTCCTTTTTTCCTGCTGGAAGACTCGCGATGTAAGAACTGGACAGAGAGATTGAGCAATGACCTAATAAAATGTTTTGAATTTAGTCCTCAGATATCGTTGCCGCGTCATCATCCCTTGTATTGGCTTGAGATAATTAAATCCAGCGTAGATGCTGATTTATTCTACCACAACTTGGAATTCCACCTCTTTCCCTACTTGCGACCTTGTGTGAGGCTGATGATGATGTCCAGGATGAAAACATGTTCTCTTTCACTGCACGCTCCCTCAGATGGTTTCTCTCCGCAGGAAGTACGCGTTCTTATTTTCACAGGCAGGTTCCCAGGATGTGTCTGTTTTTTTACACCAGGAAACTACAAACTCCATCTGTTCATTTATGAACTTATTTTACTTTATGAACAGGCAAGCAGTCATACTTCTTGACTGAAGGCCATCTTGTAATCTTGTAATCTTGTAATGGCTGGATTAATTAATTAATAAATTAACGCGGATAAATTTCATTCATTTTAATCCGGGGGGGGGGGGGCGATTAAGGATTAATGATGTGGATTAATAACATAAAGTGACCACGCACTGTATGAAACGCCCTTCAATCTAATTAAAAGACTGAGCTGTAGGGCCCTGGAATTTCGGGCCACATTGAGGTTTGACTTTGCTCGACCACCCAAACATCCGCTTTTCCGACTTCCTGCAGCTTGCTGGTTTTTTAGCTCCCTGTTATGCTGTTCAGGAGAGAAGGCAGAGAAAGGGGGTGAACAAGTGGTGGAACTCGATCTGCATTCTAAATGTGCACAAATTAATGCTTGATTTTACTACGATATTCATTAATCCGCCCCTGGATAAATTGCCAATTATTCCAAACTTGCGCCATTATTGAAAATTGTCATTAGGCTGCGGTCTTAGACAGGATGAAATATGTGAGAGGTGTGTAGATAGGCCTCCACATATAATCCTCCCCGGAAGGCATCTTGCGTTCGTAAGTATTTATGGATCAGGTCGATCGATTATTGCAAATTCGCAGGCCATCTTTACCTTAGGGCTGTGCCGCTGAGAACTTGCAAAGTGTGCAAAGGATTAAGACATACGTGTACAAAAGGATACAGGAGGTGAAAAACGCGTGGACTCTCAAGGCACGGAGGACTGAAACCTTTGTGTTCATTCTCCTTTATGAAAGGAATGAATATTCCTTTCTCAAAACTTCATAAATAATAATATGCGTGTCCAATAATGCGCGTGGGTATGGAATACGGAAGACGCCCAAAAGTTGCGGCACAATTTCCACGCTGCATTAGGCTAGCCTAGCATTAATATAGACTTTAATGCTAGCTAGAGGTTGCTATAGTGCTAGACTAGGGATTGATAGGCTATAATAAGGTGCAGCATATCACCTCGACTTTTGCGCCTGCGCGTCTTGCTGTTTAAAACATTCCAATGCGTAAGCGGGTGAGACTGCTTGACGTCGTAGCCGAGAGGATTTTGGTACCTCAAGGTTTATGCCATCAGGGAAATAATATAGCAGCTCATCTAAGTTGAACATTAATTGCAAATGTCCAGCTGTCCTTTATAATTCACAGTAAGAGCTCGCAGAAAGGATCGTATTGCAGTAATTAATCGGACGCCTTTTGTTGACAGCAAAAGTGCTTTGACGCACTTTAGCGTGATGTGAAAGCTCAGCTAATGCGTGGAGCAGGAATGGTTTTACTGCCATAGTGGGCTATGCTCTCCACATTTATGCAGTGCGGGACACGGCGGTAAAGTACATAGCCAATACTGACTTACTAGTGGCCAACAGTCGCCAGATGCCGCCCCCCCCAGCAAGTGTCGCAATATGGGACAGAACAAGCGCTGTGGCGCAAGGCGAGCGCCTGGATCATTTCCTTTGGCAAATTAAGGCCTTCTTGCCTGCATTTCAAGTGGGGTTGGCAGGCTTGCGATGGGCATCTTCAGCAGGCACTTGGTGCAAGAAGGCTGGAGCGTGCGTCGACATGAAGCTTCTTACAAAGTTGCGCCAAGACATGCGTACGTGTGTGTGTGGACATGCAATTGAGCTTGTGTGTGTATGTGTGTTATAAAACTAGAACGCCCTAAATAAACATCGCAACAATCCGCAGATTACACCAGCCACATAGCGTAATGTAGATGGAGGGTTCACTTGCACTCTGAGGGACTCTAAGCAAATGTAAGATGTTGGATGTTGGGGTACTGGCTTACCGCCGTTGGCAAATACAAAAACTTGACCTGTGTTTAAGGAAAGGATACTGGGCCGATATTTCAAAAATCTAAGCAAAGCATTAGGTGTATGAAATCGTCATTAGGGGCAAGAGGGGTTGTTGAGGCTTAAGTGGTACTCTAATGGGGATACACGCCGAAAACCAGCAACCTCCACGATTATGTGCTGTACAATAGTCAAAGCCCACAGACTACAAGCAACCTGCAATTACATAGTACCTATATGTTTCTGATTGTTCTCCCTCTTGATGGAGCATCATAGTATGAGGAACTAAAAATCCCATCATCTTAACCCTTCAAAGTCAAGATGGTTGTTCTTGAGCATTTTAAGCAACCTTTGGCCAAATTTGCATGTACCATACACACACTGTTCAATCATCCACTACGCTCAAGTGTTTCTCACTTGAGGTACTAGTCCTGTTCAATAAGCTAGTCGAGCCATTTGATGATGTCTTTGTCCCGTTAACAAAGTGGCATCCTTCCCCCCCCTTTTTTCTTGATGAAGGTGGGCTGTAAATATCCGACCTGAATATCAATTGTGTTTTAGGTGGTGTCAAAAAGAAAAGAAAAGACTCCGCTGGTAGTTATGACACAGACAGCATGATTAAGGGAGGGGGTCACATAGGTGCCCGCACCAGGCAACCCCCCACCGCGCAAACACACAAAAGAAAGAATTTAGTGTGGGTCAGGGGGTTGTGTGCCGTGGCACCCAGACCCGCACCTTGACTGTTGTTGTTTAAGTTGTATTGCGGTGCATATCTTGTATTTATGAGTGCAGATGCATGTCTGATGGAGCGTTTATTCTTTATTCGTTTGTTCGTCAGCTCTTTAATCTTATGGTTATCCAGATTGAGGTTTGCCAGAGAGTTGTCTGTATGGTTTTTGTAAATAGTCCCCAGTACTTTAACGAGCATCATGTGGAGCTTGACTTCCCTATATCCCTGCCTATGTAGGTTGGAGATGAGCACGCTGTCCTGTGCTTTTGCTTTTTGAAATTGAGGATCAGGGGTCTTCACAAAATTTAAACTCAATCAAGTGAACCTCCCACTGGTTTGAATTTTTTTGTCTTTAGCAAGCTGGTGTTATTGTACTGTGATTGTGTGAATTATCTACATTCTTTTCTCTGATTAAACGCTCAATAAGTCTTATTTGCCCCCTCTGCCCACAATTACAAGGTACCTTGCATATCCTCCTCTATGGTGCCAATATAACAAGCAAGAAATGTAATTATGGAGCGGCACAACCTAGCATGATGTATGATCATAAAATCCATTAGAAGCAATTCAGACCTCAGAATCATGCTTCGTCTCCGTGGATTTGGGCAGTAGCGAACGGCTGGCAATGCAGATCTCCATATTCCTGAAGTTCATGGAGTTGAAATTAGAATCAAGTGGGACAAAAACAAATTTACCTCCAGCCATCCAGATGCTGTAGTACTGGTTGCTTCCATCTCCGCAAAAACAAGTAGGTAAACAACAATCAGGGGGTGGGATCTTTGAAGTGGCAGGAGGCAACTGAGTGAGACTTGTCCCACTGGAGCACCTCAACAGCACCGCCAGCCATCATCAGCAGATCCACCTTCCTCAGAGGGCACCAGCCTTAAGCTCTTGGCATGCTTCAATGTGGCATCCATCTGATTGAGATAAAAACACTGCGAGGATACTAGACCTCAGAACCAGTTGCACGCCGCTAAGGAACATCTAATCCCAATTCCAATCCTAATCTTAACCCCAATCACGGACTCGGAATCCCAACCCCAATCCCAATCACGTACTTGGGACTTGGTTCTCAAATACTTAAACAAATAAGAAATGTGGTCACTGAGAGACACAACTTAGCATGCAGCTTGATCTTCAAAGCCAATAGCAAGACAGGCTCCTTAGGGTCCTGCTTTGTCTGCAGGGATATAGGGCAACGAACGGCTGGCTACGCAAAATCTTCAGATTCCCGTTGCAGCTGAAACTAGGATGATACCAAAGTGGCTCCTCTTTCCACCCCGCTTCTCAGACAAAAATAGGTATACCTCCAGCCGTCCGGATGCTGTATTGGTTGCTCCCATCTCCGCGACAACTAAAAGCAACAGATTAACAATGAAGAAGAGTGGGTTCTTAGAAGTGGCAGTCATTTTAAACAGCGCTACCTTAAACACATCTTTACTTGCCCCCTCGTCCGCTGGGCGGGGGGGCCGAACCATCTCAGGCAAACAGCGAATCGGGTTCAGGGCAGCAGCAGGCGCACAGCAGCTTTACAGCAGCATCACACAAGCACGTAGTGGGACAGCAACCCCTTAGAACAGCAAAGCACACATCAGCGCCAGAGGGACCTTCGACGGCTGGGTTTGCAGCTTTTGAGGGAGGGACGGGAACCCTGTAAACAGCAAGCATACAGCATCAGCACACACCGGTACCCCAGGACGTCATTGGCCAAGGCGGGAATGGGGATGGATGGAAACCATGCAAACAGCACTAATCGCATTATGACCGCTCGCCTTGCACAGCATCGACGAGGGGGAACCGGAAACCCTTACAGAAACAGCATACAGCATACAGCATACAGCATACAACAGGACCCCAGGACGTTTGAGTTTGCAGCGGGAATGGGGATGGATGGAAACCATGGAAACAGCACTTGCACACATCAGCACCTAGCCTCACAGAGGAACAGCATCTATAGCACTATATCAACACTACATTTCCAGCTGCTGTCCTGCACTTGAACACTAGACGCCACCAACATGTTCGAAGTTTTGACACAGACTCAGTTCAAAGTGATTTTTTGCTCTTATTCTTTGCCTACAGGTGCCCCATCTACCAGACCTTGGTCGACACAGTATGTGGGGAGATGGTGGCACCACGATTCAGCAGTGGCAGCAGTTAATCCATGCTCAGTTTCAGTACCAGTGCATTAGGTTATACAGACCAGCAGACCAGTCGGTTGTACAGACCAGTTTCAGTAGTCTCACAATTGTGTTCAAACTCCAGTTGTCCCTGCGTTTCCAACTTGTCCAACTTATTTGTGTGCAATGTGTGTGTGTGCTTTTACCGTTTGAAAGGTAACATTTTTTCGGTATGCTGCCTTCTACTTTAGTGAACCAAAGTCTACACTTTGATGTGTTTTTACCTACTTCTTCTCGTGTCTCTAAGGTTAGCATTTCCCGGTTGCGTCACAGCCCTTTTTTACTTGGTTTGTTTTGAGGTTTACCTCGTTCTCATAGGTTGAGCAGCCATTCCAGGTTGGATGCCTTTGTAATCCAAACTAAACCTAGAAGTGGCAGGGGGCAACTGAGGGGGACCGGGAGCACCTCAGCAGCACCGCCAGCCACCAGCGGATCCACCTTCCCCAGACAGCACCGACCCAAAGATCTCAGCATTCTCCAACGTGACATTCACCACATCGAGATCAAGAACTGTGAGGACACTGGACCGCAAAACCAGCCGAGCGCCACGCAGGAACAAACAAAGGCCTCTGCTCCATCCTCCAACTTGAAGCAAGGAGCCTCCGTTACCCTGCACACCATCCTTTTGGGAGTGGGTGGCACTATCTACAACAATCACACGCTGGGGCCTTTTCAGAAGCTGGGTCTTAACTCTCAAAAAGTTAAGAGGTCCACATGCATTCTGTCAACTATGCTGCTATACTTGTCCATACCGGACGTGCCCTTTCCAGTACCTTTGCCAACTCATCAGGAGCCGCCAGTCAGTCAAGACGGCAACCCTCCTAATCCTCCTTGTCGATCACCAGTTTACTTTTCCTGTGATGGAGGTGTTTCACGGTACCCCCCACTACCACAAAAGAACCTTCTCCTAATTTAAATAAGAGAGTGGCTTTTTACTCTCCGTGCCATTTTTCTAGCTCTTTTTTGTTACACTGTCAGACTCAAGATATGTCCAAGCATCAGAATAATCACATCATAAGATCCCCGTCCAGGATATGGTACATGGTCAACTCATGCCCGAGGGGCCCTGCAAGCTCGCAAGGTGTCAGCAGCAGTCTGCGGGGTGGGCTTGGAGCTGAAGTTGGGCTGGATGCCAGAGCGGTCAATGTCGGTACGATTTGGGGTCAGGTACTTGCCGACCTGATAAAAGCATCAGTTGGACGGTAGCCTAGGTTTGAGTCGTGTGCAATGGTATGACAAATACACCCTCCGCAAACTGACACTTACGCAATAACACAGTCATATCCTTGTTACAGTCCTCTACTCTTAGTCAACTGCAATACTGATGTACACGCATCGCATATTGCCTGTGCACTCAAAGTCTAGAAATCAAGACTACATACCGTGAGTACCATGCCAGATCCGTCTGACAATTCATAGACACTTTGAATAAGGCCTTTCCCGTAGGTGCGAGAACCTGAAGACAGCGTAAGAAGAATGGAGAAACTGCTTCTAGCCGGGAGGAGCAGGAACACACACACACACACTGGGATCCACACCAATACACAGTGACACACAGGAGCACACACTCTGAGACACAGCAGGGGAGGCAAAACTGCTCACTTGCAGGTCGTGTGAGCAGATCATAACATGGAAACATGCAGGCCATCTTAAATATCAGTAAGAGGCACTGCAAGGACTCACCGACCAAGGTGGCTCGGCAATTATCTTGAAGCGCACCCGCAACAATTTCGCTTGCACTTGCGGTGTGCTCGTTGACAAGGACCTGCAAGCGCATTGAGGAACATCTGAGGGGCAGATGATGTGCGTATGTGCTGACCTATCTCCCTTCCTTGCACTTTTCGTTTATGACTGCCATGATTGACTGCCATGTGGTATGTGAATAAAAGGCTGTCAAATGAGCAATTTCAGGTCCGTTCTCTCAAGCACACTAATAAATAAAAGGGTCACTCCAAGGTAGCCCCACCATAAGGGGCAGGCGGGTCAGAGCGGGGTTCACTGCTCGTGGCACATCAGATGGGATACTCCGGCTTTCCGTGTACACAAGAGGTGACGAGCCTGGAAAAGAAAAGGACAGAGAATGTTGCATGAGGCAAATGGGCAAGCACACGTGCTTCTCAGACAGGAGAGAGGCAACTTTTTGGAGCAAGAGAAGGCCACTAAACCTGCCTAAAGCTTATTTTGACTTTTAAAGCAGCTAGTTAAATTGGACAAAGTCGGGCAGCGGTTCTGCCGCTCCCTACATTAACCACTCCCTTTGTCAATTGAGAACCCTGGGGATAAGTGTAAAACAAACAGGGAGGATAAATGACATCTTGCATGAGAACACCCGCACAAAGGCAGATTGGAGTCCTCAGAGATGGCGACGTCAAAAACGCCAACTGGCTTGTTATTGCCATCTCTGTGAGAACTCCTTGGAGCCCCTGCTTCAATGGGGGCGTTGCGAATTTTAAAAGACAGTGAGGCACTTTTGAGGGGCCGAAGACCCTACAACAAAATTTTCCTTACTTATTGTGCCTTTTGGCACTCATCTAGCTTCACTATGCCCCTACACGACCTCCCCTCCTTAAATTTCCAGACTTATTTCTTACCTTCAAGGAATAGACGAGCCACCTCTAAGCCCTCCGAAACAAGGCCACCACGGTTGTCGCGCAGGTCAAGGACTAAAAACTGAAAACGACAAGATCACACAAGCGGTGCAGTGTGCAGATTAGGTCAGAGTGCTCCAATCTCTGCCTGTGTTGTAATGTCCTCTCTTGTCCTCTTATTCATCAGATGTTAAAATGAACGGGCATTTCTTGCAAGCAGTCATACCACCACAAAAAAGTCCAGTGTGTTCCACCTAGCTGCATTTCCATGCCAGACAAAAACAGCACTGAGTGCATTAAACTGGCGACATAGAAGTCCAGCTCATGCAATGGTATACCAACTCAATTTCGGCCCATCATTGACCAGCAGAACAACACACACAAAATTTTAAACTCATTGTGGGCATTCAGAGCCCCAGTCTTAACCTCAATTGCTTTCCTTTTCATGTCACACTACTTCAGGAAAATGAACTTTCGATTCACATCACCTTGGCACCCCGGCCTTCAAGGTCTGATATAGCCGCTGCAAGGTCTCGCTGCGCTCGCGCATTGAACGACGACAGCCTCAAGATACCCACTGGGTCTTTTCGCATCTGCGGTCCAATTGCGAGTGGTTCAAGCACAAGGGATGTGGATACGTGCACAGGGCAAAAAGGCCTGCTGCTTTAAGAGAAACAAGCTGCTCGTCATTGCCCCCACAATAGCCTGAACTCACCGCTGCTAAAGTGCTGCTCACTGGAGAACTGAGTTCCTGCACGGGGCGATCCAAATGCACGTCAACAACCGAGCCGTCCAACTTGCGCACCTGGCAGTATTCAAAGAAAGGAAATAGTGTTCTTCATAGACAAAAAGTCAAACAAAACATACCCGGCTTGTGTATTTCAAGGCCTACCCTAAGACCTTTTAGGCAATGCAGCAAAGTACCGTTATGACCAGAAGCACGTACCTTTATGTCCACAGATGGACGTGGCTCTGTGCTACTTGCAGACGCTTGTGCCCCTGCTATTAGAGAAGCCACCTGCATACATATACAATTTGCTGGCACGATTGAGGGAAGTATGTTTTAAAGAAAAACATACCCGGTAGAGGCTAAGCCTCTGGAAATAAAAAACTCATATAAAAATTTTGCACAACTGTAACAGAGGGGGCATTTTGGTACAGATGGATCCCAACAGAAACATGTAGAAGCTGATAATGCCTATAACGTGTTTGAGTGACCTCTTAAATTATCATAAATTCGTTTTGTAACACCCCTATATTACCCGGCCCACGGAGCATGAATTTAATCCAAAGGAGCACTACACAAACCTAGGAGTAAGCTCGGGGCTACCCTTTTTTTTTTACACACCCTCCATGCAGGAACATGCATGAACAAGGGGAAAGCTTGCAACCTATTGAAGTATGAAGCTGGATACCTGGAATGGCGTTTTGTCTTGTAAAGGAGCGTGGTCGACCTCTAGTAATTGGTCCCCTTGCTCTACTCCAACCTGGTGATCAGGAGGCAGGGAGTTGCTCATGGAAGAGGCTCAAGTGCCAGCAGCCCTCCACAATGTTTGTACAGTCATGTTTACGTTACATTGGGGGCGAAGTAATCGATAACCAGCAATCGACACGTTGCCAAGTATGGGATGCTGCCTTTCAAGCCAGGAAGTAGCTGGTCCACGACCAAGCAATAGCAGAACAAGGTTGCACAGCCATACTTTCAGTGCAGTGGCTGCCATGGTTTGATGGCTCACCTTGTCTGCGGGACTGTTACGTGACAGCCCCACCACAAAAATGCCAGAGGACCCAGAGGGGCGACCGGCAGGCAAGTCACGGTTCTGTGGACACATACAATGGGTGCAGGCGTGTGCAGGACAGGGTTCTTAATTAGTGGGTTGTTTGTGCGTCGATGCAAAATAAATCCAGGGCATCCACTGAGTCTCTGATTCCTGCAGGTGATTATAATGACACAAGCACATGCTGCAAGAATCAGATCAGCCTTAAGCGCTGCAGGCCTGCTTTCAAGCAATGAACAGAGGAGAGGAGTATGTGGGTGCATCCTTATCACTGCATGTTGAAGCATGCATATCGACCTACGTGCCACTTTGCAGCATTGCAGAACTCTGAACCCACAGCGGCCTGGTACATACAGCATACTTTGTTGGTGAGACCACTCAGCAAATTTTTGGCTGCCTGTAAGTCCAATGGAAAGCATTACGAGTGTACTGCCTCACACTCTTGGATCATATGTTTCTCACACCCAAGTAGTCAGAACCCAGGAATGTAGAATGTGGGCCTGACCATCTCTCGGATCGCACATTTCTCACACCCAAGGGGTCAGCACCCAAGAATCAAGAATGCAGAATGCAGGCCTCACCGTTTTCAGGCTATACTCCTCCGCTGTGCCTAAGTTTAACCCCACGCCCGTGATGTCATACTTTTTCATGGCTTGCAGCTCTGTGGGCTGTATGAAGCGGCAGTATGGGTCCTTGAGCCCGTACGTGATCATTTCTCGGATGGTCCTGCAAGGTGCACCGTTAAAAAGGTGAAGGCCGCGTACACGTGCTACTCCGTAATAGCAGGCATGCAAATGCGAGCTGGCACGCACTGAATTGTGCATTAGACAAGGTTGGATTACACTGTAAGTAGCTCAAATGCACCCCATGCCCCATCGTGTGGGTGCGTAGCGCTTTTTTTGTCCAATGAAACCAAGTCACGCAATTGCGTACCGCATACTAAAGGCACCTGTGTGCTGACATGGTGTCCGTGTACTGCTTGGCCAAGGCTTTATCCCGCAGTCCAGCCCAAGTTGTCCGATCAAATCCGGAGGAGCGCGCGTCCAAGTAATTGTCATTTACCTGCAAATCGCCGAGCACACAGACTTGATTCATTGTAGCCAATGCATGCGTTTTTCAGCACGAGCATGTTATAGCACATCCCAAGCATTGAGTTGAAGGCTTGAGTTGGGGGCTTGAAGCTCTGATTTGTCTTGGATAGCCAGCTAGAACAACACACCATTACAGTATTGCAGTGTGACAGTGGGCTAGGCAGCCTTGGCAGCAGTGTGACAGCTAGCTTGACATCATGACATGGCCATTCGCAGCTAACTGTGCGCAGAAAGGACAACTCACCACTTCCCAGACCTCCCGTATCAGAAGGTGGCTTGCAGCATTTATAGCATCAGCTTCCTGAACAAGAAAAGAAGCGGCAAGACATGGTTGGGAGAAGTGGACCCCAGATGTGTGGGGTTGGCCAAAGCCAAAACACACGTACGTTGCGGATACGTAGGGTTGGCCAGAACCGTAATTACACCACACACGACCGTATTGATTTCCCTGCCAAGAATACCGTATTCACACGGCATATATAGGGTGGGCCGGATCCGTATAACTGTAATTATAGGAATTATACGGAACGGTATTATACGCCGTACTTCCGTATATACATACCGTATGATGTTTAATAAGTATTTGGTAAGAACATCTTATTATTGCCTCAATAAGCAACTTACAAAAATGTGTTGTATAAAAATACGGTGCAAAACTGTATTTCAGGTAGTACACCCCAGACCCTGGTTAGAACCCTAGCAACAACAGTCGTTTTTGCTCTTTGGGGTCAATTTCCTTTGCGACTCCTTTAATTAAGCACTCCCTTTGCTTCCCACTCTCTTTTAATGCATGCTTTGGCATCAGTCGCAATGTTTTATTTGTGGTCAGAGTGGTTGGGCTTCTTTTTACACTCGAAATGGCCATTTCGGGGTCTATTCAGCTTTGATTTTTGACAGGCCTAGCCCTTCAAACTTTGATTTTTTGGCACAACTAAATTGGATACAGGTGTGCAGCTCTTCAAGAGCTACAAAACGAGCCTATTATGATTAAAATCCGAAGAGTACCGATTTCTTCGTATATACAGAATACGGTTTTATACGGTATATACGTATATACCTATTTACAGTATATATGGTATTTGGTCAAGGTGATATACGGTTCTGGCCAACCCTAGGTGTGTAGGTATATGGTTCTGGCCAATCCTACGTATACAACATGTACGGTGTGCCGTATTATTTTGGCAAACCCCTTCAGGTAGGGCATATGCTGCCAAGGGACATCGGTTGGAAACACGCAGACTCACATTGGAAGTTAGATGCCACAGGCAGTCCAGAAATTAAAGACTGTGGCAGCAAGCCCTGTCGCTCAAACTGCAACTTACTCGCAAACTGCTTTTTGTCAGTAGACACACAAAGAGGCATATTATACACCTACTGACTCAGGCCTTGTCCACTCCTAGGGCTGGCCCTTTTATTCGTGGGGTGCCGCACACAAGCACTTGTTTTCATTGCGCATAACCTACCTGGTACACCTGTTTTGACCTCATTGAAATGCAATCGTGCATAGCTGCTTAGCCAAACATACCTCTTGTGTGGCAGGCTGCCTGCCTTGCATGCTTGGTACGACTTGCTCCACCACACCCTCCACGCCTGTCTCAATTTGCCGGACCACGCCTAGCAGCCTATCCTCTATCTGCACTCAACAAAGAGATGTGTGTAAATGTGTGTGCGCATGTGAATGTATGTGTCCATGTGCATATGTGTGTGCATGTATGTGTGTGTGTGTGTATGTGTGTGTGTGAGTGTGTGTGTGTGTGCAAGCACATGCGCGCCGCTGCATGTCCCGCCATCATGGCTGCCTGAAAAGGCGAGGGGTGAGGCGTAATAGACAGTTGCGGGGTGCATTGAGCGCTGAAACCTTTTTGCAAGCAGCATCTCCAATTCACCACAAACTGAAAGCCCACGATCTTTCGAAAATGCCCAAAAAGGTCACCCCAGTGCAAAGGACACCTTGCACATAAATGTCACTCACAGTAACAGGCACCCACCTCTGAGGAGAGGTCACCGACCGGCTCATCTTCTAACAGCCCTTGAGGGGGGGCCCTCTGCTGCTGCTGCTTCCACTGAATACTGTTGCTTGGTCTCTCGTCCAGTACCACCATGCTGCTGCGCTCCTTGACGGACGAGGGTGAGGCTTGCACAGCTGGGGGCAGTAGAGCAGGGCCGCACAGCAGCAGGCTCGCTGCAGCTGCGGCAGCGCCTAGTCCGTTCTGCCATGAGATGGTCCCTTGGCCTGAATGGAGTGGGGGATGGATGAAAGAAGCGCAATATAAGAAAACAACGTCACTTCCCATTGTGTGCATGTATGCGTGCGTGTGTGTGTATGTGTGCGTGTGTGTGTGTGTGTGTGTATACGTGTGTTTAATTGTTTGTGTGTGTGTGTGTGTGTGTGTGTGTGTGTGTGTGTGCCGTCCCACCTGTGCTGTTAACAGGGAAGGCGTTGCAGCGGACACAGCTTGCACGCCTTGAATTAAAGGTTTCGGTTGCCTTGACCCGATTTTGTAGTTGCGCCCGCATTCAAAAAGTTTGCTTCTTTCCCAAGTTTTAGGCAATACTTCCCGTTTGTAACGAGGACGAATAATCAATCGGAATTAATAGGATAATGACACAGATGACGTAAAATTTAGCCATCGGGCTCCTCGCCCCGCATCTGTCCTCTCAACTCCCGCGCCTGCTTTTTATACTGTTCTACCAGCTGCCGCTTGTACACAGCGTATTCCTCGCTACATTCCTGGCAGGCGTGCCTCCCTGAAAAGCAAGATGAGTGAGTAAGGATAGACATTTTTGTTGCTGCAGAATATCTAACAACAGGATTTGATCTCAACACAGTTCAGATGAGCGCAGCGTCGATCTCTTTATTGCTGTGTTTCGTTTGAAAATGCCTTGCAAAACGAGCGGCCAGCTGAAGGCCGGCGGTCCGCACCGTGGCGGCTCCAGCACGATCAGGAGACTGCTTGCTAATCATAGCTATTACGCCTGTCAACACCTGCAGGACCACGTAGGCAGGTTGCATTCCTTGCGAGTACCTAACTAATTCCAGCGTAACATTGTACCAATTGGTCACTCAGGTCCTTGATGTCATTTATGTCACAACCTACCTATTTGCTAGATCAGCTAGATCAGCTTGCTTCTATCGACAGATCTGCGTTTTTAGAAAATAAGAAATAAGCCAAGCAAATAAGAACGCAATGCTATACATCCAGCTAGCTATCCTAGGATCACTAGCTATCGACTAGCTAGCTATTGACAGCATGCGTTCTGGCATAAAGCTTGCTTCTATCGACAGATCTGCGTTTTTAGAAAGTAAGCCAAGCAACCCACAGCACCAAAATTTTCTCCCTTTTGTATGTCACGCACCGTACGCCCAGTCTGCGGCCGGGGACAGGACCGCTGCCACTCCTATGGGCTTGCTACTCTGAAAGTAAAAAAATACAGTGCGAAAGCAGCGAAATTACTTGCTGATAGAGGATCAGCGTGCTTAACGAGCGACTCCAAAATAGCACTCAGGCAGGCTACTCAAGCCCCACCAAAAGTAGTACAAGAAGCGTGTCATGGAGTTACACAGATGACGCACAGGGGGAATCCCTCAACTCTACTAATAGGTGGGCAACTCACTTTCAAAAAGTATGTCAGCAGGCCTCCAATCACAAGTCCCCCTGCACAATAAAGGTTAAGACGTGCCTGGTAGTGTGACTCACATTGTTTCGTCACATTATTCATGGGTACTGATGCTCCCTCAGGCGCTTTGGGCACTCACCTCCGGTGAAATACCAGTCGTTCTTTATGTAACATAAGTGCATCTTATGCTTCAGCGCCCTGGCGTGCTCATCCTCTAAACCTCGGGGAATTGCGTTCCTGCAGCCCAATAAAATAATATGCGTGAAGACTTCAATTTGAAAGCCCTAACTCTAGCGGTCGGCTATCGACGCACACCTCCTCCAGATGTTCATCTTATCTTAATTGTGCATGTACATGCGCTTTTTAGCGTTTGTGTGTGCGTGTGTATGTGTGTGCATGTGTGTATGTGTGTGTGGTTGTGCATGCGTGTGTGCGTGCATGTGTGCATGTGTGTGTGTGGGGGGGGGCGTGTGTGTGTATGTGTATGTGTATGTGTATGTGTGTGCATGTGCATGTGTATGTGTATGTGTATGTGTGGGTGTGGGTATGTGTATGTGTATGTGTATGTGAATGTGTGTGTGTGTGTGTGTATGTGTGTGTGTGTGAGTGAATGTGTCTCTGTGTAGTGTAAGTGACGGTGTCTCTGTGTATGCATGTAGTTTCCATTGTGCGTGTTTGTGCTTGCATGCCTGTACTTCACCTGATCGCCTCTTGTTCTAGCGGTGTATATGCACCCACTCCTTCCTCTTCTTTGGATGGCGCTCCACCCATCCCTACCCCAAAAAGCCCCTTCACACGGCTGCCTCCTTGCATTCTACGAGTTTGATTCGATGCATTTATAGTTAATATTTATTATATATTTTTTAGGGGAGATGAGAATGACGCCCCCCACCTGGCAACTGCCCTAACTGCAAATGCCAGAACAGGCCACACAGAGCACCTTAGAAGGTAATTTTTATTGCAACATGTAAATGAGTTTTTATTCAACTTG
>Ga0307948_1001674_pt1 | contig 15848 bp, 16 predicted proteins | sample OrgLakmetagen280_FD_201824 | JGI IMG/M metagenome (GOLD analysis project Ga0307948, IMG submission 201824) | Saline water microbial communities from Organic Lake, Antarctica - #280 | ecosystem: Environmental > Aquatic > Non-marine Saline and Alkaline > Saline | place: Antarctica: Organic Lake...
TGCAAGCACATACACACATGACCATATCCCTCCCCCCATCCCCCTTCATAAGATTGTTAACAAATAAACTCATGACTACTCAGGTCCTGGCAGTAGCAAGGCTGGCAGCAGCCAAGTAGACCATGCAAAAAGTAGCCACCTGCTGCTGTCGCTGACTGGGGATGGAATAAACGTCCTTAGCCTGCCAAATGCGCGCCTGCGCTGCCAGGTGTGTGTGCGTGCGTATGTGTGTTTCAATAGATTTGCCCAAGCATCAGCACTATGCACTGATGTAGGGACACGCTGACGTAGCGTTGAAAGATACGCACATGTGTGTGTATGTGTGTGTGTGAGTGTGTTTGTGTGGTGTATCTGCAGTTCCACAGCCGCACGATGGTGCATACCGTGTGTGTGCACTGCAGGGTCTACGAACCAAGGGGGGCAGCTGTTTTGCTTGGCATGCCATGACGCGCACTGTGGCTGTTGCTGTGAAGCGGCGCTTGCTGCTGTTCAGGCTACTGGCGTCCGAGGGTCGCAAAGGTGGGGGTTTTGGGTCGGGGGTTGCTTGTCTTTGCCGTAGGTTGCCGTGGCTTGGCTGCTGCTGTGCTTATTGCTGCCGATTGCCGCAAAGGAGGGGCTGTGAGCAAACACGAGGTTGCCTCCTAGACTGTTAAGTAGCCCTTGCTTCCACGGTTTGCGTTGCTGTCAGACTGTTTCATGGTACTTGCTTTCACAATACGCATTGCTGTCAGAATGTTTCATGGTCCTTGCTTTTACGCTTTGCGTTGTTGTCAGACTGTTTCATGGTACTTGCTTCCACGATGCGCATTAATGTCAGAATGTTTCATGGTCCTTGCTTTTACGCTTTGCGTTGTTGTCAGACTGTTTCATGGTCCTTGCTTCTACGGTTTGCGTTGGTGTCAGACTGTTTCATGATCCTTGCTTCCACGGTACGCATTGCTGTCAGACTGTTTCATGGTCCTTGCTTCACGGTTTGCGTTGATGTCAGACTGTTCCATGGTCCTTGCTTCCACGGTACGCGTTGCTGCCAGACTGTTTCATGGTCCTTGCTTTTACGCTTTGCGTTGGTGTCAGACTGGTTTGTGGTCCTTGCTTCCTCGGTACGCATTGCTGAGCGGCTGTGGCACTGCAGATATACCATAGATGTCATGTAGCAAATTTGCACAGCCAGGCTAGAAGCACCTGCTTCCACGGTATGCACTGTCGTGCGGCTGTGGATCTGCAGATAAACCCCGGGTGTCATGTTGCAAGGTCAACAGACGTAAAACAAACAAGCGTCATATAGACAGGCGTCAAATAAACAGGCGCCAAATAAATCTAAATGAACAGGCGTAAAAAAGACAGGTGTTAAATAAACAGACGTCATATAGACAGGCGTCAAATAAGCAGGCGACAAACAAGTAGACGCCATGTTGCAAACTTGCACACCCAGGCCACAGGTAAAGGTGTTGAACTCTCATCCTAAGACGGAAATGGTTGCGGAGTTTTACGGTACTTGTAGGGTTGGCCCAAACCGTATGACCGTATTTACGCCGTATCCTCGGTACGCCGTATATCCGGTACCGTATATGACACTGAGCCACCGGTTCCGTAACCGTATGACCGTATATGGGTTTTGGCCGACCGTATATACGCCGTATGTACGGTCTAAATCTCCGTATATGGACCGTATGTGCAGGTGGTGCAGGGTTTGATTCCCAGCAACAGCAATATCTTTTGCTCTTTTTGGTCAATTTTCTTTTCTCGAACCTCTTTTTCCTGAGCTTTTCCTTTGCTTCCCTTTTCTATTTATGCATGTGTTTTGCATTAATAATTAGTTTTATTGGTGGTTATGGTAGTTGAACTCCCTTATGCACTGAAAAGGGCCTTTTTTGGCCTTTTTGGCTTGAAGCAAGCCTACCTCCCTAACCATTCACTTTTTGGGTATCAATGATTGGTTCAAGCGTGCTCAGCACTTCAAGAGCTACAAAATGGACCCCCTATGAATTAATTCTGAGTGAGTCAATTTTCTCCTATATACGGTATATACGGAAATACGGCGTATATACGGTCATATACGGCGTTTATACAGTATATGGGAATCCCATGTACGGTTCTGGCCAACCCTAGGTACTTGGTACCAAAGTGGCTTCTTCATTGCTTCATTACTTTGGGGATCAGTTTTTTGCTGCCCGTATCGCCATTGTTTTACTGTTCTTTTCCTGTCTAAGACAAGGCTCACCTCACCTTTATCATTGTGTGTGTGTGCGTTAAAGGTAGTTTTCACTACCGGTGCACTTTGTTCTTTTTGACCAATGCCTAAATACCGTTTTGCCAAACAGTACCTTGCATCATTTCAGGCTGATGCTGTGTGTGTGTGTGTGTGTGTGTGTGTGTGTGAGAGAGAGAGATTGTTGGAAGGGAAGCCCCCAAACTGTGTTTACGTAAATAATTGGACATCTCTATTAAGCACATACCTAGTAATTTTAAGTGAGCTTATCACCTTTAGTCATGTGCCATTATCAACACACTTCTCCACTCTTGTCTTGATATTTGGCCTAGTACGCTACTGCTTACACACATATAGAGACAGACATACACACTCCCATTTAAACACACACACTCACGCGCACACAGACTCTCTACTTGCTTCTCCTCTTGTTGCAGGCAGAGGCACCAGTAAGGGCACCGTTGACTTAGAGGAGGTGGCTGATCTGGCTTTGCCAGATACCATGATCACCATCGCATTTGCAGGTAGTACCTGCCAGGTACCATATGTGTGTGCATTGCATCTCTGTGAGAGTGTGTGTAAACATATGTTCATGACTGTTATTGTAATTCAATTCTCTTTCTATAATCAATGTGCATGTACCGCATACACGTATAAAGTATAGAAGTATGATCTGGCCCAAACACCACTCTCTCTCTTGGAGCCAGCGAATATCTGCCTAGGAAACCTTTTTCATCTTAGAATTTTCAGTTTGCCCTCCATTTCCTCTCTCAATGCCCCAGATCACTACCAATAACTGTGGTGTGCTCTTTGCTGTGATTCGATTATGCATCGCTTATTGAGCTCAACTGTCAAATGAACTCTCAAGCATCCGTTCCTCTGCCCTCACATTGTCCCCTCCCTCCTTTCCCCAAGGTCCCAATTTGTTCCTAGGCAGCAAAAAGCAGTACTACCTCATGGCTGACCTGCTGTCCGTCCTCCCTCCCTCCACGTCCTCACCCACTTCCAACCCTGAGGCTGCCGGCGCAGCTGCCGCGGCTAAGGCTGCGGCGGCTGCTGTGGCGGCTGTGAATGTGGGAGCCGTAGGGACCGCCCTCTCGCCGGCCATTGCCGTGTGTCCTAACGGGGAGGAGGTGCTGCTTGCATGTGACAATGCGGCGGCATTCTTCAGCCCTAATGGCGTACCGTCCCGCAGGTATAGACAGGCTTTCTCAGTCCAGGTGGTGTGCCATTGTGCAGCTAGGAATTCATCGGCCTGAATGGCATACCGTCACATAGGACGGGTTTTTCAGTGCCAATGACGTGCTGTGTTGCAGATCTGTTTGCGACACCTAGCCCTCATATGCAAATCCTTCCTAACCCTCATGCAAATCCTTCCTAGCCCTCATATGCAAATCCTCATATGCAAATCTTATATGCAATACCTCATATGCAAATCCTTCCTAACCCTCATATGCATTCCTTTCCTAGCCCTCATATGCAAACAATTGTCCCTTGTTATTCAGCACGCCTTGAAATTCCAATTTTGCGTCATTGTCTTCTCAACCCCCATTTGCAGGTCGTCCCTTGCTTTCCAGCAGCCCCTGCTAGGCCTGGTGGCCACAGAGTACTATGTCTTAGGCTTCATGGCAGCGGGTGCTGAGGTACGTCTGTATCCCTGTACAATGTGCTTGGGTCTATTCCAATGTATACTATGTCTTACACTTCATGGCAGCGGGTGCTGAGGTACGTCTGTATCCCTGTACAATGTGCTTGGGTCTATTCCAATGTATACTATGTCTTAGGCTTCATGGCAGCGGGTGCTGAGGTACGTCTGTATCCCTGTACAATGTGCTTGGGTCTATTCCAATGTATACTATGTCTTAGACTTCATGGCAGCGGGTGCTGAGGTACGTCTGTGTCCCTGTACAATGTGCTTGGGTCTATTCCAATGTATACTATGTCTTAGGCTTCATGGCAGCGGGTGCTGAGGTGTGTCTGTGTCCCTGTGCTTGATTGTGTCTCTGCCCCTGTCCCGTAATATGGCATCACAGCTACAGGTGCTGAGGTGTATGTTAGTGTCTGTGTGTGTTTTTGTGATTGTGTGTGTGTTTGTGTACGTTCATGCCTGCAGGTGCTGAGGTGTATCTCTGACCGTATCAAAGAGTGTTGTGTTGTGGACTTTGTGCATATGAAAGATTAACCGTCCTGCAGTGTGTATGTGTGCCTTTTTCGTATTGCCTGCAGGCTTGTGCTTGCACAGATGGAACCCAATAGCGTACGCAGAGTGCATGACAGCATGTGATGAGGTCCGCATATGTGTGATGAGGTCTGCATACGTGTGATGAGGCCAGCATATGCGTGACAGTGTGTGATGAGGTCGGCATATATGTGTTGAGGTCTGCATATGCGTGACAGTGTGTGATGAGGTCCGCATATGTGTGATGAGGTCCGCATATGCGTGACAGTGTGTGATGAGGTCCGCATATGTGTGATGAGGTCTGCATATGTGGGGCTTGTGCCTGTGTGCTGCAACATGCCTTGCAGCCCAGCACACTCACCATGTCCCTGTATCTCAACGCACTCCAGTCATGGATAGCGTGCCGTGTGTCTCTGACTCAAGGAGCTTTCTTGATCAAACATCTTTGATTCCTACAGGAGCAAAAACAGCCTCAAGGCGTTCAGAGAGAAACCAGCCTCCATTCTTGACCATTCCCACTATTGTGATGCCCCTATTACTCATACCTTGCCTCACCACAGGTGCACAGCCTCAGGCGATTGAGAAGGCTTACGCGCCTTGACCATTTGCAAGATATGGATGCCTCATTCATACCTGCCCTTACCACAGGTGCACAGCCTCAGGCAACCATGAAGGCTTTCGCTTCTCGACCTCTCGCATGATCTGAATGCCCTATTCCTCACACCCTTCCTTACCACAGGTGCACAGCCTCAGGCAACCAAGAAGGCTTTCACGTCTCGACCTCTCGCATGATCTGAATGCCCTATTCCTCACGCCCTTCCTTACCACAGGTGCACAGCCTCAGGCGATCGGGAGATGCGTACGTGTCCCAGACCCTGACAGGCCTCCAAGGGGTACGCCTGGTGGCCCACCCTGGAATGTCCCCTGTAGATGGCTCCATCTTTGTGGCAATGTCAGGAGGTGAGAGCTGCTTTCTTTTTGAATTTGCTTCGTTTCTTAAAATGTCCCCTGTTGCTGGCTCCGTTTTTGTGGCAATGCCAGGAGGTGAGAGCTGCTTTTGTCTCCAAATTTCGCTTCGTTTCTTAAAATGTCCCCTGTTGCTGGCTCCGTTTTTGTGGCAATGCCAGGAGGTGAGAGCTGCTTTCGTCTCCAAATTTCGTTTCGTTTCTTAAAATGTCCCCTGTTGCTGGCTCCGTTTTTGTGGCAATGCCAGGAGGGGAGAGCTGCTTTCGTCTCCAAATTTCGCTTCGTTTCTTAAAATGTCCCTTATCGCTGGCTCCGTTTTTGTGGCAGTATGCCAGGAAGTGAGAGCTGCTTTCGTCTCCAAATTTCGCTTCGTTTCTTAAAATGTCCCCTGTCGCTGGCTCCGTCTTTGTGGCAATGCCAGGAGATGAGAGCTGCTTTTGTCGGTTTCACACGTGTAGCTCATGTTTGGACTGTGTCCAATGGTAGGTTTCATCTTTGTGGCAAGGTCTAGAGGTGAGCTATGCTTCTTGTCGTTGTTTCAGCTGCATCATTCTTAAATGTTCTTGTGCGAAATTGGGACTACTCTCACGTCAATTGCAAGTCTGGAACCAAGGTCCTGCGCAATCAAACAAACCCAAGGCTTCCAGGGAGAGATACACACGCATCCACTCACTGCATACGTACGCACCCAGTTGCAAACACACACATACGCAAACACATACAAACACACAGACCAAGGCATCCGTCGCCTGGTGCCTGTGCCTTTGGAGACCCAGGCTGAGCTACTAGCCGCTGCAGGGGAGTATCAGGAGGCCCTTGCCCTAGCGGCACTGGCGTCTGCACGCACTCCAGCACAGGCAGAAGGACAGCAGAGAGGGAGGCAGCAGCAGCAAGAGCAGCCCAGGGCCCTATTGGCCTCTCCTCAGGGCAATTGGCACCCTGTCATGGTGAGGGTGTGCCTTTTTTTCAACATTCTTTTGGCAGCAGCCTGCAGCTCTGTTGGCCTACTCCAATGGGCATCCCCATAGTGTCCAGGGTGTGCGCGTGCGCGCCTTGTGTCGTTCAAATTCTTCCTTCCGACTTGATCTGCTTTTTCTAGACCTTAGCAGGGGCATACCAAAGGCTGTGTGTGCCTGTTCTGCTTGTCTCTTTTCAAGCTGGTGTACTTATTTCTTATCCTTGACAACATAATTTTGAGCACAGAGGAATAGTAGCTCACACACTCTTAAAAACATCCCATTGTTGCTGCTGCACAAGTATGGCCAGTGAACTTATCTTGTCGACCTTCCTTTGAAAGTACTGTCCGCTTGTCCGGCTCTATTTTCCAAAAAATCTTCCTCCAAGCCCTACACCACACAAAGCGCTGATTATTGCTGGCACGCTTACACACTCCTTGCTGTTTAAGTAGAAGCAAGTCTCTTTCACGCTTTCCAATTCACAGATCTGTCACCTACAATTTAATATCAAATATATCCTGCTGTCATTGTAGAAGCCAGATCACGTCTCCTCCAAGCACTACGCCCCACAGAGCGTTCCAAGCAGCCAAGAGGGGGGCGGCAACAATTTGGAGGACCGGCTGCGGCTGCTGTACGGAAACCACCTTTTTGCGAATGGGTCCTGGGATGAAGGTGCTGCGCAGTTGGCGTTGTGTAGGTGAGGGGGAGTATGATGCCGTGAGATCAAGCACGTAGCTAGATTGTTAAGGTTGCATGGGAAGCATTTGCGATCTAGATCGTTGTGGCAATCGCGGCGTTGTGTTGTGTAATTAGTGGTGCATGTGGTGATGAGGATACTTCTTATGCAGCCAGAGGCGCAGCTCTCTTATTCTGTTCAGTAGGTTGTGAGTGGTAAAGGCTAAGAAAAATCACCGCAGGTACTCTGCAAGTTTGCAGGAATGGTTGTAAGCGGTATCCTCAAGCAGGTCACAATCATGGCAGGGCTAAGCTAAGTGTGATCTGGGTTTGGGATTCTGCACAGCGGTGTCCTCTTTTTGATGGAGTAAATCATTATTCTTAAGCTCACATGCCACAAGGAGGTCTCCCCAAGTTGGTGACGTGAGTATGACCAAAATGTCACTGCGCTAGTGCTGGCTTTTAGAAGGCAAAGTAGCAGATGGTTAATGTTAACCGGTTAATGTTCAGTTTGGGGCAAACAAGTCTGTGCTTTTGTAATGAATAGTGCAGTATCGGTTCACACTGTGCTGTTTTATTTTTGTTGTGTGTGTGTGTGTGTGTGTGTGTGTGTGTGTGTGAGTGAGTGTGTGTGGTGTGTTTGTGTGTTTGCGTGTGTCTATATGTGTGTATGCGTGTGAGTGGTGATGCATCACACTGCTGCGTATTTCCACAGTGGCGCACACGCCCCTCTTAATCTTAAAACCCCAGTGCTCCCCTACCTCTCCCATTTATCTGTTTTCTTTTTTGTCTGGATGCCAGTCGCTTGCCATGGCTTGTGCATCACAAAAAAAAAGGGGAAATTTGCAGGCAGACTGGCAGCTTATGTGTCAGCTTTCATTCACCATTTACCCATCCTCTGCTTTGACTTCCCTCCTGGCTGGTGCTGCATGGCCTCATCTACGCATTTGACAATGACTCATTGCAGTGACAATGAAATGCTCCAGTGATCGAATCTTCTATTTCACACTGCTTGATTGACATTACAGTGGCCAGGTGACAGGCCTGACTGGCGCCCCCTTATTGCTGCTGAGGCTACTCCCCTCCATGGTACCCGAAGCATGGCGCTCTTCTTTGCCTGACCATGCAGCTGGCACTCCTTTGCTAAAGGTCAGCCAAAGTATATTGCAAACCACCCTGCCATCTCCTGTGTCTTAGACATGGCGCTCCTCTTTGCCTGACCACGCTGCTGGTGCTCCCTTGCTGAAGGCTGTAGGTCAGTCATAGTTGTCATCATCAAATTCGTTGCTGGAACGAACTATGTTTAGATTCTGAGGCATGCTGCTCTTCTGTGCCTGATCACGCTGCTTGCAATCCCTAAACTATGTTTAGATTCTGAGACATGCTGCTCTTCTGTGCCTGATCACGCTGCTTGCATTCCTTAAACTATGTTTGGATTCTGAGACATGCTGCTCTTCTGTGCCTGATCACGTTGCTTGCATTCCTTGAACTATGTTTGGATTCTGAGACATGCTGCTCTTCTGTGCCTGATCACGTTGCTTGCATTCCTTAAACTATGTTTGGATTCTGAGACATGCTGCTCTTCTGTGCCTGATCACGCTGCTTGAAATTCTTAAACTATGTTTAGTTTCTGAGACATGCTGCTCTTCTGTGCCTGATCACGCTGCTTGCAATCCTTGCCAAAGGCCACTCTGAACGGTTACATAAGTCCCAACCTCCGCAGTGTCTAAGGCACGTTGCTCTTTCCTGCTCTGTCATTTTGCTGGCACTCCATCAGCACTCCTTGCTAAAGGCTGAAGGCCGATGAAAATGGAGGATAACATTCCATTTCCTCTTCATTATCTTAAACATGGTGCGCTCTCATGCCTGGGTATGCACATGAAACTCCCTTGCTTATAATAAGTCAAAAACAATTCAAGACATGTGTTTAGCATGGTGCGATTGTGTTGCCTCACCATGCCCCTGTCCCGTCACTTACAGAACTATGAACTCAAAAGGTGAATGTGAATTGATGTTGACCTGCTTGTTCAAACATCTGTGCATCGTGCCCGGTGATCTAACAGCTCTCAGGGCCATCCCTTGCCGATGGCCCTGCAGCCACACTGCTGCTTTTATCTCACACCCTGCTAAACAATTCCTCGGCCTCTTTGAATGACGTGCAGGTTACAGAGCCCTCAGGGTCATCCTTTGCTGCTGCTGCAGCCACACTGCTGCTTTATCTCACGCCCTGCTAAGAAATTCCTCGGCCTCCTTGAATGGCGTGCAGGTGACAGAGCCCTCAGGGCCATCCTTTGCTGCTGCTGCAGCCACACTGCTGCCCTACCTCATGTCCTACCGCACACGCATCATAGCCGCCCTCCAGTCCTGCCAGCAGGATGGTGCAGGACGTGACACCAGCACGGGTGCTGCAGCGTATTCCATTCGCCCCACAGGCAGCGAGGAATCTGATGTGGATGGGGAAATGGGGAAGGAGCCTGATGTTGCTGCTCCTGATAAAAGGCCAGAGACTGCAGAGGACGGTGGCCAAGGTGCGGTTTTGCATTTTGACTTTTCAGAATTCTCAATAATCGCAAGGGTGCAGAGGCGGAGTAGAGGGCCCTCGCTCGATGGTTACATGGTCGAGGCCCCATCAGGGCCAGGTGCAAGGTGCAAGCCACGCAACCACAGGCTTCGTAGTAGGTCTGGTCAAGAGGGGGGACCTCTTGCTGGCTGAAATTTCCATCCACAGTGCTGTCCTGCTGCTGCTGCTGCTCCTGATCGAGGACCAAAGAAAGCAGAGAGCGGTGGCTAGAAATATTCGCTGAGGTACTACTTAGCAATTAGATAGTTGGCAGTGAATTATGTGCTTGCTGATGGGTGACGTTAATACTCTTGCTTTGATGCAGCACCATGTGTTGTCAATCGAATTTGTGAGCGCACCTTGCTCTGCTTTTTCCATACGGTCCATCCTATGACCATGTGCGTCTGCTCATTCCTTTTGCTTTCCAGCAACAGCCATCATAACTGATCAGTCGCGCCCCTCCACCTTCCTGCAACTAATCCATACCTGTATTTCTGCACCTACTCTCTACCCAATGCGCACCTTCATTTGTGCACCTACTCTCTACCCAATGCACACAGTCATTTGTGCACCTTCTCTCTACCCCATTCACAGTCATTCCTGCACCTACTCTCTACCTAATGCACACAGTCATTTGTGCACCTTCTCTCTACCCCATTCACAGTCATTCCTGCACCTACTCTCTACCTAATGCACACAGTCATTCCTGCACCTACACTCTACCTAATGCACACAGTCATTTCTGCACCTTCTCTCTACTTAATGCTCATATTAATTTCTGCACCTGCTCTCCACCCAATGCACACAATCATTCCTGCACCTACTCTCTACTTAATGCTCATATTAATTTCTGCACCTACTCTCCACCCAATGCACACAGTCATTTCTGCACCTTCTCTCTACTTAATGCTCATATTAATTTCTGCACCTACTCTCCACCCAATGCACACAGTCTTGTCTGCACCTACTCTCTACCCAATTCACAGTCATTCCTGCACCTACTCTCCACCCAATGCACACAGTCATTTCTGCACCTACTCTCCACCCAATGCACACAGTCATTCCTGCACCTACTCTCCACCCAAATGCACACAGTCATTTATGCACTTGCTCTCCACCCATTGCTCATACTCATTTCTGCACCTACTCTCCACCCAATTCACACACAGTCGCGGAAGCGTGCATACGTGCACTCTCCATCATTGACGTGGCCATGGTGGCCATCCTCCTTGCACAGCCGGAAGACACAGGAGCTCTGCTGCGTTTTGTGCAGCAGCCTCGCCACTGGATTGACCTGGAGGAGGGCGAGAAGGTGAGCACCACTGCATGTTGCTTTTGTGGATCCATTTGGCAAGCTGGTGATAGTGTGATAGCCGGCTCTCAATTGTTATGGAGATGCGTATTGTTGGCCAGAACCATATTATACTGTACTATATATACAGTATATGTATGGAAATTTTGGCAGGGAGTCACCAAATATACAGTCATATACGTTGTAATTGTACGATTCTAGCCAACCCTAGAATGTGCAAGAATATGTGCGCCACTACCAGCGTGACAGCTTATGAAACCAATTGTGACGAGTCGGTGTTTGTGGAGCAGCCTCGGCACTAGCTTTTTACTTTTTACGGAGGAGGGCAAGAAATTGTAGGCCGCTGCTGCCTGCGTTGGTTTTCAAATAAATGTTTTGATGTCTTGTGAATATAATGGTGTCTATACAGCAACCTTGTCTTGTGAATATGTGAATATGTGAAAATATTTTGATGTTTTGTGAATATAATGGTGTCTATACAGCAACCTTGTCTTGTGAATATGTGAATATGTGAATATATTTTGATGTCTTGTGAATGTAATGTTGTCTATACAGCAACCTTGACATGGCCAGACCTGGGAGGATTTGAAAGGGAGGAGATAGTCTATCCAGTTTGGCTGAAGATGTGTTGCTGCTATGTGCTTCCACTTGAGTTGTTATGCATGCCAAAACGCCGAAGCATTTGCTGTGCAAAAATAGCTGCTTTCCCCTCCTGGATGGCTAGCTGAGCTGCGGCCCTTCACATGCAACGTCTGAACACAGGATTTCCCTCACGTGTGTATATTTTATTCGCATCCTGACGCCTGCAGCTGCTTTCTTCCACTGGATGGTATGCTGAGCTGGCGGCTCTTTACAAGCACCACAGCAAGCATGAGCAGGTATGCCCTGCTTATCTCAAGCGCCTTTGTGCTGTCAAAATGTGCTTGTTATGTGTGCCTTTGCTTGATGATCTCCAGCTGCATTTGTATTCTGTAAATATTACAGTCGTGTTACCAGTCGTGTATTTATGGTCATTACAGCCACGATTTGCGCCTTTCGTGTTAGTTCTCACAATACTGTCTGCTAATGGCATTGCTACCTTCCTTGCAATTCTATGTCGCCACGCCCGCCTCAAGCGCCTACTGCAATCCAAAATGCCTCTATGGTATCCAAGACCTATTTTCTTGTGAGCGTCTTCTTGTAACTGCCTGCACCACGTTCGTGTCTGATGTATCCCCCTGCTGAAAATACCGCGCGTGCAATGTATATACATGGTTCTGACCAACGCATACTCATGGTTCCGACTGACGCATACACATGGTTCTGACTGACGCATACACATGCTCTGACTGACGCATACACATGGTTTTGACCGACGCATACACATGGTTTTGACTGACGCATACACATGGTTTTGACTGACGCATACACATGGTTCTGACTGACGCATACACATGGTTCTGACTGACGCATGCACATGGTTCTGACTGACGCATACACATGATTTTGACCAACGCATACACATGGTTTTGACTGGCGCATACACATGGTTTTAACTGACGCATACACGTAGTTCTGACTGACGCATACACATGCTCTGACTGACGCATACACATGGTTCTGACCGACGCAAACACATGGTTTTGACTGACACATACACATGGCTTTGACTGACGCAACTGGGTCCTAGCGTTGTTGTGTGTAACTTCCAGCAGCCTGTCTTTGCAAAAGTGAACAAATGCTGCTTTGTGCATCCAGGGCTTAGAGCTGTTGTACCGTACCTCCCAGCAGCCTGGGAGCCTCCACCCCAAAGCACGCGGAGCTGCAGCAGGTCAGTAGGGCGCCACGCTCGGTGCAAAGAAGAAAAATGAAATATGTATACATGTACATGCACGCAAGTTGTGATAACACACCTCAAGCATTGGTCCTGGGCACGGTTGTTCAGTTCAGGGCTCGGTCAAAAGTTCGGGTTTGTAAACTGTAACTTATTTAATCACCAAATTATAAATTTGCCGTTCGGCGAACTTCAAGGTCCAGTGCAAAGTCTCGCTCTTCCGGGTGCCAAATTGACCAGCAAATTTACTTTCAAACTTTCTTCACTATAACATTGATAGCAACATAGTAGTATTTAACATAATGAAGTTTTCAACCATCCTAGGTCTAGGAAGGAGGCTCCCTAAGGATTTAGCAGCGAATCCCAACCCCCAGGCCCCTGTGGCAATTTTGCTTTACAAACGGACCGAACAGCTCAGCGTTCGCAAATTTTAAGCGAAATTAACCCAAGAATTTCAGGCAGAACTCTGAAATGAACAACCTTTGTAATTGGAACAGAAACCGTTGCTGCCGGGCAGCTTAGTACACACGCGCTCAAACGGATTCACATTCGCAACCCTTAAGAGTCTGACCTGACCCCGGCCCCTAAACCTTTCAAAGCATCTGCCCAAAACTTTATGCACTGTCATTTGTGTGAGCGACAAAGAAATATACAAATGCGGGGCAAGGCTAGTGCGGTCGAATTGTACACCAATATTGATACTAAATACTCCAATTGGATAACTAAAATACCTAAAAATGTTCTGCAAATTACCTTGCATAGAACTCCCCATTCTTTCACATTAAAGCACAGAAAACTGCGGCAGGCTGAGCCTAGGCAGCCAAATGCTGCTTTCCACACAACTTTGGCTTGTGCCGGAATAAAAACAGGATGACAGATGATATGCATGACTCTGCGTGTTTAAATGTGCCGTTGTCACAGAATTCACACAACAACAACAACGCCAGCCTCCACTTTACGAAATGAGGTGTAAGTAGGCGTACAAAGATGACATGTGCATCAAACACACATATGCGCACACACCTGGCAGGCCTGGTGAGCAGCAGTTCTGAATGCCGCTCTCATGCACACGCACACACACACACATACACACACACAGACCTGCCTGGCTTGCCTGGCGTGTGGGCCACTGTGCGCTACTTGGTGACCTTGGGGGGCTTGAGCAGCAGCACTGACGCAGTGCCCCTCATCCGCAAGCACGCAAAATGGGTGCTAGAAGCTGACCCAGATGCGGGACTGCAGGTGAGTGGTCTGCACAGTTGAGCTGCACTGCGGCAATCTTAAAGTTGAAGCGCGCTAAAAGAGTGCTGACCGGATGCAAGGCAGCAGGTGAGTGGGCCGTACATTTGGACGCGCGAAGGGGATAGAAGCATGCTGAGAGAGTGCTGACCCAGATAAACGGCTGCAATTAGGTGGAACGATTCCAATAGGCAGCTGTACAACGGAGAAGCATAGACTCGGTGCTAAGCACCGTCAGACTCTTTTGCTGCAACAAGCAGCAAGTGAGCAAAAAGGGATCACAAGGGTGATTAGGTGGGCCTGAGACCTTGGCAATGACGCCGTCCATTGTTTTGTGCACGTACCAGCCTCTCTCGAGGTCAGGAGGTAATCTCTCTTAGATCCTGCACTGTTCTTGTTCGGCTGCTTGTATTCAATGCTTGTATTCAATGCTGCTTGTATTCAATGCTTTGTCGTAGAACTTACTTATGTGTTCCATCCTCAGCAGATATTTTTCTGTCATAATAATGTGGGGTTTATGTCATAATAATGTGGGGTGTGGACCAATTGTAACATTGTGACAGAAATTCCACTTCCTGCGCGGAGCAATTTTTTATTTTTATTTTGTTGTCCATCCCCTCAATAGTTCACCCCCAAACCAAGTTGCTCAGAACTCATTTTTGACCAGATATGTGTGTTCTCAGTGCAACATGTCTCGGTGCAAAATGGGTAGACAGAACTGATCTCAGAATCCCGAATGGGGCAGTGGTTGGGTAGATACAGGGGAGGGGTGTTTTGGCAGGAGGTGGGACCCCCTCCCAAAAAACGCAGGCAAGCAAATTCGAGTGGGCAGATGGATTGAACAAAATTCATGGAGTCACTCCGCATCGGTTGTATGAGCTCCCGTGCACCAGCTGTAGAGCTTGCGAAATTTGACGTCGGGCGGTGTAACCCTCCTCAGCAGTGTAAAAACTCACCGGTCATTTTGTGAGCATGTTCTTTGATATTTGTTGTATGTTTCTGACGAGTTTGAGCCCGCGATTTTGAGGAGCAGCAGCTGCAGATAGCACGACAGCTGGAGAGGCACATCCGCACCACCCTGGAGAGGCTGCAGCAGCAACGAGGGTGGCCCCACCCTGTCCCAGACCTGCATGAAGGTATGGGGCATGTCATCCTGCAAAGAGTTGTTGCGATGCTGCATACTTGGGAAGGTTTTTGTGGTGAAGCGGAATAGATGCGCGCGCGCACACACACACACACACACACACACACACACACACACACACACCTGGAATGACCTGCTCCTCGCGTTCAAGCATGCAAATCATCCATGCATGCATGCTTGAAGTAGGTGAAAAGAAGGCATGCATTAGAAGCAAGGGGTCAGTTTGGCACACCTTGTTGGCCTTGTTGGCAAGCTGATCTATCTGACACAAAACGCTGCGTAACTGACCATGCGCTGCCTCAAACTTTGCAGGTTCTGTGTGGCAGAGTGCGTTTTCGTAACATCTCCGGCTGCTGAGGATTGGAAGCGGTGGCGCGCAGTGCCTGGAGGTCAGTGCAGGTTGGTGTGCTGTTATTAGGATTTTGAGCAGCTTTAGCTGGGCCGGACGTGGCCCGATGCCGCCCATACCTCATGTGTTTTCTTCATTACCATACCTGAGCGTGTGCACATTTGCATTCCCAGATTTTCACAACTTTGCATGCTGACTGGTGCTATTCCTAAAATTCTTGTATGTGGATGAGCGCTCACCTTTTTCATTTGCTCTGCCTGCCCACGACCTGCAGATGAAGAACCATAAGCACCCCCTGCTCTATTCTGAGCATGCTCACATCCCCAAGGATCAGCGGGAGCAGCTGGCTCACTGCTGCCTGGGTGCAAGGGGCCTCTGGAAGGGTTAGCACCGTCGCCGACAGAAGCAGCAACAGCAGTAGCAGCAACACCACCGCCATCACCACC
>Ga0307948_1001676_pt1 | contig 15843 bp, 17 predicted proteins | sample OrgLakmetagen280_FD_201824 | JGI IMG/M metagenome (GOLD analysis project Ga0307948, IMG submission 201824) | Saline water microbial communities from Organic Lake, Antarctica - #280 | ecosystem: Environmental > Aquatic > Non-marine Saline and Alkaline > Saline | place: Antarctica: Organic Lake...
TCTCTTCCTCTCTCACACACACACCCTACAGCAGCCCTAACGTTCACACCCCCATGCCTCTGTCTTGTCTACAAAAACGTCATTGAAAGACCGAGCGCAATGCATTTGTGCTAATAAAACTAATGTTCTGTAGCTGCATGCCCTTTTGCTGTGCTGTACGAGCAAAAAGTTAGCTTCTATCCAGGTTAGGCACGTACTAGGTAAGTAGAAAGTTGCACAAACACACACACACACACGTACACACACGCGACGTGAGTGGTGTTGCTAACTAGGCAGATGCCACGGTACCTACGACCACCCACCGCGCCTATGTCAGATGACACTGACAGCTTTCACACCTGTGCGCTTTTGGGGGGTAAAAGCGCAGATGCCACCAGCTGCTGCCTGCAATCAGCCACCTCACGCTCCAGTAAGCCCATGAAGGCCTGCCCCAACATGTGTGCGGTTCGGCAGGAGAAGGAACTCGCCTGCGTTTACGTGTGTGTGTGTGTGTGTGTGCGTGTTCGTGTGTGTGCAGCATGGACAGAAATAGTAAACCTACCCACGAATTACAGTGAGCTCCAAACCAATCACACATGTGCACGCAAGCGTGCAGCAGGTGAACGTACACGTACACGTACACGCGCGCACACACACATACACACGCACACACACACACAGACACAAACACACACGCACACACGTACACACACACGCGCTTGCATGCACACTCTTGCACACGCACACACACACACACACACACACACACACTCACACACACCAAAGCATACATTCCCCTTACCTGTGCTGCACCCACATCCAGTGCCCGTGCCACAGCAAATTGCAGCTTAACTAGTGTGGGGCAGTTTGCGGGCAGGCAGCTCGCGAGCTGGGCCCCAAGGTCCTCTGCAGTGACAGGGCACGCAGCTGCTTGACCTGCTGCTGCTGCAGGTTCGGGTGCAGGGTGGAGGATTTGCTGTGTCTGAAGGTTGCTTGGCCCCTCACCAGCCTCCCTGCCCTCTGCCTCAGGAAGGCATGCACCCTGCTGAGGCACCAGCAGGACCTGGATTTGACCACCTCCTGCTGCTGCTTCCGTGGCACCCCCGTCACGTGCACAGCTGTTAGCTGCTCCGCCTTCCTCTGGGTGTGGTGCTTGGGGGGGGGACTCAGATGCGCCGGTTGCGTGTTGGGTGTCAAGCTGTTGACGCTTGTTGGGAGAGGGGTCTTGGCATTGACTGCCCTGCTGGCCTGCTGCCTCTGCTTCTTCTGGGGCCTTGCGCTTGCGCACAAAGGTGAAGCCATTGACTTCCACTACCTCATTGCCTGTGATTGGAGGGGAAGGGACCGAAGGGATTGTAACAGCGAAGTACAAATGTTGTGGTCAACATTGGTGGTCAAACAATCCTTCTGCACCAGGTCGCAAGCTGATGTGAAGAGCGTGACACCTTTTATAGTCGTGAACTTCACGACCTCGCGTCCTTTGGGGAACGAAATCTGCAGTCTCACACGCTCCTCAGAGACCATTTGGTGCCAACCTTATGACTTATTTAATATTACTGCGCGCGGGAGATTGGGATTGCTTATGAAAGAAAAAGTCTAGTGTCCTGCATGCACAATAACGAGCAAGCTGTAAACAGAAACAACGATGCCTAAGCCCCTAGATACGTTGCGTCCCAGGGTCCCAATGTACAAGTCAGAGAGTGACAGCAGCCAAGAATAATAAGGCCAGTTTTTTGTTGGGCATGTTGGGGTCCACCGACGCAGCGCTCTCCAATCACCTCTCATCCTATGCTGTTCTGAACTTTGCAACATAAACGGTGACTGGTTTATTCTGCCCCCTTAGTTATAAAACCCCCGCCCCGAGTTAGAACCAGGGACGAGTGTTTCCTGACAAAAGAAAAGAAGTGTCATCTCATCCGTGTGATGTTTGTTGCGGATCTGATTGCACGTGTCCAAATCTTTTTGTGAGTGCTGAGGCATGTAAACCAGTAACAATGAGGCTGTGGAGTGGGTTCCTTGTGTGGCTGCTGTAGATGGTAGTGCCTGCTGCTCCTACTATGATGGTGTGGAGGGATTTGCGGTGTCCGAGTAAGCGGGCAGAAAACTTTGAAAATAGGCAAGGAGCAAAAGTCTCAGCCCCGTAGAACCGCACTTCCACTACAGACACAGGGCGTAAGCGAGGCAGTGGTTCTCGTGCCTTTTCTGCTTGTTAAGTAGGGGAAGTGCCTACACATTATCTAATTTTGATTAAATGTATATCGCGTTTGTTTGGCTGTATATCGTTTGGTTTCATAGCCAGGGTATGTGGATTGGCAGGGCCAGCAGCTGGGTTGGTTTGGGCAACTCTCCTAGCATTAATGGCAGACATAGTTTGATACGTGTTGTTGGGTTCCGTTTGGGGCGTGGTTGCTGGGTCGGAGTATTTATGGTTGCTAATCTATCTGGCTTGCTAATTTTCCGTCGCTGTTGTGCAAATCATTCCTATCTGTGTCTTTTCTGAAGGGCGTATGATGCCTTGTTGTATCAATTTTTCACGACTGCCTACGTCTGCTTGTGCTAGCAGGCATGCACCCTGTGTACCTTGTTGGATCGCTTTTATAATCATTTGTCCAGCAGCACTGTGACTGTTAATAATCATTTTTAATGAGATGACTGCCCAGACAGCATGTGGTAAGTGCCGTCTAGCTTCTGGCAGATGGGGCAGATTGGTGGGCTTTCTATATGGTTGCACTGAGTGGCACGTTTTTGGTTGTATATCAAATTTGTGTGGCAGAGCATGACATTTTTCTCTTCTCCAGAAATGACACTCGCATTTTTCCAAAGTGAGTTACTCATGTCTTTCTAAACAAAACCTTCCTTGATCAGTTCTTGCTGTTTTGTGTAGCACTTTGTGGACTAATGGTTTGGAACCTTCATTTATTTAGGATCTAGTTAGTGTTGGACGTGCATGTGTGCTTTTACAGCATCAAGATCTGAGAAAATGGAGAGCCTGTCTGCTGGAGGCCCTGTTTGGCAGGTATTAAGAGTATCTGGTAGGCAAGCTGGCGGGAATGAATTTTCCACGCACCCTTGCTGGCCAGAAGATGGATGAGTGGGGACAGGCGTCAGTGTAAATGTGGATGTCATCATGGCCACTTACATTTTCCACAGAGCATTTTGCTATGGCATCAGCACACTCGTTTCCAAGGATATTGCATGAGCTGCTATAATGCCGTTTCTTGCGCTGGGGGTAGTAGAGGATGCTATAATTTCTTAATTCCCATATTGCACCAGCGCAGTCTGTTGCGATATGGGTGTGCTCATGCACTAGCTAGCGCATAAATGATTCCTGCGGATTGAGGGTGGTGCACTCCAGCTCCAATAGACTGAGATCCCAATTGAGAGTCAGTTTCTTTGAGTCCTAGTAGCATGGCAGTAGAAGCTTGCAATGCGCTTAAAATCCTGCTCATAAAATCCTGATCAGGATTTACATGGTGTTTTTTTCGCGCTGGCCTTGCCGGGTAGAATAAAACCTGTAACAATATTCCATTTTTTGTGTTGCAACTGAATGAGTACTCCACTAGTGCATATGCAGTGCGTCCCCAGGTCTGAACGCCATTTTTGCTGCTGCTCTTTAGCAAGTGTCGTGTCGTCGTGCAATACAAATGCTACGCCAGCCCAGCTACGCACAGTAATAAATTACTAGCACACTGCATACAATGTATATTGACAATTATACGAGTACACTGGTACGCAAAGGGACAATGCTCGCAAATCACATTCCAATAGAGAAGGATGTTGGCTAGAAAGGGCGCAGACATTCTAGCTGTTGTTTTTCTGCCTAAACCATATTTCATTTACAGAGTCGCCGCATTTGCGTAGAAATTAAATTGTATATTTGAATAAGTATAAACGATGCAGAAGGAGGGCAGACCCCGACCACAGCCAGTAAACGTACCCGCCGAAAAGAAGCCCACCTACCAGCTGTGAGTTGTTCCGAATGGCGCCTCCTCACGTTTTGTCGTTACGTTTTGTGATCCTTTGTTACTCAAGTTTCAGGGAAAAACATACAAGCTCAAAACAGGGACGCGTCCCTCTGCCCACAACAGTAAAGCTGCTGATAAACCTGCACACCCTGCAGGACAAACTCTGGCAAGTTCACGGAGGGAGACTTGACAATCAGCAGGGAAGGCTTGCTGTTTGATTCTCCACGCACCTGTGCTGGAGCAGGCTCGAGCAGGTGATTGCATGCTGGACTGTGTGCGCGCTCTTGAGAAGAGTGTAGCAATGCATGATGTTTCCTCTCGGACGGGAAACGTGTGCGCTTGCAAGCGTGCAAGTACGCTGCATCATGTCTGAACACACTAAGCGCTTCTTTCCTTTACGCAGTCCCAGCCTGAATACAGCAAGCAGAGCAGATGGCGAAAACAGCGAGCCTTCGTCTGCAAGGGTAAGGCACACAAATAGCCTAAAGTTGCCCAGCTTTACACGTGCCCCCACTGAACCTAGACACGTAATTGTGCACACACGCTTACATACTAACACTCACACATACACACACCCACGACATACAGGGCTCAGGGAACCCTAGCACTAGTGAGCTCACTCTAGAGGACCTGGAGGACTTGGGAGTCATTGGCAGTGGCACTAGTGGTGTCGCCAAGAAAGTGCGCAATAGACATACAGGGGGCCTGCTGGTGCTCAAAGTCATCCAGTTCAACGTCAGCTCGGACACCATTCGAAAGCAGGTGGGTAGAGACGCACACACACACACTCACACACACACACACACACACACACACACACACACACACACACACACACACACACGCAAATACACACACACACACATTCACACACACACACACACACACATACACACACACACACACACACATAAACACACGCAAATACACACACGCACATTCACACACGCACACACACGAAGATAAATTCGAAACAAGTCCTTCTCTTTCTTCCTCTTATTCTTCCTCCTTTCCTGCTGCTTTCCACTTTGAGTTGAACCTTGAGAGGCTGCAAAGCAATTTTTTCATATTATGTCATAGTGAGTTGCCATAGTATGTCAGGAAGGGCTTGGAAGTGAAGGGCTAACTGATCAATTGCGTATGTGTATATTATATGATGGTCAAATGAAACACATAAAAAAGCAGGGCTCAGCTGCCAACAGCCTTAAGAGTGCACCAATGACTGTGGCAAGGAAGGAAACTGAAATCAGCAGGCAAGTCTGCCCTGAGCTCAATTCTCTGCCCATATGGGCGTCTGCCTCCTACGTCAGAGCTTCTGTAGAGGCACAGCTTTCATGTGAGGTGCTTTCCTTGCCAAGCATGCAGCATTTGTAGAATTGGCTAGAGCCGTACGAGTACAAAATGTATGACCTTTTAATTTCCTGCCAAGAATATCTTATATACGCCGTGTATATATGGCTCTGGCTGACCCTACTCAGGACGCGTCCACGGAGCCAGCCACTAAAACATAGTCAAACACCATCAGGCCTTTATTGATGGCAACGCTGCCTCCGTCATTGACACCCCACAGGTCATAACGGAGCTGCGGACCCTCCACGGAGCCAGCCACCAAAAAGTAGTCAAACACCACCGGGCCTATATTAATGGCAACGCTGCCTCCATCAATGACACCCCACAGGTCATAACGGAGCTGCGGACCCTCCACGGAGCCAGCCACCAAAACATCGTCAAATACCACCAGGCTTTCTTCGACAACGGCGCCATCATCATCGTCATGGAGTACTGTGACGGAGGAAGCTTACTGGACGTGCTCAGGGCCACCGCAAAGACACGACCTGGGCAGGGTATGCCTGAGCATTTTGTAGCTGAGTTGGCGCGACAGGTGGGGGGCGAGGATGTGTGCGTGTGCGTGTGTGTGTGTGTGCGCTGTGTGTGCGTGCGTGTGTGGGTGGGTGGGTGGGGTGGCGGGGATAGAGGAGGGGTGTGCGTCAGTGCTTATTTCATGGCGACATACCATGTCAATCATTTTTTTATAGTCGGGTGTGGATTTACCCTAAACCCTTAACCCTTGTGTGTTTGTGTGCTGTGTGCGCGCCACCCTAGCTCTGGCTTGTGCCTGTATTTGCGTAAGCTTGTGCGCATTTTGCGGAGCCTAATTTGCACCTGGGTTTGTGTGTGTGTGTGTGTATGTGTGTGTGTATGTGTGTGTGCATGCTGCTGACCTTGCAGGTGGTGGGGGGGCCCTTGCATGTGCGCAAGGGCTTGTGTGTGTACGTGTGTATGTGTGTGTGATGCACCAACACGTGAGGCCATCCGTTCTTACGCGTCTCACACATCAATTAACACCTTTTTACATCTCCAGGTGGTGTCTGGGCTCTTGCATTTGCAGAAGATCTCACACACATCACTTAACACATTTTTACATCTTCAGGTGGTTTCTGGGCTCTTGCATTTGCACAAGATCTCACACACATCACTCAACACCTTTTTACATCTTCAGGTGGTGTCTGGGCTCTTGCATTTGCACAAGATCTCACACACACATCACTCAACACCTCTTACATCTTTGGGTGGTGTCTGGGCTCTTGCATTTGCACAAGATCTCACACACACCACTCAACACCTTTTGCATCCTCAGGTGGCGTCTGGGCTCTTGCATTTGCACAAGATCTCACACACACATCACTTAACACCTACATTTTCAGGTGGTGTCTGGGCTCTTGCATTTGCACAAGGGCTTGCGTGTGGTGCATCGGGACATTAAGCCATCCAACTTGCTGCTGAACTCTAAAGGGAACTGCAAGATCAGCGACTTTGGCGTCAGCGGGCAGCTCACAAATTCGGTTTCTAACTGTCAAAGCTGGGTGAGTTTTGAAAGCCGTGTCTATGATCATTACCTTATAGGCTAGGTATATTACACAAGTGTGCATTTGTGTGTGTATGTGCGTGTGTCTGTGAGGTCTTTAGCAATTAAAAGGGCGTGTGCCCTTCCCCCTTCCCTTGCTTCCTTGCTTCCTTGTTTTTCCCCTTACTTTCCTCCTCCTCTTCCCTTTTATCCCTAGTAACTCAAGCCTAGTAACGTAAGCTTAGAAACGTAAGCCTAGAAATATAGTCCTAGGACGTAATCCTAGTAACGTAAGCCTAGAAACGTGATCCTAGTAACGTAATTCTAGAAACGTAAGCCTAGTAACGTTAGCCTAGTAATGTAAACATAGAAATATAATCCTAGAACGTAATCTTAGTTACGTAAGCCTAGTAACGTAAGCCTAGAAACGTGATCCTAGAAACGTGAACCTAATAACGTAAGAATTGTAGCCTTCCTCGTAAGCGTGAGCGAGCATACCACTACGGCTGTGCATGCTGAACGCTCAAACAGACGCATGCTTTCAACATCCACAGAACATCGCAGCGCTTGGCAGGGTGCACTAACTTTGTGGATTGCAGCACAAGGTGCATTGGATTTGGATTTGGAATTGGAACTGGATTTGGATTATTTGGATTTGGATCTGGATCTGGATCCGGACTGGGACTGGGATTGGCATTTGGATTTGGATTTGGACTGGGATTGGGATTGGGATTGAGATTGGGATTGGGATTGGGATTGGGATTGGGATTGGGATTGGGATTGGGATTGGGATTGGGGTTGTCAATTGCAGCATAGGGTGCAATAACTTTGTGGATTGCAGCACGCATGTGGTTCAAGATGCGTGTATGTGTTTGTGTGTGTTATCCTTGCAGCAGGTCGGCACAGGAACGCATATAAGCCCAGAACGGATTAGCAGTGGCGCATTCTCTCTTGATAGCATAATTGTGTGTGTGTTCTTTCCTTGCAGCAGGTCGGCACAGGAACGACATGAGCCCAGAACGGATCAACGGTGGCGCATTCTCTCTTTATAGCATAATTGTGTGTGTGTATTTTCTCCTTGCAACAGGTCGGCACAGTAACGTACATGAGCCCAGAACGGATCAACGGTGGCGCATCCCTCTCTTGATAGCATAATTGTGTGTGTGCACTTTCTCCTTGCAACAGGTCGGCACAGTAACGTACATGAGCCCAGAACGGATCAACGGTGACGAGTACTCTTTTGATAGCGACATGTGGAGCTTAGGGCTCACTTTAGTGGAGTGTGCGCTGGGGCGGTACCCGTATCCTCCACCAGGTGTGTGTGTTTATGTGTGTGTATGTCTGTGTGTGTATGTCTGTGTGTTAGGGCTCAATCTAGTGGAGCGTGCATTAGGGCGGTACCCATACTCTCCACCAATTTCTGTGTATGTATGCGTATGTTTGTGTGTGTGTGTGTCTGTGTGTTAGGGCTCAATCTAGTGGAGCGTGCATTGGGGCGGTACCCGTACTCTCCACCATTTCGTGTGTATGTATGTGTATGTTTGTGCGTGCGTGTGTGTGTGTCCGCGATGTGCTCATGTACACATGTCCGGGTAAGAGCTGCCAAAGCAGCACGCAATTGTGTTATTAGGTAAGAGCTGCTAATTGTACACACGTACAGAGCAATCTTGGCCTCCCTGCAGAAAAGGCTGCACAACCACTCTTTTGAAACAAAGCAGCTAGATAGAACACATTGTACGTTGCCCTTATTAACTAATAAAGGCTGCACAACCACTCTTTTGAAACAAAGCAGCTAGATAGAACACATTGTACGATGCCCTTATGAACCATTGAAGGCTGCACAACCACTCTTTTGAAACAAAGCAGCTAGATAGAACACATTGTACGTTGTCCTTATGAACCATTAAAGGCTGCACAATCACTCTTTTGAAACAAAGCAGCTAGATAGAACACATTGTACTTCGCCCTTATGAACTATTATAGGCTGCACAACCACTCTTTTGAAACAAAGCAGCTAGATAGAACACATTGTACGTTGCCCTTATGAACCATTAAAGGCTGCACAACCACTCTTTTGAAACAAAGCAGCTAGTTAGAACACATTGTACGTTGCCCTTATGAACCGTTGAAAGTCGCCCTTGAGCCGACGAAGCGGCCGGAACAAGCCCCCCTGTTGCTGAAAATGCTCTATTTAAAGGAGTGAGACACGGATGCGGAAAGTGTGTGCGGTGCCAATAACAGCATGGATAAGGAAGTGGTGTCTGGAACTTTGCCAAAAAAGTAGCCCGGCAATTGCCAACTCTGCTCTTTGCTTCATGCAAAACACGTAACCACGCAGCTGTCGTTGATACTCTGCTCTTTGCTTTATGCAAAACACGTAACCGCGCAACTGTCGTTGATACTCTGCTCTCGCTTTATGCAAAACACGTAACCGCGCAACTGTCGTTGATACTCTGCTCTTTGCTTTATGCAAAACACGTAACCACGCGACTGTCGTTGATACTCTGCTCTTTGTTTTATGCAAAACACATAACCACGCAACTGTCGTTGATATGTGTTTTGTGCATACAGGCCTGGGGGAGTTGCCTGGTGTAGAAATTCACATGACTCCCCCTGTCACTTATGCTGGCTGCGTCATTGCCACCAGCACAGTTATTACAATTACCTTACACGCTGGCTGTGTCATTGCCACCAGCGCAATTATTACAGTCTTAACGCACAGACTGCCTTCTTCATTTTTGGGCACAATTTTACATTTCCATACGCACGCTGGCTGCGTCATCGCCACCAGCACAATTTTCATATCCTTATACACACACTGGCTGTGTCATCGCCACCAGCACAGTTTTTCATATATTCTACGCTGGCTGCGTCATCTGTTCCAAAAGGGCATGCTTCTCTCACTGCGCTGCACACAGGCCAGAACCATGCAGCGCAACCGCTAGGCTTTTGGGAGCTTCTGGAATACATCGTGCACGAGCCGCCGCCCACGTTGTCTAGTGAAGATGGCTTCTCGCCTGAGCTTTGTGACTTTGTGTCCCAGGTGTGGAAAAGATTTAAAAAGTGGAGGCATTTAAAAAGATGGCTTCTCGCCTGAGCTTTGTGACATTGTGTCCCAGGTGTGTGGAGACGATCTAAAAAGGTATTCATACTTAAACTTTAAGGGGAGGTATTCGTTATGATAGGCTGTGGTGTAAGCCAAAATATGTGGACACGATTTGAAAAGTAAAAAGTGAATATAGGCTGTGGTGTAATCCCAGGTGCGTGGAGACGATCTAAAAAGTGGAGGTATTCGTAATGATGGGCTGTGATGGAAGATCAGGTGCGTGGAGACGATCTAAAAAGTTGATGTGTTCGTAATGATAGGCTGTGGTGTATTCCCAGGTGCGTGGAGACGATCTAAAAAGTGGAGGTATTCGTTATGATAGGCTGTGATGTGAGCCCAAGTGCGTGGAGACGATCTTAAAAGTGGAGGTGTTCGTAATGATAGGCTGTGGTGTATTCCCAGGTGCGTGGAGACGATCTAAAAAGTGGAGGTATTCGTTATGATAGGCTGTGATGTGAGCCCAGGTGCGTGGAGACGATCTTAAAAGTGGAGGTGTTCGTAATGATAGGCTGTGATGTGAGCCCAGGTGCGTGGAGACGATCTAAAAAGTACAGATGTTCGTAATGATAGGCTGTGGTGCAAGCCCAGAGGGCCCTCGGCTTTTTACCTGGGCGGTGTGACCCTGCATCCCATGCCTGAGTGTGTTTGGTGTAGAAATGAACATATGCAGGCGCGTGTGTAAGTGTGTGTGAGTGTGTGTGTGTGTGTGTGTGTGTGTGTGGATTGACAATGGTGTGACAGTGTGAAGTGTTACAATGATAGCAGCAGGCAGTGACATCGCTACCCCTCCCCACATCAACTGAGGAAGAGACGACGTCTAGTCCTCTCAAACTCCTTTACCGCAGCAGACCTTGCACGGGCAAATGCTTAGCAGACCTTGCCATGTATATGCATAGCAGACCTTGCCATGTATATGCATAGCAGGCCTTGCACGGGCAAATGCATAGCAGACCTTGCACGGGCAAATGCTTAGCAGACCTTGCACAGGCAAATGCTTAGCAGACCTTGCACGGGCAAATGCATAGCAGACCTTGCCATGTATATGCATAGCAGAACTTGCACGGGCAAATGCATAGAAGAACTTGCACGGGTAAATGCATGGTCCTCCAGCCTCCAGTCACAACAAAAACAAGTCGATACTATATAAGGGGTGGGTGAGCACCCCCCTACTCATCACAAACATTCCACTATTTTGGTGGGGGGCGCCTGTTTTTTAAAATATTGAGGCCGACGCGCGATGTGTTACCAAAAACCGGACCAATGTCTTTCCTTGCATTCTCGTGAATTGGCCTACCAACTTGATTTTGGTGGTGAGGGGCTCTTTTATGCTGGCACAATCTTTTATTCTGACGCAATCGCGCTCTTCCCCTTAGTACTCATGTTAGATGTGTCAACACCACCAATGCAGCCCTTCCCTCCCTTTTCTTTTGTTCCTTGCATTGCAAAGACCAGTCAGCAGCCGATCAGCCAAACAACCTGGCTGAAGGTCACCCCCCACTGTAACCATTGTAACCATTGCATTGCAAATCTATCTCAAGCAAAAAGCAACAACTGACGTAGAAGTGCTGGCTTTCTGTAGTATAACCGCCCTACTCTTGCTGTGTCCTTTTTTCATCTTCATTGCAGCAAGCATGTTATGTCATCCAATCGTACTTGTTGCGTCCATTTGCAGTGTTTGGTAAAGGAGACAAAGAAACGGCCAAACATCGAGACCCTCTCCAAGCATCCTTTTCTGCAAATGCACAAGAACGACGAGAATGGCCTGGCTGACTTGTTAGGCTTTGCCATGGGCAAGGACAAAGAGGCAGTGCAGGCTGAGGCAGAGGCCGAAGAGCAGCAGAAAAAAGCAGCAGAGAGGAAGCCGTCATGATGGGGGGGGAGGGGTAATGATCAAGACGATGTACACGCGTGTTAATTTAACATTGTTAATGCAAAGAGGTGTAATGATGAACTCAAACAAGCAATTGTGGGGGGAAATGATATTATGCTCTGCTGCACCAACTTGATTTGCAGCCTGTATAGTGTTGCTGGTCTGTGCATGAACTGTGTGGAAGGTTAAACGGATTACAAGGTTTACAAGAAAAAGGCCTTCAGTCAATACGCTCGACTGCTAGCCTGCTCATAAAAAGCAATAAGTGTGTAAGAAAAAAATGGAGTTTGTTGTTGTTCTGGTGCAAAAAGGCAAATACGTCCTGCACTCTTGTCTCTGATGAGAATAAGGACGCAAATCTCCTGCGAAGAGAAAGCACATGAGGGTGCGTGCTGTGAAAAATGACATGCTGCTCATCTTGGACATCATCTTCAGCTTGACATAAATCACAAGCAGGGGAGGACCTGGGGCTCCATGTCACAGTCTCACAACGGAGGGTGTGGACATGCAGTCGAAAACGGGCAACACTGCGAATGACATCTCGTGGGAGGTCAAGGAACATGTATTTGGGAAGGCTGTAAGGAGAATAAGTTGCCATAGCCCTTCTTGGAGGTGATGCACACCATCTATTGTAGGTATAAATTTTGTTGTTGCGCTCACGTGGGTGGCCATCAGATTGAGGCGTCCAAAAATCCAGGTGTTTCTCTCTAGGGTCCACGACGAAACGGCTGATGTCAATCGGTTCACAATTCTGCCGCTTATCTTTGAACATGTAATCTTGAACCAGGCCAGTCATGGCTGAGAAAACGTGTGAAAACCAGCAATCTTCAGACCTGGAGCTAAACCGCATATCAGCATGCAAAGCGTTTTTGGCAGTGGTGCTGTTGCATTGAGTCAGAGAATTGTAGAGGCGCAATGTAGCACGACCAGTTGAGTTGTAAGGGCTCGAGGCTGCACTCACGCATGACGCACCAGGAAGGAGTGGTGTCCCTGACCCCAAGGATTCTTTTTTTGAACGGGGTTGTTCATCTCTTTGCTCTGTTGTAAGAAAGGCGTGGACCAAATCTGACTTGCATACATGCCAGCGGGAATTGCATAAGATTTGAGAATGAAGCCAGATGTGAGCATGCAGCCGGTTGTAAAGGCCGTTTTCTTGGACAAATTTTATAACCCTGAAAGTGCCGGCCGTAAAGGGTCTCAGCACTGCATCAGCTGCAGTATTCAAATTGATGCTTTTGTCACACAGCATGCCCAGGTATTTAAACGGATTATAATGGGCAACGGCCTTCAGTTAAGGCGTACCTAATGAAATGAATGCTAGCCTTTTAATAATGGTTGCAATAATGGTTATCTCCTCAATACCCCTAAAGCAAGCCAACTTACCTTGGAATTTTACTCCTGTGTCCTACCCCAACATCAGTGCAGCACTACAACAGTGGGCCATGGTTTCAGAAGTGAAAATGGCATGTGCTCTCAGATGGCGTGTGCTCTCAGGTGGCACTGCTCTGGACTTTACAAGGTTTACAAAGAAAGGCCTTCAGTCAAGACGTGCGACTGCTAGCCTGCTCATAAAACGCAATGCTCTGGACTTTAAACCTGGATACAGGTACAGGTAAAGCCTTCAGTCAAAACGTGCGACTACTAGCTCAGATGGCACTGCTAGGCTCAGACGGCACGTGCGACTGCTAAGCTCAGACTGGCACTGCTAGGCGACTGCTAGGCTCAGATGGCACTTCTAAAAACTTTAAACTTGGATACTCCTCATATTGGAGCGAACGACCCCGCGACATAGTCTTTGGAGCCAACTAATGCATTTGCCATTGTGGTGACCAAGTTTACAGGTTTCCGAGTCTGCCATTCACCCGATGAAACAAAAATGCTCAAGTGAGTGCAACACTCGCTACAATAATTCGCAATGTGTCGCGAGCTACCAGCCGCCACCTTTCTATTTCTTCCCAATTGGGAAAACAAGGTTTATAAGTTTTTACAAAAAATGGCCTTCAATCAAGATGTGCGACTGCTAGCCTGTTCATAAAAAGCTCACGGAGGAAAAAATAAAGCTTGTGATTGTTCTGGCTTAAGAATGTAGACACATCGTGGGTTCCTGTTGGGGGAAAGAAAGATGCATATTTCCTGTGGAGAGAAATCACGTGGGGGTTGACCTCCCTTTTTTTCCCAATTGGGAAAACAAGAGCACCAATACTTACAGAGCATTGGTGCATGGTAACCCCAAATACTGCACCACGCTTGGCTTCATCCCCAAGACAAAACCCGCATATGCAAGGCCCCAACCTCGTGGAAGGGTGTACAGCGTAAACTCTCCAACCACACCTGGAGCATGGATATTGTTGCTGTCTGAAATAAGGGAGCAAAGCAGTATATAACGGATGACTCGTCGAATGTGCTGCAAAAACTGCAAAGGAGTATCCCAGAAGCAATTTGGGAAAAAAATCAAAATCTCGCAAGAGGGGACATGGATCACACACCACCAACCATGTTTGCCCCCCAACACCTAAGGTCAAAAAGAGAAGACGTCACTAGCCAGGAAAGAGGCCAGCATTCTAAAGTCCACCTTCAACCATGGGACAACGAGCAGTTGACTTAGTGTGCCCCAACTGGAGGCTACGGGTCTAAACTGACGGAAGTTGCATAGGCAAGATTGAAAACTATTTAGGCGCAGGGGTATACTGGCTGCCTTTAAACCAAAGCTGAATGTTATGTGAACTCAGGAGGCGAAGGAATGACTAACACCACCAACAGAGCAGAGCTCGCAGGGATTGCAGCAGCATTTATCATTAAGTATACGAAGACTGTAACAGACAGTGAGCAGGCCTAAGCCAGATTAGAAAATAAATACACAAATACTCTTCCCTGAAATGCAACGAGCTCATATAAACTCAAATTTGCTCGAACAAATTGTATCCACGATTCATGCTTCACTTAGACCTGTCTGCTTCTATAAAGTAAATAAGATTTAAAAACCTGACACACAAACTGAATAAGCACTCCATCAGACATGCATCTGCACTCATTAAACCAAGGTATGCACTGCAATATAACAAAAGCAACAACAGTCAAGGTTTGGGTCTGGGTGCTACGGCACACAGCCCCCCTGACCCACAATAATTTTTTTTGATTAATGGGGGGTTGCCTGGTGCGAGCACGTATGTAGCCCCCTCTCTTAATCATGCTGGCTGTGTCATCACTACCAACGGAGTCTTTTCTTTTCTTTTCTTTTCTTTTCTTTTCTTTTCTTTTCTTTTCTTTTCTTTTCTTTTCTTTTCTTTTCTTTTCTTTTCTTTTCTTTTCTTTTCTTAAAGCATAGCGGCATTGCTGGAAATGAATGCGCAGACGCAATTGCCAAACACTCTGCCTTACACGACCGTGGTCATGGTGTGCACTTCCAACTCCCAGCCAAATACCCACACATGTGTAAATTTCTGGGCACCATCCCATCAAACCAACTCCAATATGCGAAAGTGCCCTTCTGGAACAACATACAAATACCACTTTCCAAACACACCTGGGAATTGAAGATCATTGCCATATGGAACACCAAGGGCAGGGGCTGCCTCAATGCTCACAACAAAGACTGGCTAAAAGAACTTGCCAAAGAAATCCCTGAGGCAAAGTGGGAAATTCAAAACATTCATAACCATCCCTTCCAAACAGCCTCAGGTTCCGGACAACCCTCAGGACTCAACAAATTTATTAAGCTACCCAATGACCACCCTCAAGCCCCAGAATGCCCAGATTTAACAAGTGCCCTGATTAGCACTGACCAGCCTCATAATTGTAATATCAAAGAAGCACCCTAAAACAGCTCCAGCCAGAACCTAACCCGTAGAGTAAAAGATTGGCGGGATTGGACTTACACTGATGGCAGCCTCCAAAAGAATGAAGTAGGGCAAGACACCGGATCAGGTGTATACCATCCTCACTTAAACATTTCCCACTATGTAGACATAAAAGGCATGGGTATAACCAACACCATCTCACGTGCAGAGCTAGCAGCTATAGCAGCTGCAGTCATACACGGCTACTCACATATAGCCACAGACAGCCTTACATCACTGCA
>Ga0307948_1001678_pt1 | contig 15836 bp, 13 predicted proteins | sample OrgLakmetagen280_FD_201824 | JGI IMG/M metagenome (GOLD analysis project Ga0307948, IMG submission 201824) | Saline water microbial communities from Organic Lake, Antarctica - #280 | ecosystem: Environmental > Aquatic > Non-marine Saline and Alkaline > Saline | place: Antarctica: Organic Lake...
AAATCTGTTTAGTAGTCCCCTGTGAACTATCATAATTGTGGCATGAACATGAACTTTGCTCATCTTTGACCAGAGGCAAAACTCGGGTCTCCTGGCCTTTTTGACCTGTTGGCATGCTTTTCTCTGTTTTAATATCAGTTCAAATGTATCCTGGCCTTCCTGGCATTCCCTTAACCTTTTTGATTTTTTTTCTCCCAGGGGGGGGGGGATGGGAGCGAAAAAATATTTATTAAACGATGAGATTTCCTTAACCTGACATTTAATCGCGCGTTGTAAACACACGTTCGGGTTATCAAAATTCATCAACCATTAACCCGCCGTTGTAAACGCGCCGTACGTTACGTTTTAGACACATATTGGTACGGTAGTCTAACAATTACAGAAGCGTTTCTGACGGTGCGTTTCCAAATAGGGTGATAGGTTACTAATTATCAATTCAAGGAAATTAATTAATCGCGTTTTGCGTTTCCAATGGTGATTATTTACCGTGATTAATAATAAAAGGTGATTCTGAATAAAAATAAATCATGGGGGGGGTGATAGATTAATTCATCGTGATTATTCAAGTAATAAATTTTAGCGGTGATGCAGCGCCTTCTTAGTGAGGGCTCAAATAGAGCTATAGAAAGTGACCCCGACTAGGTACATCCAGCTTGCTGCAAGTCCAGGCCTCTCCCTTCCTGGCCTCCACCTGCACCTCTAGCGGCTGCCAGGCTTCCCTGTTGGCAGTCAAATGGTGCCCAATGGGATGATGGGTGAACGCTTCCTGAGTCAAACAGCCTCGTTCCTTCCATCTGTCAGCGACAGCTCTGTGTTGCAGCAGCAATTTCCCTTCCCAGTCAATTTTCTCTTCCCCTGCGTGTCAGGTACAGTGCCTGGTCCAATGGGAATGCCTGGTGGGCAAATGGCAGCGCATTAATCACGATTCATTGGAAGCGCAGGGTGATTAATTCAGGGGTGATTAATTCAAACGTGATGATTCATTGGATTCATTGGAAAATCGATGGATTCATTGGAAACTCGATTGATTCATTGGAAACTCGAGTGATTAATTCGTTATTAATAACGAACATTAATCACCCTATTGTAAACGCACCGTGAGTCATTTAAAACCATATTGACTCCATCTCGTACATAAATATAAAAGGCACCAATAATAAAACTTGAATACTTATGGTTCTACAGCGAAGACGCTAAATTAAGCGGTGTCTGTCATGCTCGTTGTGCATCGCACGACAGCGCTGTTAAACGCTTTATCCTTTAGTATCCTGCAGCCAAGAGGCACTGGAACCTGGCTCACCCGCATCTCCTGCACAGGCAAATGCGTTTAGAGATGAGACATGGAAATTAAAAAACCAGAGGGGGTCAACTGGGGAAATGTCTAAATATGTGCTTTTTATGCATTCAGAAGCCGGCCATCCATTGCCCTTCAATCCGATTCGGACCACTTTTGCTTCAAATTGAAGCTGGCATTATGAGTTACACGAGGATGTGCTTAGATTCACGTGGGTCACTCCATGTGCAAATTGGCAGGGCTTCAAGCTTGAGCCTGACTACCAAAACCCTAATAGAGTGATTTTGCATAGGAACAGCCTGTGTTGGCCTACATCCCCAACTACTTAATCGTTTCACTCCATTTTTTTTGCGGTGTTGTTTGTTACAAGGATTCCATACCACCGGAAATCATGTGATTTGGAATGGTGGGTGGCCTGCTGTGGAGATTTTGTAGTGAAAAGTGGGGTTCACGCCACGGGCAATTAGACATGAGCCCCCCTAATTGCTGATTTCAAGCTCAGGTGCTATCAGCAGTGCTTCCTTTGGGTGCTAAGCTTAAAATCAGCAAGTTGGGGAGCCCATGCTTAATTCACATTTTAAAAACACCCCCATTTGGAGCCTCAGATGACCCCCTCTGATAAAGAACGCTGTTATAAATCTAGCACCTAACCACATTTTACATTTAAGTATTTAAGCTTTGCGAGGAAAGCCAAACAAACACAGTACTTGCAAATAATAAGAACTTTTGCAAAAGCAGGGCATTTTTGCATGCTATGCTCTTTGTTCAAACCTTTCACCTTGAGAAGGTTTGCAGTACCTTGAATCAATCTTAATTCAAGTATCGTGAAGCCAAGTAGACATTCTTAATCTTGGACAATACCCAAACCATGGATTTAATACTTGCAGTACTTATAGAAAGTAAAAGCAACACCCATAACAACACACGATGGAGAGGGTTAACAATTTAATCCATCTACATTCAAGGCATACCAAGGTAAAAACAAACAGTGGCTTTTTTCCTCAAATAATGCCCGACTATTTGACAGAAGTGAAGTGACAGCGGCAAGCCAGTCATAGCCTTAAGAGTTTGATGGGACCATTAGAGCAAAGAAGGACAAAGAAAGGAGTCAGGGGAAGAGGTATAACATATTGATGGGACCATCAATCATCATTCCTTGTTTGTGGTGGAAGGAATTACACCGCTCAGACCTGGGTGGATCCTTGATTCTAGTGAGGGGAGTTGTTTCCAATGCCTGTATAGTCGAGTCTTTTATTTCTTTTCCTGCAAAGCAATATTGCAGCTACGTACCTGTTCAAGGCCCATCTCACCCACATCCACATTTACAAAGGGTGGGATGTGCATTCCTCTGGCTTGAAACTGGACGGTGCGCCTGTTAGAGGAGTGAGGAGCTTCAATGTTTGGGCATATTACAGCACAAGACATCAGCAGCACAAAAAGCGATGAATAGCAACAGTGGTTTTAGGAATTCAAGCAAGGGTACAATGGATCACAGGAAAACTAGGAAATCTGTAAGAAAAAAGAGTACAAGGAGGTCATTGACTTGGACCATTGCTGGAGAATGAAGTCAGTGTAAGTTATAACTGCTACACCTGACAAGGGAAAGGGCCGGCTGAGAACAGAATTTCCCAAGTGTCTCCTTTAAACGATGCAGGTTAGCTTAAAAGGTAGCAGGGAAGACACTGCATTTGCAGCAGTGTTTCTTTTTTCGATTTTGAATAACCTTTGTTAAACGTCACGGCCAGATTTTGCCATTCTGAAAACCTTTGCTTAACGTCTTTCACCCTTTATGCCCAGCCCGCTGGGAGGCCTGCGGCCTCCCAGCATTGTTCGTGCACGTGGTATTATAAATGTTTCAGGCATGGCCCTAAAACAACAAATAAAGCACATATGAACCCTTTAACGTCCGTAAGCCTACGGGTCCAACACCAATATAATTAACTGCGCAGCATCCATACCCCCATCTGATGACAGCCACTTATTAAACCATGGCTGCTGCGTCTGCCCTGCTGTCTCACTGTGTATGGCTATTGTGTAATCTGTAGGTGCCAGCTTAAGCCAGGCTGCATGGGGCAGGTACACCCTTTCAAGTATGCTCCATCACTCTGATTCTTTTTTGCCCTTTTGCGCGCATTCTCATCGCTCATTTTAAAACAAGATTTTTGAGAACTTTTTTCGATTCCATGCCAAATTTCGACCCTCGGATGGCCCTCGAAGGGCCCACGGGTGATTTTGCCGGGGAGTTCCCTGAAGCCCCAAATGCTCACTTAACGTCTTTGCCCAACGCCAAAAAGGATATGTTAAACGTCGGAAGACGTCAATGTCTCGAAAAAAGAAACACTGGACTGCACCCTCCTGGTACATGTGAAAACTTTTCCGCTAAAAATACCGTATGCTTGTATGATTCTGGCCAACCCTATACATGTGCTTTTAATGTCTATTTGAAACATCCCCCTCAAAGCTTGACTCCTGAGCAAGAAGCCTAAATTCCAGAAATGGTCCAACGACTTGACACACAGGCAACAGTCCAACGACTTGACACACAGGCAACGGTCCAACAACTTGACACACAGGCAATGGTCCAACGACTTGACACACAGGCAACGGTCCAACGACTTGACACACAGGCAATGGTCCAACGACTTGACACACAGGCAGAGAGCGTGAAGGACCGTCCTATTAACCTTGCAGTTCCTACACAACAAGCAGCTTGCTGCTCGCAATGTCTGGGGTGCTGTTGACATGGTCTGAACAAAAATGCAGTACAAATGCAGTTTATTTTCTCTCCACTTGCAGGGAGAGCAGATGGCCCCTTCCTAAATTTCCATCAAGACGGAGCAGCAGAAGGTGATTGCCACTACCACAACCTAAGGGAAGGTCGGGCACGCAGCCCTGTCACATCCATTTGTTTGTGCTTGCACGTGTCATGGTAAACATGTGCAATTAGCCCCAAGCTAAATCCATTCCCTGTGTTGTATCACTCACCGGGACTGCCAGCAAAGGCCATGGCATGCAGGCGCAGGATGTTAGGGTGGCTCTTCAGCCGCGCCATCACAATACCTGTTTTTGAAGAAAAAGGGAAAAGAGCTTGCGTCAACTTCTCGGTCACTGTTTCATTAAAAGCGTTCATTATTACTTTGGAGTCCAATCCAGGATATCCAGGCTGTGTTTTCCTGAGAGCATCAGCGACGGGTGCTCTCCTTCCCCCTTCCCCCGTTCCCCCAAAATTGAGGGGAGCTGCGCGCTACCTTCTTGTTGAACCTCTTTCAGCAAATCCGCCTCGGCCCCGAGCCGCAGGTGTTTCAGTGCAAACACATCTCCGGTACTGACATCCACCACCTGTGTATGCAATCAAATCATCAGCAGTCTTGACTGACAGCATGGCTTAAGAGCAGGTCTGCCTCGTACGTGGCGTGGCGCAGATGGCAGCAACATAGTACCCCGGGATACAATAGTGAATGTAGCCTTGACTGAACGTGATGCCATAATCAGGCACTGATGGGAACGGGAGGAGAGGAGGAAGGACAAGTCTAAGCGTGTGCAAGCTCATAACCTGCACTTGCCTCAAAGATGCAGCTGAATCCACCTTCCCCAATCTGCTTCTGGACCCGTACAAAGTGTTTTTGAATCTGAATCGTCTTGCCAACTAGCGGGTTGGCTCCCGTTCCCCCCAGAACGCTCCCCAAAAACTTCTTCATGTTGCTTTTAGTTGCTTCTAATAATATTTTATTGTTGTTTCGTCTATTTATTTATCCTTAATCTCTTTCGAGCCGAAGGTTAGGCTAAGCAAATGGGTACCCATTTTCTGAGGCATTGTATGCTGAGGCAGGGCCCTTATTATGAAGCTTCAATAGCTCTGCTTAACTTGTCAGCGCATTATTGGCAGCAGACTCCCCCCCACCGTCCATGCGCTCCTCCTCGGTCACCGTGCTCCTCCTCCTTCGCCACTAGTAGTAACAGGTTTAACACAACGGAGGAAGGGAGGAAGGGAGAGGAGGCGCTTAGCAGCAGAGCAAGGGACGAACCAGCAAACGATGCAAGCAGCAGTGCGCACAGGGGGAAACAAGCGAGTAGCAGCAGAGGGAGGAGCGCAACGCAAGTGGTGAAAGACAAGCTGGGCGTCCATCTGGAAGGTAACGTGTTCTATTATACACGCAGAAGCATTTGTCGCCAATGCTAAGTCACTGGCATTGACCTGCACAAATCTAATACCACAGGCATGAGCCTGCAGCTGCCCAGCAGTCCATTCCGGAAAGGCAGACTCGGTCCACCTGCTGAAAAGCTGGTCCTTTATCGAGGGCGTGGCATGTTGCCGTTCCGCTTCCTTGTGCGAGCAAAGGTATTATGACCAGAACACAACAGGCTACACCTGTGCTGCCCTCTTCAGAGAAGTGTTTTAGAATTTCTGAAGTAGTCATGAGTGGAAGGAAACTAGCGGTCAATAGACCTGCTGCAGGTGGTCAGCAGAGCAATTAGCTGAAACACGTAGAACTGAGGCAATGCGATTCTGGTGAAAGCTCATAATGAAAACAGACGTGTCACAGTACGACCGTGCACTTCACGCAGAATCACCTCTTTGAGCGTAGGCTTCAGCAGCAAAAATGACTGACGGTTTCATCTGCAATCCTCACAGGTGTTTCAGCTGCTAGGCTTCTTGTCGTGTGCCGTCATGCTCACCACGGTAGCAGGGACCAATGTGCGTATTTATCTCTAGGAAGTTCATTTTCTCTCCTCAAAAGTGTTCCAGATGCTAGGCTTCTTGTTGTTTGCCGTCATGCTCACCACGGTAGCAGGGACCAATGTGCATACAGTGCTGCTGGGAAAGATCTGACTTGCTGCTCGCATCCCAGCCTTTTCTTTGAATGCATATCTTTTATGCTTATAAAGGCGCGCCGTGGATGAACCTCTTGCGTTATATGTTGTCCTACGATCTTGTTACATCCTGTTTTACTTAGGTTTGATTCAGGCCGCTGCACACAGAGGGCACAATTGTTATAATGAAATACATGTTAAAAACCCAATGTGACCCTCTTTGTGTGGCGATCCTTTCCAGCATAGCCTGAGCACTACTGACATCGCCGTCGGATCCTCGGTGATCGTGGGCTGCATCGTGACCTCCTACTGCCTCTGGTTCTACAGCGGGAGGTAGGAGGCGCCTAGCGTCAGCTGTCAATAACCTAGCTCACGAGCTGCGCCTCCTCTGCCGCCTCTGGTTGTACAGCGGGAGGTAGGAGGCGCCTATTGTCAGGTGCTAGCCTGACCTTTTTCGGCCTAACCTAGCTTTTAAGCTGCGTGTCCTTCGGTTATACAGTAGCTGGTGGGCTCCTACTGCCATGAGTCAATACCTGGGTAGGAGGGCCTTTTACACTGACACACGTGTAAGTGAGTAAAGAACTAGAGTTTATTTTTGTCTCTTAAAGCTTTTTTTTTAAAGCTCTTAACTGAAGGTCCAAAAGAGTTGACTGAATTGCCGTACCCTTCTCAAATGCACTTTTATCAATGGCATTGCTTTCAAAATTATTTGAGTGCTTTGTTCATCGCTGCGAAACAGACTTTTGCGCAGCTTTTCCATCTGTCATTTGCTTGCAGGTATGTTGGAGAGCTGTCACTCCTGCTCCCCGAGAAGCGCGTGGCACGTATTAGTGTGCTGGACTTTTGGGGCAACCGCGAGGCAAGTGATGAGATCCGAAAAGCTATCTAGGGTAGCGCCAACATCTTCAGTGTAGGGTTGGCCATAACCATATATTCCGTGTATACACCGTATTTTTGGCAGGGAAAGCACCAGTATACGGTCATTTACGGTGTATATATACGGTTCTAGCCAACCCTAGCCACGTGGCATGTTAGGCCATCTTTAATCACAACATCAACGGCACTCACTAGAAGCTATAATTTGATGTGAAGGCCCCAGTCGTACAACTCCGCATTGGTGGTGCTTTACAGGACAAGGACACGCCTGTGGAGCGCATAGATCCCCCTTTCCACAATCGCAATATCGCGGAGGTGAAGGGCATTGTGTCCCAGAGACTGATGCCCATCACAGTGCACGGGGACCGGCAGTACTACATCTCGGCAAGGCATGGCTACGTGCTTCAAAAGGATGTGAGTAAAATGTCTTGACCCTTCATTCTTTTGGCATGCATTGCTGCCCGGAGGAAGGTGAAGGATCCTGCCTGTGTGAAATGCATAGGAGAATGTCCACGAGTCCCTAAGATCGGGTAAGAGCCATGCATAAGACATACAATCGAGCATTCCAACTTAAATGAATTGAAACATATTGTACAGTTTCTGTTTCACAGCTTATCAATTATAGCAAGCCAACAAGCAAGCGGTGGTGCTTTCTTCTTACTTTGTGAACTTGACAATCGCATGTAGTGATAGTACTGGTGATAATTATTGCACGAGACACTAAATGCAAACCCTTGTATTTCTTGATTGACTCGTCTGAAAGCAGCACCCTTATCTTCCCCTATTCTGAACATGCTAGGTCCTCAACAAGCTCTGCTACGGCAAATGGCTAGACGAGCTGGACGGCAAGTTGCCTCATGACATGTCATCCCCTGCATCATCTCCTTTGGCAAGCCCTTCAGCACCTAGTTTGACACCGCGGACATCGCCAACGCCCCACGAGAAGAGCTGACGTTTCCTTGCTTTCACTCCTTTTCTAATTGCTCTTGCCCAACTTTGGCACTTCCGGCAATCCTTTTCGACTTCTAAACCTTGTGATTTATCTGTGCCTCGCGACTAAACATAAGAATATAAGATAGTGCCAACACACCAAGCATAATGTGTGAGAGAGAGAGAGAGAGAGAGAGAGAGAGAGAGAGAGAGAGAGAGAGAGAGAGAGAGAGAGAGAGAGGCACACGGGTGACAGCGGTTACAGACACAGATAACAGGTTTGGTAAAGTGATTCAAAATTGGAGGCCAGAAAGGGTGTCCGGGTACCACTACTCTACTGCTACCTAATTGCAAATGCTTTTCCAGAATGTATCCCAACTCCCTCCTATTGTTGCTGGACGGCTTATCTGAATGCCACGAGCAATTTAATGGTGCCGTTCACCTGCGTTGTAAGAGGATATGCAGAAATGTCACACATTGTTCCTTTGAAAGGAGAATTCTCGTCGCTTCTCACATCTAAAACTTCATAGGAAACTGCAATATGCTTTTGCTTTTGCTGCCAGTTGCCAGTGTATTTCTTGTCACCTATATATGCCTAACAGATATGCCGCAGGAAGGGAAACGAAGTGGGCTTGATGTAGCCAGCTGCGACCTATTTAGTGTCTAACTACCCATAGTGCAGCATGCAGTTCCGCACCGTGAATTTCTCAGAACCCTTCTCTCCAATTTCAGCGTACACACCATCGGCCTCACTGTACACAAGCATGTACAAAGTAGAAATGGAGCGATGATGGAAGTAGAGGGGTGATAAGGAAACAAAGGGTCGAATTGCCCAAGTCTAGTGCGGAGAAGGGTTGTGATGGGGGAATAATAGCAAGCTTGTATATTTCTGACTGCACAAAAATGTGTAACGAACGTCAGCTTCTCTAAAACAGTAAACTAGTTGATCAGGTAGCGAACGAAGTGAAAAAGATCAAGGGACCTAGCTCTATCTTTTTGGCAACTAGAGCAAGGGATTTACGAAAAACTCAAAATCCACTGCCTTTTAAACTTAGTCTGCTACAGACACAAGGCAATTCATTCCGGGGAGCAGGGCCTGTTTAGTACAGCCAAAGGGGTACCAGAACAAGGTGTGCGCACACCACCCAGTTTGTTCTCTGTCATAGCAAATCACTGTCACAGCAAACTAATACCAATTGGGCATGACGTCTCACCTGAAATCCTCGTCCTGGGTGTAACTACTCTTTGTTACCAGGCACACCATTCCAGCTGCTTTGGCCGCCTGAGTGAGGGGAGTAAGGAAAGGAAGAGGCAAGTTTGAATGCATAAGACAAAAACGGCCAGCAGAGTGCGGAAAGCAGAGTGCGGAAAGCCAATATTTGGATAAAAAGACACAGGAGTCCAAAAGTGCAGTTATGATGACGTTGGCTAAATCCCTTTCACACATCACACATGCACTACCACAAACACGCAATTGTACTAAACTGTACACGCACAGTAGATGTACCTTCAAGCCGATATGTGAGTCTTCGACCACACAGCAGTTGGCAGGGTCAACCCCCAGCTCCTTGGCAGCCAGCAGGTAGATTGCAGGATCTGGCTTCTTCTTTGGCACAATGTCCCCGGCCTGCATGTGACCAAAGCACACTTTTACCATAAATCATAAGTAATCGACCTGGGTTTTTGCTTTCCATCAACTCCTTTTGAGCTGGAAACACCCAGGTTGCAAAAATAGCAAAAAGAGGGAAAGAATAGAATGCAGGCATGAGTTAATGCATCTCAGTAGCGGAACTTTAGGTTTTGTAACTTGATTGCTTCAAGTTTTTAACCTGGTGCGTACACGGACAGCAAAAGGCCAGTATTTTAAGTTAAGACTGCTGCGGCGAGGCCGCTCATCATGTATTGGTGGAGGAGCTACTGCCTTGTGTGTTTGATATAGCATAACAAAGAGTTGGCGTTGAAGAGACTAAGAGATGGTACTGTAGAATCAGTGAGGGAATTGGCTCCTTACTTTCCTGACTGTGTCAGTCTGTCTTATACCCACAAAGCACAATCGGTGGCCATACAAATGACTGCTTCATATACCAAATTCCGAACCAATATCAGATAACTTAAGAAGACTTGGGCTGCTTCATAAGATTCTGCTCACAATGTCACACGTCTTGGCGGCCGCCTCAGGCCCTAGTGAACACAACGTTAGAGTTCTTACAAATTTCTCACAGACAATAACCCCCTGTCTGCCAGCCAACTGATCCATATGTATAATTATAAGCAATTTTAACTCACAAATACGCGCATTTTGGCGGCCACCTCGGGCCCTAGCAGCACTCGCACGATGGTAGACACTGCCCTATCGTTTGATGTCGAGCACACAGCTACTGGCACGTTTGATTCAATAGCCTCGTTGACCAAGCGCTGCACTCCAGGCCTGCATACAAACATAAGCAAAGATGGTAATACTGTTGCCCTTCAATACCTTCCGTTACTGCCCTCACTTGCTCTAAGATCTTTCTAAATCAATATCTGCGTGCACACATGCACAGGGTTATTGAGTAGGGCTGGCCAAGACCGTTCATGGGGTTTCAGTAGACGTATGATTACGACGTATAAGCCGTATAATTACGTATATTTACGTATATATTGCATACCAAAGAAACCGTAGAAATGCCAGAAAATTGCTATAAAAATAAGAGAAATATACGACCTTATATACGTCATATACACTTGAAATGGTTCTGGCCAACCCTAGTAGTAAGCAATAATTATAACGTAGGAATGAGTACGCTAAAGTACGGTATTGTGCATAATTATGTACCGCAGGCTGTAGGAGGCGTACAACAGTCAGACCCTAAAAGTAATAATCCTACGCATGCAAACTCACAAGCTCAAGAATATGCAAGGGCACGCACCACAGGGGCATTGCACCGGGCTCTGAATAGGAGCTCAAAAGTCAGTATCAAGCATGCAAGGGCACATACCACAGGGGCGTTGCACCAGGCTATATGAATAGGAGCTTTGCAAGTCACAACATGCAAGGACACGCACCGCAGGGGCATTGCACCGGACTCTATGAGCTGCATGAACATATCCGTCTTGAGCAAGTGCAGCTCCTGCACCAGCTTTTTCCGTTCATCTGCATCCTGTGAAAACGAGGGAGGAGGGGGATTTTTTCTGGCAAGCATGGCTATTAGATCAGAGCTGGTGAGCCGAGTTATCCTGCTTGCCTACGACTGCCTGTTTAAGATATGAATGCTTTGGCTAAAGTTGGTTGCCAGACGCATTGACTACCTATTGCTGCTGTCCGTCTTGTAGTACAGGACAGGGCTAGAATGGCCAAAGCTGGAAAATTTGGCTGCCAAATCATTTAACAACTTCGGCTTTCTTTCTTTGCAAGAAAAAACTACGCAGGCAGTGAAAACCACTCCCCACATTTATCAAGGAGCCACTTTGGTACCTTGCTGGACGTCTTGGCACGTTTGAGCGCTGTTTTGGGCGCATTATTATGGAAACTTGAAAAGAACGGCATGCTTGTTTATTTGTGCAAAGTCTGAGAGCTCCCAAATAGGCCATTGTGGGCATCGTGTAGTTAAGATGCGTTGCTCCAAGGGAAGTACAACTTCAGGGGCTTATCGAAAGCCAGCGGAAAATAATATTCTGCAGCAGGCCAAAGCCGCCTTGACATGCGAACGAGCAGCTGCATAGTTACAATTTGTAGGATTGGCCCTGATCATACATACGTGCAGCATTGATTCAGCGGAGACTGTGTATGTCATCTATGCAGTCATATCCCATACTTAATGTTGTCTGGCCAACCCAAAATAAATGAGGACAAAGAAAGGCGTTATTTCTGGACGCAGCAATGTGAGGACTGCGTTTGATAAATAAACTGTTGAAAGTAATAGTGCAGGCCTACTTCCTATTCAGATAGAAGAGCCTGGCTACCTACTCTTCAAAGACAGGTTCCCTCATTCGTAAATGAGCTGCTCACTATGCTCAATTAATTAAGAGATGCAAGGCATCGGTAAAAGTCAAAGGGTAGAAAAAAGTCTGAGGGGTGTGCGATGTCTTAAGACTGCCACCTTTTCAGCAAGAGTTTGAAGTGCGTGCTTAACCTATCGGTGTACACTGCTCTTCATCACCCTCATGCTTGTACGTTGATACGCAAGAGATGCTGCCATTCAGGTTCTTTGCGCACCTAGAGCCTCAGCAGCTCCTGCCCCTCAACTGAGGACGGAAGGAGTGATATCATTGCCCGCGTGTACCCCACGTGACTTCTTTTCATCGTTCGCACCTTGATGCTCTTGAAGGGCTCCTCGTCTTCGCGGCTCTGCACGTAGGATCAAACGAAGACAATAATTCTTTCTGTATGCTCGTTACTGGATGTATAACCACTGCCTGTACTAAAGGGAAATGGGTTGAGCACCAAAGGTATACGCCCAAACGTGGCAGGCAAGCAGACAACATAATGCACAACAAAGGCACTCTATACAGCAAAAACGTGGGTACCCACGCTGAAGTACGCTGTCATCCGCTCTTTGCCCCCTCCAATTTCTAGAAGCTTGCCATACGTTTCTTCGCTCCACTCATGCGGGATCCCTTTTTGCTGGAATGCCTTGTTAAATGACACTCTGTGACCGTCCCGCTCCGTGTCAACGAGTACACCTGTGTGGCAGGTACGCATGTGTGTGTGTGTGCGTGTGTGTATGTATGCGTGTGTGTGTGTGTGCGCTTGCGTGCGTGCGTGTGTGTGTGTGTGTGTGTGTGTGTGTGTGTGTGTATGTGTGTATGTGGTGTTTGTGTGTGTACGTGTGTGTGTAAGTGTGTGTATGTGTGTGTATGTGTGTGTATGTGTGTGTGTATGTGTGCTTGCACGTGCGAGAAAAGAGTAAATCTGGCCCGCACCATCACAATCAAAAAGCAATGCTTCAGGTATGGTGGCCTTCAAGGGCATCAGGGTGCGCCTTGGAGATGGCCTGGTGCCTCCCTTGGGTACAGAAGGAGGCCTTGCGTGTAATGTTGACTGGAGGGTTTTTTGTGTGAGCATTTTTTACTTTTGAGGGGTTTTTTGTGTAAACGTTTGTTTCCTTTCCCAATTTTAGAAGGGAGCCTTTCAAGATGATCAACCGTAAACTTTTGCACAGTTTGGTTGCGTATGTAGCCATGGCAGCTGCAGCTCTACTCTTCCTTGAGAGAAAAAAGGGAGGGCAAATACCTGTCGGGGCGCAGGCGCGGCAATGTAAACACACACACACACACACACACACACACACACACACACACACACACACACACACGCGTGCGCTTTAAGAAGCATAAGTTATGTGACATAACCGGATATCACACACGCGCACACACACACACACACACACACACACACACACACACACACACACACACACACACACACACACACACACACACACACACACACACGTGCGCAATAACACGCATTAGTTATGTGTAGGGTTGGCCACAACCGTATATCTGCACCGTATATGACTGTATGTATGGTGATTTCCCTGCTAAAAATGCCGTATGTACACCGTATATACCTATAAATGTATGGTTCTGGCCAACCCTAGTTATGTGACAATACCAGATATCACACGCACGCACACACACACACACGCACACACACACACACACACACACACACACACACACACTCACACACACACACACACGCACACACACACACACACACACACACACACACACACTCACACACACACACACACGCACACACACACCGCCTGTTTTAATCGTTCACACCTAACACCCACAAGTATGTACACGCCTTGTGTCCTGCACACGTTTGAAATACGAACTCCTCTTCACAAAATCTTCGCACGCCCACAGGCTTGTCAGAGAACCAAGAGGATGCGCTGCAACGGTTCAGCCACTTGCTGACGTTTGAAACGCTTGCTGATGCCCAAGATCCAGCAAACCACATAGCGCCTGGCTATGAGCAGCAGTTCGCAGACATGCACCGCTTTTTGGAAACCGCCCATCACCTTGTGTATGAAAAATTACAAGTGGAGAAGGTACGAGGTGGGAGGGAAGTAGATGTCACGAATGCTGTGCTCTCTGGCTCCTCTGTTTGTGGTCAGTGTTGTAGCAATGGATACATAGTGAGGGTCTAACAGGGTGTCCTTCTGTGACGGATAGGCAATTTAAACCATTTGAGGGTCTCCTGCAACGAATGGGCACTTAAAAAACCCTGCCTAGCTAAAAAGGAAATTAAGAGAGAGGATTGGTGCGTAATTTGTAGAGCTGCGCGATTTGCAGCACATCTTGTATCCATGAAAGACATTATAAGTCAAGGACCTCATTGAAGTGAAGTATTGTGAAGACACTAGGCCTGGACACCAGCTAAAGGCTCTAACAAACAGCACGAGAGTGGCTTAAAAGCTAAAAAAACTACACTTCACACCATCCTTCTTGGTGTGGGAGGATCAATCTACACCTCTAACACTTTGCATCATCTAAAAGAGCTCGGCCTCAATTTACAGAGGGCCCACAAGACTGCCCTTAAATTGCTTGCTCACTGTGCATTATGCGCGAAAAAACAAATTGCTCTCAAGGTCTCGGTCTGGAGCAGGGGGCTGCCAGCCACCCTCCAGATCCCCACTAATTTTTTTTCCTTTGGTGGGGGAGACTCACGGCCCTTCGGGCCAATGTGTCTCCTTTTCCTTAATGATGCAGGGAGTGTTTTGCTGCCTGCCTGCGTAGCTTTTCTTTTCTTTCTAAGGATGCACCATGACGAGCCAGGGGAAGGCACTCCCCCCAGAATGTGGGCCTGCTGTTCAGCCAGGCTGCACCGTTCCCAGATCTTTTACCGCAGACCTGCCCTATGGAGCCCGAGGCACCTCTGAGAAAAGTTGGGGACATGGGGGGCTCATGTGTGTGCGGTAGGCTGCAAAAGGCAGAGAAAGGGAATGCCTCAGTACACGAGGGGTCATGACAAGCTTTCCATTCACCAGTGTACTTTAGTACGGCTGTACAGTTGCAGCTGCGTTAACCTGCAGCATTGCGTTGTGGTTTGTAGTGGGCAGCAGAGGTCTCTCTCTCTCACGCCTGGATACCTGTAGGAATTATGGACCTAACTTGAAGCCCGTCGTGATCATCTTGCAGCTCTGCATTGTGGTTTGCAGGTGGGCATCGGAGGTCTCTCACGCCTATACACCTGGAAGGGCTCTGACCTTAGCTTGAAGCCCATCATGTTCATCTCTCACTTTGACGTGGTGCGTGGTGGGGCTCTATTTCGCTTCCTCAACCTTCATGAGGTCAGCTAGGTTCTCCTACACCTGGAGGGGCTCTGATTTTAGCTTGAAAGCCCGTTATGTTCAATCGCTCACTACGACGTGGTGCGTGATGCAGCTGTGGTTCTCTCCTTCAGCCATCTAAGGTTAGCTAGGATTTTGTACATTTGTGTCACAAGTTGTGTGCAGGGGCAATGTGACCCTGCGCGTAAGGGTCAGAGTGGTTTGCACTGCCACAGCTGCTTGGCTGCCCTTTAATTATGCTGGGCTGGTCAGCTGGAGGCTGGTGTCGGTGTGCTAGGGTTAAATTATAATAAGATTATAATGAGATTAAATTATTATTATTATTATTATTATTATTATTATTATTATTATTATTATTATTATAATAATAAAATTATAATTATGCTGGGCTGGTCAGCTGGAGGCTGGTGTCGGCCTGCTAGAAGAAAGCTATCTCTTGGAATTGGTGGGGGAAGCTGATGCTGTAAATTACTTCTGAAGGGGAGCTATGTAAGCAACCAGCCTGCAAGACTTAAGTGTACAAGCAAAGAAATAGTAAAATGCCAGCCAATACAGAGATTAACGTGTGCATTGGCATTGCATGCACACACATGTCCACACGCACACGCTCGCACTTACACACATACTCACACACACAC
>Ga0307948_1001680_pt1 | contig 15831 bp, 17 predicted proteins | sample OrgLakmetagen280_FD_201824 | JGI IMG/M metagenome (GOLD analysis project Ga0307948, IMG submission 201824) | Saline water microbial communities from Organic Lake, Antarctica - #280 | ecosystem: Environmental > Aquatic > Non-marine Saline and Alkaline > Saline | place: Antarctica: Organic Lake...
ACATGTGTCAAAGTACGTCTGCTGCTTATACATGTGTCAAAGTACGTCTGCTGCTTATACATGTGTCAAAGTACGTCTGCTGCTTATACATGTGTCAAAGTACGTCTGATGCCCGAGAAATGCGACGGCAGCAGAAGGACAGCGTCCCCTGGCGGTGCGGGCGTTGGGTTTGCTGTTTCTACATGTGTTAAATTATTTCTGACGCTAAGAAAATGCAGCGTTTTAAAATGCCACAGCAGAAGGACAGCGTCCCCTGGCGGTGAGGCGTTGGGTTTGCTGTTTTTACATGTGTCAAATTACTTCTGACGCTAAGAAAAAGCAGCGTTTTAAAATGCCACAGCGGCAGGGAGCGTTATTCCCTGGCGGTGCGGGCGTTGGGTTTGCTGTTTCTACATGCCTCAAATTCTGTCTGACGCTAAGAAAATGCAGCGTTTTAACAAGCCACAGCGGCAGGGAGCACTGTTCCCTGGCAGCGCGGGCGTTGGATTTGCTGTTTCTACATGTGTGAAATTACTTCTGACGCTAATGAAATGCAGCGTTTTAAAATGCCACAGCGGCAGGGAGCGTTGTTCCCTGGCAGCGTGGGCTTGGATTTGCTGTTTCTACATGCCTATAATTCTGTCTGACGCTAATGATATGCGGCGCTTTGAAATGCCACAGCAGCAAGCAGCAGCGTCCCCTGGCAGTGTGCCTGTCTGATCGGCGCATTCCCCTTAGCAAAATGGCAGATGCAACGGACGGCTGCTTTTAATCCTACTCGTTTTCGTTAAAGTCCATTGAGAATGATTAGGGTTGGCCAGAACCATATATATAAATACAGTGTATATACGGTATTTTTGGCAGAAAAATCACCAGAGGGGGTTATCTGAGGCCAAAAATGGGTAAACTTTTTGCATGCTCCTAGGGTATGGTCCCCCTAACTTGCAGGTTTCAAGCTCAGCTCTGATATGTATTCAAGGATTCCAATGCAGCTGAGCTTGAAACTTACCAGCTAGGGCCACCTGCCTCAGCAGCCGCGGCGTGAACCCTACTTTTTGAGCAGCCATATGCTGTATCTGACCAGCCAGCGCACCAAACTGAGTGATTTTTAGTGTTTTGAAGTCCTTATAATAAATAAAGATCATTGCAAGAGAAATGGGGCAAAAAGACTAAGTGGTTGGCGAGATATGCAAATTAATGTGCCATTTCCCCTGGAAAGCACCCATCAAAGGTATAGGTGCACGACGTGTGCTTTTAGTCCTGTCATTCTGTACGCAGGGCAACTTGTCTAAATCTGAGCACATGCTCGGGTAGCTTACAAAGTCAGCATCACTTTGAAGCTCGGTTGGGTTTAATTTGATGAAGTGACGTGTGAGTAGTTGCACCTTTCATGCAAAAAGGAGCATGTTTTGGCTTTTGCCCAGATAACCCCCTCTGGGAAATCACCAAATACACGGTCATATACGGTGTATATATACGGTTCTGGCCAACCCTAAGAATGATGGCAAAGCTACCCCAGCGCTTGGAGCGATGCAGTTAGGGTTGGCCAGAACGGTGTATATACGGTATTACTGGCAGGGATCTCACCAAATACACGATCATACGCGGTTCTGGCCAACCCAATTTGAAATGAATAGAGTGATGGAGCGAAACGATTGATTTCATGGCGGCCAGCAGCATGATGTTTATTGACGCCACACTTTCAGGACGGTTCCAGAGGTTCATGTCTGAGGATATCGCTGGACTGGACTTAAGAAAAGCATTTATCAACAGAGTTGCACGAGTCACCATGGCAATGTCTGTGTGAACTCACCATGGAAATGTCCGTGTCTGACACCAGGGGGGTGAGGAGCTCTGCAATCTCTTCCCTGTGTGACCCAGCATATGCCAGACCTAGGCCCAGGATGGCGCCCACCCTACGAACACACATATGCACGTGCACAGCAACATGTCAGCATGCACACACGCACACGCACGCACGCACTTACACACATGTGCACACACACATGCATGTGCAATTTGTCAGCACACACACACAAGCACACACACATGCATGTGCAATTCGTCAGAAAACACACAACACGTACGCACACACACACGCACACACACAAAGACTTTGGAGTATTGGGGTAAGCTTAGGCCAGACACAGGCCAGGATGAAGCCCAACCTACGCACACACATGCACATATGCGTGTGCAATCCGGAAAGGGATACTACTGGACGTTACAAGAACCGTCAGTCAGAAAACGCAAAGCATTCTCATTCAAAGCCTGGCAAAACACTCGCCCAAACATCTGAATGGAGCTGCATTAGACCTATATTCAATCAGGAAATGCAAAGCATTTTCATTCAAAGCCTGGCAAAACACTCGCCCAAACATCTGAATGGAGCTGCATCAGACCTATATTTTGGTTTGTTCAACTAGGTAGGGTCGGTGAACACAATGCACACGTGTGCATATCTGGTATTTCAAGCAGGGAAAGCTAGCCTGAAAGCTAGCCCGAACGGAATCAATGCATATTTCAGACAAGGAGAGCTAGTATACGTACAGTATCAATGTACATTTCAAACAAGGCAAGGTAGCCTGCGTCCGGATTCTAGGCATTTTTTAGACAAGGAAAGCTAGCATGCGCACAGATTCAACATATGGTGCATGCATGGGAATACAGATATGCAGACCCCAGCATAGCAAAAACATCACATTCACGGCCTAAAACTGTAGTGCATGTGTGTTCTGCAGCAACCCTGTGTGTGTTAGAGCAACCCTGTGTGTGTGCGTGTGTGTATGTGTGTTCTGCAGCAACCCTGCATGTGTATGTGTGTGTGTGTGTTCTGCAGCAACCCTGCCAGCGTTTCATCTGTGAGCGAATCGTATCAGGGTCGCTGATATCACCTGATGTCCGTGTCCTCGCGCCCCACATAGTCGTATATCAGGGCAAAGGCGGGGTCATACTAAAATTACCTGATGCTTATGTCCTCCTGCCCAAAATTATCGTATACGAAACCCAGAAATCATCGTACTAATAGTACCTGATGTTCGTGTCCTCCTGCCCAAAATTATCGTATACAAAACCAAAGAATCATCATCGTACCGATATGACCTGATGTCTGTGTCCTCGCGCCCCACGTAGTCGTATATCAGGGCAAAGGCAGGTCATACTAAATTTACCTGATGTTTATGTCCTCCTGCCCAAAATTATCGTGTATGAAACCAAAGATCATCGTACTGATAGTACCTGATGTTTATGTCCTCCTGCCCAAAATTATCGTATACAAAACCAAGGAATCATCATCGTACTCATAGTACCTGATGTTTGTGTCCTCGTGCCCCACGTAGTCGTATATCAGCGCAAAGGCAGGGTCGTTCTCGTTCTGGACCCCACAATTCACGATGCCAATGGCCAACAGAGCCCCAGCAACGACGTAGTTGTCGGAGCTGTACAGATACCTGCGTTTGTGCAATGTGTGTGTGTGCTTGCGTGTGTGTATGTGTGTATGTGTGTACGTGCTTGAGTGTGTGTGTGTGTGTGTGTGTGCGCGTGTGTATGCGTATGTGTGTGCGTATGTGTGTGTGCTTGCGTGTGTATGTGTGTGTACGTGCTTGCGTGCGTGTGTGTGCGCATGTGTGCATGCGTATGTGTATGCGTATGTGTGTTTGTGTGAGCGTGTGTGAGCTGTACAGATACCTGCATTTGTGCAATGTGTGTGTGCTTGCGTGTGTGTGTATGTGTGAGTACGTGCTTGTGTGCGTGTGTGTGCGCGTGTGTGTATGTGTATGTGTGTGTGAGTTGTACAGATACCTGCATTTGTGCAATGTGTGTGTGCATGCGTGTGTGTGCGTGGGTGGGGGGGGGGGATGTGTGTGAGTGTGAGCGTGTATGCATGCATGCATGTGTGTGCACGCGTAAGCGTGCCAGCACCAAAAACGTAGCACAGGCATATGAGGGCGGCACTCTGCATCCACACCCACACATTTTGTTACGCACATGCACACACACACACATTGCGCTAACGCAGGTATCTGTACAGCTCACACACAATTCACAGGTGCACTCAAACTTGTGGAGCAGGGGTACGGCAGGGTCCCCTCACGCCCTATGAAACGAGCAAGCCTGTAACAAACACAAACGCAAACGCGCCCTTTCACCTTGCACACACACACACACGCACGCAAACACACACGCATGCAGACGCATGCACGAGTACTAGTGAATGAGCCGACATGATCCCGTATACCCCTTGATGTGAGGCCCAACGAACACGTACATGCACAACCACAGTCATATGCACACACACACACACACTACACACACACACACACACACGCAAACACACACACACATGATTGCAAATGTGGGGGCACGTTGGCGTGAGGGAGCACGTTGATTCCCCCACGCCCTATGTAACAAGCAGGACTGACAAACATACACAGCCTCACGTGCACACGCATGCACACATACTCATGACACACAAACACATACATATACACAACACACACACACGCACGCACGCGCGGACATATACACACATACACTTGTTAATTTGAGGGGGTTTGCCCTCCACATCCCACAGGGTGACCAGGCCTATGCTGGACATACACACACAAAACAAACACACACACGCTTGTCAATTTGGGGAGTCCGCCCTCCACATCCCACAGGGTGACCAGGCCTAAGCTGGGCACACATACACGCACACTCACACCCACACCCACACACACACACACTTGTCAATTTGGGGTAGTCCGCCCTCCACATCCCACAGGGTGACCAGGCCTAGGCTGGCGGTGGCACTGGTCTTGCCGTGCTCTTTGTTCTTGTACACCCAGTGTACCTTGTCACCCTATGTGTGTGTGTGTGTGTGTGTGTGTGTGTGTATGTGAGTACGAGTATGTGCGCACGTGTGTGTGTATGTGCGTGCGCGTGCGTGCATGCATGTGAAGGATATGACAAAAAGTGCACCTTATCACACTGTGAGTGTACGTGTGTGTACGTGCTCTGTATGAATGCGTGAAAGCATACACCAAGTTGCCTTGTGTGTGTGTGTGTGTGTGTGGGTGTCAGTAATAACATTCATAAGTCGATAAGTGCAAGTTTTGCGTGCCCACAGACTTTATTTTTAACCCAAAATTTATTAGAAAAATTTGAGTGCACAAAGCTTGAGAGTACATCCTGCCTACAGATTTTCAAATTTTTTACACGTACTCGATTTAAAATATGCACACACACAAACGCACACGTGCAAACACACACACGGACACAGACACAGACAGAGACACAGACACACACGCACACACACATCTGCCCCTCGGTAGGCGCAGTCACTAGTTTGTCGTCGCCAAAGCCCGCAAACACACAGACACACACACATACGTACGGAAACACACCCCTGCCCATCGGTAGGCGCAGTCACTAGCTTGTCGTGGCCAAAGCTTGCACACACACAGACACACACACACATACGCACGCACATGCACACATACATACACACACACCTGCCCCTCGGTAGGCGCAGTCACCAGCTTGTCGTGGCCAAAACCAGCGTTTATGAAGCCGTTCACAAAAGTGCTGGCCAGGTTTTGACGGGCCGAGTCCACAGCTGCGCCGGTGGGTTGACGGCCGTCAGCCTGTGTGTGTGAGCGTGTGTGTGTGTGTGCGTGTGTGTGTGTGCGTGTGTGTGTGTAAGTGTGTGTGTGTGCGTGTGTGTAAGTGTGTGTATGTAAGTGTGTGCGTGCGTGTGCGTGTGTATGCGTGGTGTATGTCGAGACCTACGCACATGTGTACACTCAACACATGCAGCACATGCAAAAGCACGTAGTGGGTGTGTCTTGTACACATCCAGGTCGCATGCCTGCGCCAGAAAGTGCTTGCTCAGCTTAAATCAACACCACTCCCTACACACGCACACACACAACCTTGCAAACTCACACAGACACACAAGCGCACACACACACACAAGTGTGCAAACACATACACACACACACACACGCACACACAAGTGTGCAAACACATACACACACATACACACACACGAGCGTGCAAACACACATGTACACACATACACACACGTGCACACACAGCACACGCAAGCACGTACCAGGTGCATCTTGTACACATCCTCAGGCACCTTGGCCTCCATCACATCCAAGTCGCGAGCCAGCGCCAAAAAGTGTCCGCTCAGCTTAAAATCAACACAACCCCCCACACACGCACGCACAAACACACGAGCGTGCAAACACACGAGCGTGCAAACACATACACATACACACACGCGCACACAGTACACGCAAGCACGTACCAGGTGCGTCTTGTACACATCCTCAGGCACCTTGGCCTCCATCACATCCAAGTCGCGAGCCAGCGCCAGAAAGTGTTCGCTCAGCTTTGAGTTGGAGATCACTTCTCGCAGGGCCTCTCTGACCTCCTCGTCCTCAATCGCAGCTGCACCCTCCTCCAGGTCCAACCTGTATCCACCGTTTGGGCGAGCATTTCGGTGTGTGTGTGTGTGTGTGTGTGTTTCAAGCCTCCTCCCCCTCCATCGCAGCTGCATCTTCCTCCAGGTCCAACCTACACACAATCACACACGCAAACGCGCACACTTGTGCAAGTGCTGGAATCTCGTCTATATGTAGCCTTTACATTGCAGTTGAATCCACCGTTTAGGGCGAGCATTTTGGTGTGTGTGTTTGTGTGTGCGTGTATGTGTGCGTGTGTGTTTTAAGCCTCCTCCAGGTCCCACGCTGCAGGAAGTCACAGCTGCGATGGAGGGCGCGGAGGCTTAAAACACACACGCACACTTTGTGCACACACACTTATGCGCACCAACCAAGCACAAACACACACATTTGTGCGCACACTGATGCGCACACACACAAGTATTCTTGCGTTGCAGTTTGCCTAGCCTTGACTGCAGCTGCAATTTCTTCCAAACACAGAGACACGCACACACACTTATGCACACACACACTTATGCACACACACACACTTCTATGCACACACTTGTGAGCACACACATTGCCGCACACGCGCACTCAAAACACACACACACTTACACGTACACACATTCACACGCGCACATTCACGCACACACATACACACACGTACACACACCTATAGCCGTGCTTGGAGAGCAGGTAGCACAGCTGCACACACACGTGCACACACACACGTGCACACACACACACACGTGCACACACACATGCACACACACACATGTGCACACACAGGCACACACAGAAACATGCACACACATGTGCATATACCTATAGCCGTGCATGGCGAGCAGGTGGCACACCTGCACACCTACACACACACACACACACGTGCACACACCTATAGCCGTGCTTGGCGAGCAAGTAGCAGAGCTGCTTCCTCTCCACAGCGTCTGAGCAGGCCACAAAAGTTGACTCCACAAGCTCCTTGCGATTTAACTGCAACCACGACATGGCAGCACGACATGGTGGATGTCAAGAAGCAAGGTGGTCGTGCAGTGCGTGCTGCAAGGCAACTATATAGGGTTGGCCAGAACCCTACATATATATATATACCGTATACGACCGAATACTTGGCGATTTCACTGCCAAAAACACCATATATACACCGTATATAACCGTGTATATATGGCGATTTCCCTGCCAAAAATACCACATTTACACCGTTCTGGCCAACCCTATGCAGCTCCTTGCATCTCTACGTCGATCACCAAATGGCAGCATTGCATAATCAGAGGGACATTGCAATATAAGTAGGGTTGGCCAGAACCGTATATATACACCGTACAGTTGGCGATTTCCCTGCCAAAAATACCACATTTACACCGTTCTGGCCAACCCTATGCAGCTCCTTGCATCTCTACGTCGATCACCAAATGGCAGCATTGCATAATCAGAGGGACGTTGCAATATAAGTAGGGTTGGCCAGAACCGTATATATATACACCGTATACGACCGTATCTTTGGTGGTTTCCCTGCTGAAGATACCGCACGCACGTCATCATATATATATATATATATATATATATATGATTCTGGCCCACCCTAGCCGTACGCGCCGAACAAGAAATAAAAAGAAAAGCAGCATGGGGTGGTATCATTCGAAAACACGTGACTCTCTCGTGCCTGGTCTTTTTAAACTAGCTGCAAACAATGAAAACATGCAAACAGCCTATCGATTCCGGTACCCAGATATAAATCATAATGGGCTCATTTTGTAGCTCTTGAAGAGCTGCACACCTATATCCAGTTTAGTGTGCCAGATTATCAAAGTTTGAAGGGCTAGGCCTGTCCAAAGACCCCAAAATGGCTAATTCCAGTGCAAACAGAAACCCAACTACTCCAACCACCAATAAAACATTGTGATTGATGGAAAAATTGATGAAAAACGTGTATTAAAAGAAAGAGGGAAGCAAAGGGAATGCTTAATTAAAGGAGTTGCAAAGAAAAAATTGACCTCAAAGAGCAAAAAGGACTGTTCCTGCTGGGATTCGAAATTGTGTCTGGGGTGTGCAATTCAAAATACGGTTTTGAACGTATTTTTATACGAAAATACGGCGTATATACGGCGTACAATACGGCGTACAATACCCTATTGATTATTGATACGAAAATTACGCCCCCCAATTATACGGCGTATATACCGTACCGTATGATACCTATAATTATACTGTTCTGGCCAACCCAATATATATTTATACTTCTGGCCAACCTTATATATATACTTATGGCCAACCCTACACATAAGCAACATAGCGGCCTGGCATAAGGTAGTGTGCCTGCCTTTACAAAATAACGCACTCATTCACAACCACATGTGCACTCACAAACACACACGCACACATTTATAAACACATACACACACACCTGTAAAGCTACCCGCATGGCATCGTGGTGCCTGCCTAGCTTGCTGTAGATGCTGTGAGCAGTCTCCAACACCACTGAGTCCTCCGGCTCTGCAAACACACACAACAAGCTAAACATGACGAGCAAAACGGGGCGGTTGATTCGTATGTGCAATAAAACATGCAGGCTTCAGAGGATGCAGGCTTCAAGGGCTGTGTGCAGCCTATCGCACAACAAAGTTCTCTGGCGCTCTGCACACACACACACAACAAGCTGGACATGATGGGCAAGACGGGGGGGATGATTTGTATGTGCGAAAAAACACGCTGGATGCAGGCTTCAGAGGCTGTGAGCAACGAATTGCAGAATTATCTGGCTCTGCTGACGCACACGGTGAGCTAAACATGATGAGCAAGACAGGGCGGTTGATTTGTATGTGCGGAAAAACACGCTGGATGCAGGCTTCAGAGGCCGTGAGCAACTAATTGCACAACCAAGTTCTCTGGCGCTCTGCAAACACGCAGGGTAAGCTGAACAAGATGAGCAAGACGGGGCAGTTGATTCGTGTGCGCGAAAAAAGCATGCTGGATGCAGATTTCAGACGCTGTGTGCAGCCTACAGCACAACCAAGTCCTATGGCCCTTCTGACACGCACGGTGAGGCACTGAAAGTGATCACACATACGATGTGTGTGCGGACGCAACAGATGCGCAGGGTTGGCCAGAACCATATACATACGGTGTACATACAGTAACTTTGGCAGGAAAATCACTGGATATACGGTCATTTTTTAATTATATATGGGTCTGGCCAGCCCTACAAATGCTGCGTGCAGCTTCCCGTATGTGGTGACTACTAGGATTTGGACAGTGGAGGTGTTGAGAGGGCAAATATCAAGTGCGCAGATCAAGTTTAAAGTCGTAGGCATCTTTCAAGCAAGCACACACAAACACACGCACACACACACACACAAACATACACGCACACACAAACGCACACGGAAAGACGCACATACGCACACGCAAACACACACATACGCACACGCACACATACGCACACGCAAACACACACACACACACACACACGCATACACACACACAACACGCACACACACGCACACACACACACCTGGTAGGTAGTGGCAGCATGACACCAAGTACACGCAGGTCCGACTGACGTTGCCTTCATCAACTTGGGCAGCCAACAAGTCTAGCCGCTCCACCTGTCAAGGCCAGGGAGCGTGTGTGTGTGTGTGTGCGTGTCTGTGTGTACGTGTGTGTCTATGTGTGCAAGTGTGAGTGAGTGTGTGTATGCATGTGTGTGTTATTTTAATCGTGTTTGCCTACCATCCTCCTGCACACGCACAAGACATGCAGCGACACACATGCACACACACACACACCTACCTCAAGCAAGAGGTCCACCGCCTCTGGCTCAGCGTTGTGCGTCATGTTGAAGGGCACACAAGACATGCAGCGGCACACATGCACATACACACACACACACCTACCTACCTCTAGCAAGAGGTCCACCGCCTCTGGCTCAGCGTTGTGCGTCATGTGAAGGGCACACAAGACATGCAGCAGCACACATGCACACACACACACCTCTAGCAAGAGGTCCACCGCCTCTGGCTCAGCGTTGTGCGTCATGTTGAAGGGCACAATCTGCTTTACAAGCTCCATGAGGTCCTGAGGAAGCAAGGAGGACAGTGCGTGTTGTCAAGTGCAAACTGAGCAGATTATATGAGATGCTGTTTTTTCCAAGGCATTCTGGTCGTGCGTCCAGGTGGTTTATTACATTTCGTCGACCGATTGGTCAAACCAGTTTAGACGACGTGTGTTTCTCTTGTGAGTAGGGTTGGCCATAATTGTATATTTGCACCGTATATGACCGTGTATTTGGTGATTTCACTGCCAAAAATACCTTACATATATCGTATATAAATGGTTCTGGCCAACCCTACCTATAAGGCTCAACTTGTCATAATTGAAACGAGGAGAGGAAGGGAGGTGTTTAGATGCATTGAGCAAAGTGAATCTTGTAATTCAAATACCAAGGCAGAGGGCGTCTTGTTAGCTTAGAGAGGGGCAGCTCCTCCGTTTACGATACTAGAAAAAAATACGATACAATGTCACACGCGCACTCAGCGTTGTGGAGGTTGTGTAGCTTTGTTTCACGTCGCCCAAAACACACGTGCTGCGTTCTTTTTGTCGCTGCATACTAAGTTTGGCCAGAACCGTATACTTACACCGTATATGACCGTATACTTGGTGATTTTCCTGCCAAGAATACCATATATACACCGTATATATATGGTTCTGGCCAATTCTATGCAATTCCCATCACAACACCAGCTAGCCGGCACAAACATTTCCACTACCCCACACTTCAGACCAGGGTCAGCACAGTGCCTGACAAGGTACAGGGGGGGTTTTGTGACAGAAGCTTGCTTTTTATTGATATTGAGCACGGCTTCCAAGGCCGAGACAGCGTCGTTGCTTCTTAGCATCGCTGTTCAACCAGTCCCAGTTCAAAATGAGCACGGCTTGTTTTGGTGTAAAGTGAGTACGGCTTGTGTTGGTGTGTGACAGCTGCATGCGTGTAAGACATATGATTGCGTTATGCAGCCTGTCATCTTTGAACAAAGCACCAATTATTCACAATTTGTTTGTGAGCATCCGATCACGTCTGGCTCTTCCCCCAAGTATGTTTGTTGCACTTGTGCGTGTGTGACATGTGTGTGTGTGTGTGCGTGTGTGTGTGTATGTGTGTGTTCTTGTGTTGCTGTGTGTGTCTGTTTGGAGGGAGGGGCTGATGTGCTCACCTCAGTGTCAGCTTCGGCCTCTCTCCGTATCCTGTACTCCTCAGAAATCTCGCCTGCCAAGTGCCTCATATATTCATGCCCCCACACATCTATTGCGCCCTTGCTGCCCTGCATATTTTGCGTGTGTGTATGTGTGCGTGTATGTGTGCATGTGTGCGTGTGTGCGTGCGCGCTCGTGTGCATGTGTATATTTGTACGTGTGCGCATGTGTGTATGTGCAAACATACGCGTACTACTACGAAGAGTCTAACACGTATGCTCTCTCGCAGCCATGCTCCAGCGTGTATTTGCATGCGTGCGTGCGTGTGAGGCTCGAGCATCTCCAAAATACCTGCACATGAGAATGTGTATTGCATGCACCCACAATTGTGTGCGCACATTTTGGATGGATGTATGCATGAGAAGATCCCTACGTACGTGTCAAAGCATGTCACATTGCTCTATTCACTGCTCACAAGAGCGCGCTTCATTGTCTCATAAACGTCATCAAACTGCTGCGCTTTTTGTGGTGCTGCATACATGTTCACGTGCATGCTGTTTGGCTTGTGCTGTGTTGTGGCTTGTGCTGTCCTGAGTGCTTGACTTGATCCTTAACATCAACTTGAGAAAACTGGAGTTCACCTTGAGCCTGTAAGTGAGGGCATCCCGGGCGCCCTCTCTCACTGCTATGGTCGTGCACAGCACCGATAGGATGTCTGACAGCATGAGCCGGGACTCCGATGCGACCGGAAGCTGCTCGAAGCGCGCCTTGAGGGCGTCTACGTGCGGGCTCAGGAACTTGAGGGGCTTTGGCACGGAAGTCATGGTCGCGGTTGCTGAGCGGATCTCAGTGATAATGCCCTGACCTGCTGCTTTGCTCACACCTGGGGGTGTGTTTTTAAGTGATGTGTGTTAAGGAAGCAGGAAGGGGGACAGCCTTGGTACGGGTTGCGTGAGCCCTAGGCGCACCAACACGCCGTGACAGGTGCGCGCAGTGTTGCACGCCATCCTGTTCCCCTCCCGCGCACAGTCCCCGCGCCCACAGCATACAGGCAAAGATCCAGATGTGCACCATGTTTCAACAAATCCAAGCTGCACAGTTTTGGGCTTGTGTGCGTGTGCGTGCAGGAAAAGATGCGCGCCAGAAACCAAAAACATGCACGCTAACCTGTGTCAGGGTCGTTCATCCGTTCCACCATGAGCTCAATGTTGTCCTTCAGCGCTTGGTCTTCTGGGCTCAGTTCAGGGGGTTCCTCCACTTTAGCAGTTGGCTTCTTTTGGGCCCCATCTGCCTTCTTCTCCCCTGCCTCTTCCTTCTTTTTGTCCTCGGTTGTCTTAACCATTATAGGCAGGCTTGGTCTGGCTCAAAGGGACACTATCTAGTTATACAAAGATTGTGTCAAACAGGGGGCACAAAAGTTTGTTTAAAAAATTTTAACAGAATTTTGAAACCCTAAAAGACAACAATGATCCTCAAAGCCCTTCCTCCCTCAAGCCTGTGTGGGGCCAACTCTAGACACCAGCAGGTGCCTCCGCCCCCCACGCAGCATTCTTGCAGCAGACGTACGCATAGGAAAAACAGGAGGCACTGCCCTTCTCAAATTGTATGCAGTACCGGAGGAGAGCAGCTGCATGGTAGGTGACCTTGTTAAGCACAAAGTGTGTGCGTTTGTCGGGGGAACTTTGTTCATCCCTGGCAAAGGCGCAAGACAAAGGGGGGCAAACCTTGCGCATGCCACAAGCACGTTCTAGCATCCTGTCTCAGCTTTCTCAGTCAAGTTAAAGCAAGAATGCATCACTGTCTTTACGCCTCAGTTCATCGCAAACAGCGGGAAATGCATTCCGTGATTGTCAAAATGAGCAACGTCTTTGTAGGCCTATAACCGACGGATTTGTCACAGCCATCACTATCGCAGCAGGATATGCATGTTGCCCCCAACACCTGACACTATCGCAGCAGGCAAACAAGAACAGCCCCAACCTGGAAGCCACCCGGACGTACCCTGGAACTTTGGATACCAGGTAGCGCTAGGCATGGTCCCTCTCACATCAAGCTCCTTACGCTGTGAGCCTGTTGTGAGAGTGCGGTTCTACGGGGCTGAGACTTTGCTCCCACCAGCTCACGTGGCAGAGCTTGCGCCGTTCGCATGCATGCATGAGCTCACTCTGTAATCTGGGTGGTCTGAACAGCTGTCCTGCACGTCGTACACATTCGCACCTTAATTCATACTGAGATTCATACTTATGTTCATACAAATGTCACGACTGGTCCTCGTTCTTCCCTTTGCTCAATTATCAGATGAATGAGCGATTCCTGCAATGGGGCCCTGAAGCGTCCACAGGTAAGGGAGAGCAGATGGCTGGCACACACACACACATATACACACGCGCACACACACACACACGAAAACACGCACACACATACGCACACACACACACACACACACACACATTGGTGAGTTACTTAGTGACGGGCAGAGTTTAAAACAATGGAATAAGGATTACAGCTGTCAGTCACCATGGCACAAAAGCCGGCTGACCCCAGACGGGTACTCTTGGCATTCTCTCTAACTGGTTGTTGCTCACACCCACACCCACACCCACACCCACATGCATGGCTTTACCTGTAATCACGCTTGTACGTACAGCATCACTGTTTCCACAGGCACATGTCCAGGGTTGGCCAGAACCGTATACACGCACCGTATATGACCGTATATTTGGTGATTTCCCTGCCAAAATACCGTATATACACCGTATAATATGGTTCTGGCCAGCCCTACACATGGCGCAAAGCCGTCCAATTTAAACTGCCAGTGCCCTTGTGCTTGTACACCTCTTGCTAATTTACAACAAAGGGCAGCCTTGCTGGTTGCGAGCTCGGTGCCTGTCCCTTATACTATGATCTCATGATACCTTGTACTCTAATCTCGTGATCCCTTGTACTATGATCTCGTGATCCCTTATACTATGACCTCATGAATCCCTTATACTATGATCTCGTGATCCCTTATACTATGATCTTGTGATCCCTTATACTATGACCTCATACATCCCTTATACTATGACCTCATGAATCCCTTATATACTATGATCTCATGATCCGTCATCATTCACTTCCCTGTTTTGCTCTCGCCGAGCTTAGTCATTGATTCCTCCTCCTACCTTGTCTGCTGCCAGAGCTTGTGAGGCGCGTGCTTTCCCAGCAGCTAGGAGACGTGCCCCTTGAGGAAGTGGTAAGTCACATAATGATGAAACCAACACTGTATTTTGGGAGGGTGTGCTCATTTCCCAGCAGCTAGGAGATGTGCCCCTTGAGGAAGTGGTGAGTGACGTAATGATGAAACCAACACTGTATTTTGGGAGGGCGTGCTCATTTCCCAGCAGCTAGGAGACGTGCCCCTTGAAGAAGTGGTAAGTGGCATAAAAATGATGAAACCAACACTGCATTTTGGGAGGGTGTGCTCAATTTCCAGGAGCTAGGAGACGTGCCCCTTGAGGAAGTGGTAAGTGACATAATGATGAAAACAACAATGTATTTTGGGAGGATGTGCTCATTCCCCAGCAGCTAGGTTTTGTGCCCCTTGAGGAAGTGGTTAGCGGCATAATGACTTTGAAACCAATACTGTATTTTGGGAGGGTGTGCTCATTTTCCAGCAGCTAGGAAACGAGCTCCTGAGAGGAAGCATCGAGGTATACCTGTAAAGTTGGCCAGAACCGTGTATACACACACCGTATGTTTGGTGATTTCCCTGCAAACATCACCGTATAAACACTGTATATATGGTTCTGGCCAGCCCTATATATCCGCGCTCGTGGGTACGTAGGGCACCGCTATTTCAGCAGGCACGTGGCTAGGGTTGGCCAAAAAAATATATACACCAGGGTTGTTTGGTTCGAGGTTCGGCCAAAAGTTCGGTTCGCAAACTTTCACGCATTTTAATGATTTAAAAAGTGCCGCTCGGAGTTCGGTCAAAGTTCGACGAACTTTTAAGAGTTCTTTGAACTTTACAGCATGCATCTATCAAAATTGCAAGGGACAGCAGCCCCCCCCAGTTCAGTCCCACTCTTTCCTTGCAGCAACATACATACATACATACATACATACATACATACATACATACATACATACATACATACATACATACATACATACATACATACATACATACATACATACATACATACATACATACATACATACATAC